>Ga0070674_100001413_pt1 | contig 12723 bp, 8 predicted proteins | sample KBSM33metaG_FD_65344 | JGI IMG/M metagenome (GOLD analysis project Ga0070674, IMG submission 65344) | Miscanthus rhizosphere microbial communities from Kellogg Biological Station, Michigan, USA - KBS M3-3 metaG | ecosystem: Host-associated > Plants > Roots > Rhizosphere > Soil ... | reverse complement strand
CGCGATCGCGCGGCGCGCTTCGTCATCGTGCATCACCGCATCCCCCTGAGAGCATCCAGATCCGCGAGGCGCTCGCGGGCCTTGCGCTTGATCCGCTCCTCTTCGCGCGGACCGCACACCGGGCGGAAGTCGCACCAGGTACACGCGCGCTCGTCCGGCGCGGCCGCAAGGAACCCACCCTCGACCGCGCGGTCGACGATCTCCAGCACCTGCAGGCCCTGCGCGCGCGTGTAGTCGGTCATCGGAATCGAGTGATCGGCGAACCCGCCGACCGTCGTGGCGTAGAACAGCCGGCCTTCGACGACCTTCTTCGCCAGCGCACGCTCCACGACCAGGCTGTAGAGGACCGGCTGCAGGACCATGCCGCGGCCGACGATGAGGTCGGGGTTCGAGCGGTTCTTCCCGGTCTTGTGGTCGGTCACCCTCAATACGTCCAGGTCGGGCCGATGCTCGATGAGATCGACCGAACCGTGGAGCAGGAAGCGATCGCCGACGAGGACCGGATCGGGTACGCTCCGCGGGTCGCGCCCCTCGTCGTGCAACCCGAAGCTGAACTCGAAGTACTCCGGGTGCCACGGGCCGCCGTCGGCGATCTTCTGGACCCAGATCCCGAGGTCGCGGCGCAGCTCGTCGATCTCGTCGCGCCAGACGCGATCGATGGCCGGCGCCAGCTTTTCGGCGTACTCCCCTGCGACGCGATCGAGCACCGAGTCCAGCGTCGCGATCGCGTCCGCCACTCGGGCACCGTCCACCGGCAGGCGGCCGTCGGCTTTCATGGCGCGGTAGAACTCGGTCTGCGCGCTGTGGAACAGGCTGCCGCGCGTCAACGGATCCATCCGCACGAGCGGCTCGGGCTCTTCCCACGGTTGCAGCCGGTAAATCGTCGCGAGCAGGAACTGGTACGGGCAGGTGGCGAATCGCTGCAGCGCGGACAGCGAAAACGCCCGCCGCCCCAACCGATGCTTGTCGAGCGCGGCCTGTGTGCCGGGCGCCACCTTGATCAGGCCGTCGCTCGGCGACCACGGCGAGCGTCCGCGGGCCCAGCGGCCGATGACCGAGCGGCGCAGCGACTCGTTCAGCCCGAGCAGATAATGCGCGTGGCCCCTGACCGCCGCCGGCTCGCGCGAGTCGAGCAACGGCTTGAGGATCGCGAGATCGTGCTCGAGGTCGTCGATGGCGCGATCGGCGTCTTTCGGCGCCGGCCACGCGAGGCTCGCGCCCCCTTCTTCAGCCGCCTCGGACGCGAGCACACGATGGTCCGGCACGCGGCCGGTGATCGCCCGTACGACGTCGAGCGCGTAGAACGAGGGGACGCGCGCCCGCGTTTCGCTGACGTCGAGCCGCGGGTACGACAGGTAGAGACGCTCGCTCGCGGCGCCGATCGCAATCCTGAGCAGCAGCCGCTCCGCGCTGCCGCGCTCGTCCTGGCCGACCAGCGCCGCGTCGAGCGATCGACGGGCCTCGTCGAGCAGCAGCGGATCCTCCCGCGGCCGCTGCGGGACGACGCGCTCGGCGAGGCCGGGGACGAATACCACCCGAAACGATCGCCCCCGCGCCTGGTGCGGCGTGCCGACGAACAGGCATCCGTAGCGCCGCGCCGGCGGATCGCGATCGAGCGTCACCAGGCGGTCGTGCAGGACGTCCCGCGCTTCCTCGATCGTCACGGGCCCGACCGCCGCCATCGGGCGAAGATCCGCAAGCGTCCGCAGCACGCGCGTCGGCTTGCGCAGGCCGCGCATCGCCAAATCGCCGAACAGCTCGATCCACTCGCCCCACGTGGCGCGGTCGGGCCATTCCGCGAGCGCATCGACGATCGGCAGCGCGAACTGCCGCAGGTGCGAGAGATTCCTGAGGTCGCGCTCGAACCGGTTGATCCGCGCCGACTCGGGCTCCTCTTTCCTCAACTCGGCAATGCGGTAGCGGTAGTCGGCCGCCAGGCCGTCGAGGCGGCGGCGCCAGCGCGTCTTGCCTTCCTCGCGCGTCCGCCCTCCGACGACCGACGACTCGACGATCAGCTCTTCCCATTTCCACGGCGACCGCAGCGTGCCCGCCACCACCGCCTCATCGTCGGAATCGACCGGCGCCGGCGGCTCCGGGTCGGGGTCGATCGTCTGCTCCTGTGAAAACACCTCGTCGAGCGGCGTGACGACTGGTGGCCGCGTCGTGGCCGCGTCCGCGAACTGCGGCACCTGGCCGAGCGAGAGATATTCGTCGAAGCGTTTGGCCGACAACCCGTCCACGGCGCACGAGAGCAGCGCGACGAAGGCGCGGCCCGCAGGATCCGGCCGGCTGGTCCCGCGATCGAAATAGACAGGGACGTCGCCGCGGGCGCAGGCGTGCTCGAGCAGCCCCAGGTATTGCTGCGGCGTGCGGAGAAACACCGCCATCTCGTCGAACGGCACGCCGCGAGCGGCCTCGTCGAGGACGCGGCGGACGATCTCCACCGCTTCGCGCCCCTCGCCTGGGGCGGAGAACAGCCGCACGTCGCCGGCCGGCTCGCGCACCGGCGGACGATCGGCCTGGAAAATGTACCGCCGCAGGTTCGCGAGATCGCACGCGGCCGGGGCGCGGTCGACGTGATCCTCGATGGCGCCGCCGAGCGATGTCAGCGCGGCCCGTGCCAGCTGATCCCCGTCGGGCACGGTCGCGAGGACGGCCGGCGATCGTGCGGTCAGCGCCGCGACAAACTCCTGCTCCGCGCGCGAGTCGAGCGGCACGTCGAGCAACAGGATCGGGACGGCCGTCCATCGCACCTGTCCCGCACGGCAGGCATCGGCGGCCGCCCGAAACAGCGCGGCCCGATCGTCGACAGACGACAGGTCCAGCTGCTCTTCCATCCGGGTCAGCAGGGTGGTCAGATCTGCGAGTCCCCGGTCCTTGGTTCTTGGTCCTCGGTCCTTGGTCCCCAGAGAGTCGGGACCGACCCCGGCGAGGCGGAGCTCGTGGAGGGTGCGCGCCAGCGCTTTCGGAAAGCCGGGCATCCGCGCGACGGGCTCGAAGTAGGTCAGCTCGTCGGCCTTCAGCGCGTCGAAGACCGCTTGCGCGGCGATCGCTTCCGCGCCCGCCTGCGTCCCCGGGACGCGGCGGGCGTCCGCGAGGCCGGCAGCCGCGGCGCGCGCGGCCAGCTCGGTCAGGCTGAACCTGGTGATGCCGAAGGTCGCGCCCGCGTCACGCGCCACCGCGCGCGCGAGATCGTCCGCCGCGCCACGCGAGGCGCCGACGATGATCAGTTCGGTGGCTGGGGGAAATCTGCCGAGGAAGTCGCGGGCCGCGGCAAGCCGTGCCGCCGCGGACGTAGAGGTGATGACGCGCATACGCTGCTCCTTCCGGACGCCATGCCGGAGACTCGGGAAAACGCGGCGCCCGCCGCGTCAAAAGAAGGACATCTTACATCGTCGCGCGAGTCCCGATCTGGCCTTTCAGCGCGCCGGCGACGTCACGCCCCACGTGACGCCGGGAGCATCCACCGCGCCACGCACGGCTTCGAGCTCGGCTTTCTGGGACGCGTGGGCCGGCAGCGAGAGGATGGCCTTCAACGACGAAGCGCCGAGATTGAACGATTGCCGCGTGTGGAACGTCCACGCGGCCGCTCCGTGGCGCTTGGCGAACTGGGCGGCGCTGCGGGCACGCCCCTGGGCAGAATCGTGCTGCTGGTTGTTGCAGCCGCCCTGAGCCACTGGCCTCGCGTCGTAGTTCGCGAACGGCATCGGCTCCTGGAGATAAATCGGCTTGACGCTCTGGCCGAGGCTGGACCGGATGGCGTTCAGCTGCCCGAGGATCGCGTCGCTCGAAAACCACGAGGCCGGGTTCCGGGCATCGTGATACGCCACGACATCGTACTGATCGGCCGCGGCGATCGAGCCGAGAGACGGCAGGCTCGCGGAGGCGGTCGTGATTCGTGCCGCATCCTTCGAATGCACGGCGGCGACGAGATTCTTCACGAGCGTGCGGTTGGCATCCGGCGGCGAGATGTGTGTGTCCCATTCGTTGTACACGTCGAACAGGACGTGACGATGGCCGCCGGCCAGGCGCTCCGCGACGATCGGCGCGGCCGCTTGCGCGCCGGGCGTGCGTGCATCGAGCGTCACGTCGACGAGGAGGCCGTTGTTCCGGGCGCGATTGAGGATGTCGATGAACCTGGTCCACAAGGGGTCGCCGGTCGGGACGACTCCGGTCGCCGTGTAAAACCCCGAGGCGGCGACACGGGCGCCGCACCCCTGCGCCCAGTTGGGAAATATCCGGATGCCGTCGAAGCCCTTCTCGCGCAGATATTGGAAGTCGGTATCGAGCGTCTGCGAGCTGGCGTGCATCGCATCGAAGTAGGACGCGAACAGCAGGAACTTGGCCTGTCCGTTGACCGTGAAACGATCGCCCTGGACCGCAAGCGTCTGAGCGCGAGCTGTCGCGGCACTCACGAGCGCCACGAGCACGAACGTCAACACTTGCATCCGGCACACGTGCATTCGCACCTTCCCTACTTGCACGTGTCGCCCAGGAGTCCTCCGCCGCCGCAGTAGGCCGTGTCCTGCAGCTGCATCAGCAGGCCGTCGGGATCGGTGAAGTACAGCTCCGGCGTCCCGCCGGGCGCGCCGCCGCGGTTCTCCATCCGCATCGACACGTAGTGCCGCAGCGGGCCGACCGGCCCCGTCGCGGCTTCGCGCGGCCTGAGCCCGTAGCTCTCGAGCGACTTCACCACCTCGTCGGGCTTGAAGCCATCCATGCTGAAGCAGCCGTGATTGATGCTCGCCGGACGCGGCGGCGCCGCCGGCGCGCCCCCGCGCGCTCCACCGCCACCGCCCGTGAACATCAGGAACTGCACCGTCGGTCCGACCGCGAGCGTCGGCGCGGTGGGCCCCTGGTAGGAGCGGATCGAAAGGCCGAACAGATCGCGATAGAACGTGTTCGAGCGGCCCGCGTCGGTCGCGAAGATGGTGAGGTGACTGAGATCGCTCAGAGCGATCGACCCCTTCTTCGGCGCCGGCTCCGGCGGCGGGCACACGTTGCCGAGCGCGCCGGCCCCGCCGCAGAAGCTTGCGTCCTGCAGCTGGCAGACGATGCCGTCCGGATCGCCAAAGAGGAGGTCGGGCGTGCCGTCCTTCGCGCCGCCGGCGTCAGGTCCACGCCGCGTCACCGACGCCTTCATCGGACCCGCGGCGTCGCCCTTCGCGACTCCATGCGCGGCCAGTGTCGCCATGATCCGGTCGACGTCGAAGCCTTCGACGCCGAGGCAGAAGTGATTGATGCTCGGCGCGGCAGCCCCGGCCGGCGCGATGGAGATGAACTGCGGGCCGGCGCCGACGCGCAGGAGCGTCGTCGGTCCGACACGTGCCTGGATCGGCATGCCGAACAGCCCCTGGTAGAACCCGATGGAGCGCTTCGGATCCGACACGGCGATCCCGAAATGGCTCAAGTTGCGGACGCGGATCGGCGCGGGCGCGGCCGGTTGCGAGGCCAGCGAGCGCCGCGCGATCGCCAGCGCGGGCAGAGACAGGAGCAATTGCCGGCGGCTCATCTCGGACATGTGCGGACCTCCACCATCAGATCACTCGTATCGCGGAACCACGACGTTTGAACGCGAAGCTCGCAAAGCACGCAAAGATTTTGGAGATTCGTCTTTGCGGGCTTTGCGGGCTTTGCGTTCCAACCCGTTTGTTACAACCTCTTTAGCCGGGCGATCACCCATCGACGCGTACATGATAGTAGCCCGCCGCTTCGTGGACGACGAGCGGCGCGTCGAACGCGCGGCCGAGCGGCCCGGCCGTCAGCACCGTGCGCTTCGGGCCGTCGGCGGCCACCCGCCCCCGGTGCAGGAGGATGACCCGCTCGATTTCCGGAATGATCTCCTCCACATGATGGGTCACGAGGAGAATCGTCGTCCCCTCCGCCGCGACCGCGCGCACGCGGTCCATGAAGTCGTGCCGCGCGACGAGATCGAGCCCGCGCGTCGGCTCGTCGAGGACGAGCGCCAGCGGCCGGTGGACGAGCGCCCTGGCAATCAACACGCGCCGCGCCTCGCCGGTGGACATCGTGTCGAGCGTCGCCGCGGCGAGGTGCGCGGCCCCGACCCGTGCCAGCGCCGTCCGCGCGTCGTCGCGCATCGGCGCGGTGACGCGCTGGTGCGCGAACACCCCCTGGCTGGCGAAGAACCCGGACACCACCGCATCGAGGCCGGTGATCGTCCCGTTCGAGTTGCCGTGCACGAACCGGTCGTGGAGATCGGCGGAGACGATGCCCAGCTGCGACCGAAGCGCAAAGACGTCCCACCGATCGCGACCCATGACGCGGATCGGCGGGATGCCGTTCGCGCTGGGCAGCGGGTACTGCTGAAGCGTCAGCAGCTTGATCAACGTCGACTTCCCCGCGCCGTTGGGGCCGAGAATCGCCGTATGCTCGCCGGCGGCGATCGCCAGCGTGAGCCCGTCCAGGATGCGCGTGCCGCCGAGGACGACGGTGGCGTCGGACAGCTCCAGCAGGGGCCCGGCCGCCACGCTACGCGGTGGGCGCTCGCGAGGCCAGCTCGCGGTCCATGTCGAGCAGGCCCGACGGGTCTTTCCCCACCAGTTTGAACTTGGCGACGATGTCGCGCGCGGTTTTCTCCTCCTCCACCTGTTCTGTGAGGAACCACTGCAGCTCGGTCATCTCCGCGAACGCCTTCTCCTTGAAACAGAGCTCGTACAGGGAATTGATCTGCTGTGTCACGTGCTTTTCGTGCGCCAGCGCCTGCTCGAACACCTCGCTGAGTGAGTCGTACTTGGCTTTCGGCTTCTCAATCGTCTTCAACTCGACGGCGCCGTCGCGGGCGAGCACGAAGTCGAACAGCTTCAGCCCGTGCAGCCGCTCCTCGTCGCTCTGGGATCGCAGCCAGCGCGCGGCGCCGGAAAACCGCTGTTGCTCGCAGAAGCTGGCCATGGCCAGGTAGGTATACGACGCCTCGAACTCGGAATTGATCTGTTCGTTGATGGCGTTGAGAACGGTCGTATTCATGTCGCGCGAACCTCCGGGGCCTAGTGTAGCGGTTCGTGCGTAGGGGTGTGCAATCCGGCACAGCGACGGAACGGTTCTCGTCCCGATAATGCCCCGCCGCGAACACACGTTCGCCGCATGGCAACAGGTTTGCCTTGAGGACCGCACGATGATTCGTAAACGCCTGCCTGTCTGGCTGATTCTCTCGGCCGTGTTCGTAACCGTCGTCACCTCTACATCAAAACTGCAAGGAGTCAGTACAGCAGCCGGCATCCAGGCCGAGGCGCCGCCCAGCGCCCCGACGAGGGTCGGGACTCAGATTGCCGGCTCGTTTTCCGATGCGACCGGCCACTCGGGACAGTCGCATCTGGTGTACGCCGCCAACGCCGGCGTCTGGTGGCTGTTCACGTTGACATCCGCCGCCGATTCGACCGGCGGCTCGAACCACATCGTCAAGGCCTACCGCTCGTCGGGGTCCGACCTCGCGACCGCCGTGTGGACCGCGTCGAGCGACAGCCCCGGCGCCTCCGTCTCGGCCGGCTTCGCGCCGAACGGGTCGATGGGCGGCGGGCGCGCGCTCGGCGTCGCCTACATCAATAACGCGCCGGTGGACGTGATCCATGCGGAAGTCGCCATCGCCGCGAACGGCCAGGACGGGATCACCGGCCACATCCGCGCCAGGCTGACGGCCACCGGGATCGTCTGGGAAACGTGGAACTACAAAGTCGAGGGCGCCGCCACGTGGACCCTTCCCCGGACGGTGACGCTCGGCCTCTCGACCGGAAAATTCATCCACTCCGGCGGCCCGACGCTCCAGCAGGAAGTCGACGCGAACGCCCGCCGGTCGAACAACCCCGACACCGGCGCCACGTGGACTTCGGGCTTCTCCACCGTCGTCGTGATCGACAACAGCATGCTGAACCAGTGCAACGCGTTGACGTTTGCGCCGCTGGACGGCAACACGATGCTCGCCGTCTACGACAACGGCCGGCCGAGCGAGCCAACCCTCAACAACCTTCGCTACAAGCGCTCGAACGCCGGCGGCACCTGGAGCGGCGTCGTCGTCGGCAGTCAACTGGGCGGCGACGGCAACGTCTTCGGGGCGACGGCCAGCATCGACCAGAACGACTGGACGCTGGTCGCCCTCGACACGACCACGATTCGCGCCTATCGGAGGAATGCGGCCGGCACCGGCGTCGACGCGGCGGCCTACAACCCCGCGAACAACACCTGGTCGGCCACCCCGGCGCCGCCGCTCTTCGGCGCCGGCCAGACCTTCAAGAACGGCGGCGGCCTGTTCGGGGCCCGCGACGCAACCTCCACCTGGCTCTTCGCCATCAACAGCGATGCGGCCAACACCATCCTCTACACGAAGCACGACGGCGCGAGCTGGTCGGCGTGGTCGCCGGTGCCCGGCACCAATAGCGGCACGCACACCCGGCGCTTCATCTCGGGCCAGCCGGTGGTCAGCGCCGGCCAGATCGGGTTGATCTGGACCGAGGGCACGTCCACCTTCGACATCTTTGCCGCCGGATTGGCGACATCGACGGTCGCCGACACGACCCCGCCGTCTGTTTCGCTGCTCACGCCCGCCGACGCGTCGACCGTCTTCGGCAACGTCTCGATCAGCGCAAGCGCCTCGGACGATCGCAGTGTCAGCGGCGTCCAGTTTCGGCTGGACGGCGCGGATGTCGGCCCGCCTCAGACCACGCCGCCGTTCGGGCTGACGTGGGACTCGCGGACGGTAGCCAACGGCACACACGCAATCGCTGCGGTCGCCGCGGACGGCGCGGGGAACTCCAGCACCGCGTCCGCATCGGTCCTGGTCAGCAACAAGCCGGTCATCTCCGCGGTCACCGCCACCGCCATCAACACGTCGACTGAATCGATCACCTGGACGACGGACGTACCGGCGTCGGGCTCGGTGAATTTCGGACAGACGACGGCTTATGGCACGGTGGTCAGCGACGCGGCGTTCGTCACGAGTCATGGCATGACGCTACCGGGGCTGACGGCCGGCACGACCTATCACTACAAGGTCGCGAGCGCCGACGCGGCCGGCAACTCGGAATCGACGGGCGACCTCACGTTTACGACGCCGAGCCCCGATGTGACAGTGCCGACGATCGCGCTGACCGCGCCGGCCAACGGAGCGACGGTTTCGGGCACGGCCGTCGCGGTGTCGGCGACTGCGGGCGACAACGTGGGGGTGGCCGGCGTCCAGTTCAAGCTCGATGGCGCCAACCTGGGCGCCGAGGATACGACCATCCCGTACGGGATCACCTGGAACACGACGACCGCGAGCAATGCGAACCATTCGCTGACCGCCGTGGCGCGCGACGCCGCCGGCAATACCGCGACGGCGGCGATCTCGGTCACGGTTGCCAACAACGTCGACACCACGGCGCCGACCATCATCTCGAGGACACCGGCACCGGGTGCCACCGGCGTCAGCACGGGGACCACCGTCCGCGCCACGTTCAGCGAAGCGATGAACGCCGCGACCATCACCAGTACCACGTTCGTCCTCCGCAATACCGGTGGCACGACCGTCGGCGCGACCGTCGGCTACAACGCGGGCACGCTGATCGCGACGCTGACCCCTGCCTCCGCCCTGGCGGCCGGCCAGACCTATACGGCCACGATCACCGGCGGAAGCGCCGGCGTGAAGGACGCAGCCGGCAACGCGTTGGCGAGCAACTCCGTCTGGTCGTTCACGACCGCGGCGGCGCCGCCGCCAAGCGGTTCGCCGCTGTCCATCTGGAGTGCGTCGGCAACACCAGCGGCGTTTGCCACCAGCGATACGAGCTCGGTCGAGTTGGGGTTGAAGTTCCGGTCGGATGTCGCCGGCACGGTCACCGGCGTGCGGTTCTACAAGGGCACGGGCACGACCGGCACGCACACCGGCACGCTGTGGAGCAGCACCGGCACGAACCTGGCCACGGCCACTTTCACCGGCGAGAGCGCCTCCGGGTGGCAGCAGGTCACCTTCTCCACCCCAGTCGCGATTACGGCCAACACCGTGTACGTCGTCTCGTACCACACCAACGTCGGGCGGTACGCCTACACCTCGGCGGCTTTCGCATCGGTCGGCGTGGACAACGGGCCGCTCCATGCGCTCAGGAACGGGGTGAGCGGCGGCAACGGCGTCTACCGGTACGGCGCGGTGGCGTTCCCGAATTCGACGTTCAACTCGAACAACTACTGGGTGGACGTGGTGTTCGTGCCGCAATAACCGGGCTCAATTGCAGCAACGGCGCCAGCTTGCGGAGTGTACTCAACACAGAGAGCACAAAGGACACAGAGAAAACATTCTTTCCTTTGTGTCCTTTGTGTCCTTTGTGTCGAGTACAAGCCACGAATTGATCACCTGATTCGCCAACCATTCACCGGCCCCCCGTGGAAGAAGGCGGCCGGCGTCATCACGCCATCGCGCTTGAAGACCAGGCCGTCCTTCATCACGAACTGCACCTGCTTCAACGCGTTCACGTCGTCGAGCGGGTTGCCGGGGACGGCGATCAGATCGGCGAAAAACCCCGGCTTGATCGGCCCGCGGGTCGTCTCGGTCTCGCTGACCTTGTAGCCGTTGATCGTCATCGCCCGCAGGATGTCGGCGTTCGGGATGGCGGCGTCCTTCCAGGTCTTCAGGAACTCGAGGCACACTTCGCCGCGGGTCTTGCCCTCGACGTAATAGTCGGCGTCGGTCGAGAAGGTGAGCGGCACTTTCTTGGCGTAGGCGTCCTTCAGGCTGGCGACGGTCCGCTGGTAGGCCTGCGGGGACACCGGATGCCCGGCCAGCGTGTCGGGCGTGTCGGTGCCGGCGCGCCAGATGCCCTTCTTCGCCATCCCCGCGTGCATCTCTTCGTTGAGGCCGGACGAATGCGCGATCGACCAGATCCCGGCGTCGATCGCGTTCCTCGCGCCGTTCACCGTCTGGACGTGCCCTTCGACCTTGAGCCCCGCCTTCGCCGCTTCGCTGATCACCAGCCGGATCTCGTCCGCCGTGTAGCCGTACGGCTTGCAGTCGACGCAGATCTTGATCACCTTGGCGCCGAACAGGATGTTCTGGCGGATCGCCTTGACGATCTCGTCGGGCGTGTCGGCGTCGAGGTATTCCGGGTAGACGATGTTGTGGTCCCTGGCCATCTCCGGCGTGGGAAAGAACTGCCCGCCCATGCCGCCGATGATGATGCCGGAGTTGATGATCGTCGGTCCTGGAATCCAGCCCTGCTCGATCGCCTGCCGCAGCGCGGTGTCGGCGTAGTTGCCGTTGTTGCCCATGTCGCGCACGATCGTGAAGCCGGACGCGAGCATCTGGATGCCGTTGGACGCGGCCTGGATGGCGCGAAGCGCCGTCGACTCCTGCACGTAGGTGTAGTAGTAGATGTTGTTCTCGGGGAACGGCTTGTAGGTCAGCGCGAGATGGTTGTGCGCCTCGACCAGGCCGGGCAGCACCGTCATCTGCGAGAGGTCGATCACCTGCGCGCCGGCCGGCACCTGGACGTTGGGCCCGACGTCGCGGATCTTCGTGCCCTCGATCAGGATCACCTGGTTCGCGAGGATCCGGCCGCCTTCCGGATCGAGCAGGCGCCCCGCGCGAATCGCGGTCACCGCCGGCGGAGCCTGCGCATCGAGCGCCACGCCTGCCGTCGCAAGCGCGGCGCACACCATCGAGAGCATGCGTCGTGAAATCATAGGGGTGTCGCGCGAAGGCCGCCCGCGGCCTTCAGCGCGGCGTAATACTACTCGGTCTGCGGCAGGTCCGGATCAGTTCTGGTGAACGACGCGCATCGAGTAGGCGGCCGGGCCGGTGCCGGACACGTAGGTGATGCGAAGCTCGTACACGGCGCCGCCCGGAAGCTGCATCGCCAGATGGCGGCTCGCGTCGTTGAGGGCCGTCGATTGCGCAAGGGGGACCGGCTGGCCGCCCTGAAACAAGGTCACGTTGAGTTTCGCGTCACCCGCCGTTTTCCACTTCAGCGTCGCCTCGAGAGGACCGGCCGTGTGAACCGGGATCGCAACGATCCTGCAGGGCCTGGCCTGCGTGCCGTCGCTGCACGTGCCGTCGGCGTCGCTGATTTGGAACTCGAAGGTATCGCTCAACGTTTCGGGAACCGGCATCATGGCGATGTCGGTGCTGCTGTCGTTTGACAGCGTCACGGTGCGGGTCACACTTTGGTAGCCCGCCGCCGCCACGACCGCTTCATAGCGCCCGGGGCGCAGGCCCGCGATTTCGTAGGTTCCTTGTGCCGCGCCGCCATACGTTTTCGCGGAGCTCCAGGACGCGGTGCCATCGCTCAGCGTGACCGTCGCGTCCCAGACACCCATCAGCGTCGTCGGCTGCGCCTCGGTGACGCGTCCCTTGAGCGTGACGCTCGACGGGCCGGGCGGCTCGTTGACGATTGGCGCAATCGGTACCGGTGCGGGTGCAGTCGGTGACGCGTCCTTGCTGCAGCCACTCGCCGCGAAGCCGGCGGACATGAAGATCGCCAGGAAGACCATCGACCTGACGCGTGCGATTGAGCCCGAGCGGATGAGTCGCCGGAATCTCAAATCCATGCCCAGGCATATTGCAAATCGAAGTCCCCAAACAGACCTCCAGCGCAGCCGTAACGGAATCTGTTGATTGCAAAGCACGTAGGGCACCGCCTGAAAGGGGTGCCCTACGTAGTAGATGGGCTAAGGCTGGGCAGTTGAAGACACTCGGCCGCCCGCCTGCCGAGTGTACTTATTGAACCAGCTCATCATGTAGAGCTGCGT
>Ga0070674_100001406_pt1 | contig 12750 bp, 6 predicted proteins | sample KBSM33metaG_FD_65344 | JGI IMG/M metagenome (GOLD analysis project Ga0070674, IMG submission 65344) | Miscanthus rhizosphere microbial communities from Kellogg Biological Station, Michigan, USA - KBS M3-3 metaG | ecosystem: Host-associated > Plants > Roots > Rhizosphere > Soil ... | reverse complement strand
TCTCACCAAAGCAATAGCGCGTCATCAGGTCGTGGAACGGGCGGGTAAAGTCGGTCGCGTTGTTCCACGCGACTTCGGCCAGCTGAGGGCCGAACATCTCGCGGCGGACCTGCATGCCTTCTTCGAACATATTCATCATGTTGGTCTCCGAGGATTTCGAGGCGCGCGATCGGTTCATAAAATGATCGACTTGGTTTCCGTGAAGGACAGCAATCCGGCTTCTCCGCCCTCGCGGCCCACGCCGGAATGCTTGAAGCCGCCAAAGGGCAGCGACAGATCGAACTGGAATCCGTTATGCGCCACGGTGCCCGTGCGGACCTGCCGCGCGATGCGATAGGCACGGCCGGGATCGGCGCAGAAAACCGCGCCATAGAGGCCGAAATCGCTATCATTGGCGATGCGAATGGCCTCAGCCTCGTCGCTCGCGCGCAGGATTGTCAGTACCGGGCCGAAGACTTCCTCGCGCGCGATACGCATCTCGGGGCGCACGTCGATGAACAACGTCGGGTCGAAATACCAACCGTTGTCCATGTGTGCGCTGGGTGACCCGCCAAGGACCAGCGTGGCACCCTCGGACCGGGCGATGGCAACATAGTCGTCCACCCGGTCGCGCTGGCGCCGCATCGCGAGCGGCCCCATCCGCGTGGCGGGATCATCCGGATGACCAACGGTCACCTGCGCCATTTCCGCGCGCACTGCCTCGCAAAGCCGATCGTGGACGGCGTCGACGGCGACAACCCGGCTCAGCGTGGCGCAGACCTGGCCCGCTGACATGGTGATGACATTGGCCAGAATGGCGGCGGTCCGCGGGATGTCGGCATCCTCCAGCACGATGGCCGCGGACTTGCCGCCCAGTTCCAGCGTGCAGCGCGCGAACCGCTCGGCACAGGCCATGCCGATCGAGCGCCCCGCCGCCACGCTGCCGGTGAAGCTCACCTTGTCGATCGCGGGATGGCGGACGAGCGCGTCGGAAGCGGCGCGATCGGCGCAGACGAGATTGACGACGCCGTCGGGAATGCCGGCCTCCTCGATCGCCTCGGCCAGGATATAGGCTTCGATCGGGGTTTCCGGTGCCGGCTTCATCACGATCGTGCAGCCCGCGACCAGCGCGGGCGCGACCTTGCCGGCCATGATCCCGAAGGGATTGTTCCACGGCGCGATCGCGGCGACGACCCCGGCTGGCTCGCGCACGATATGCGCGCGACCCTGGCCGTCGAAGCGCGGCACCTGGCGATCCCAGGTGAAGGTTTCGGCCAGCCCCGCATAATAATCGAACCAGAATTTGCCGCCGCCCACGACGATCGGCGCGACCGAAGCGAGCGCGCCGATCTGCTCCACCCAGGCGCGCGCAAGCTCGGGCAGCCGCCGGTCGAGAATTTCCGCGACTTTGCGCACATAGTCGGCGCGCTCGGTCGGCGTCTTTTCGCTCCAGCGTCCATCGTCGAAGGCCCGACGCGCGGCTTGCGCCGCGCGATCGACATCCTCCGGCCCCGCTTCGGCGATTTCGGCGATCGTCTCCTCGCTATGCGCGGAAACGACGGCCAGCCGGGAACCGGAGGTCGGCGGCACCCAGCGCCCATCGACAAAGATGCAATCGGGGTGCGCCACGTGCGGCAATGCTGTGTTCGGGCTCGCCATGGCGATCAGAAGTTCCGCCGCACGGTGATCGACCATTCGCGAGGTCTGCCCACCGTTCCGGTCGCCACTCCATAGGTCGCGTTGTAGCTGGTACCGGCGTAATAGAATTTGTTGGCGAGGTTGGTGACCGCCAGACTGAGCGACCAGTCCTTCTTGGCATCCTGATAGGTCAGGCGCGCGTTGAACAGGCTGCGCCCCGCTACCAGATCGAGCGGCGTATTGACCGCATTGTAGTAGAAGCTCGACTGATAGCTCCAATCGAGCCGCGGCGTCAGCGTACCGGTGTTACCCAGGTCGACGGCATATTCGATCGATCCCGACGCCTGCCACTTGCTGTTGAACGGCGCCTTCATGTCCGGCGTGATGCCGGTGTTCGGGTTGACCGACGTATAGTTGAAATCGAGATAGCCCATCGAGCCCTCGATCGTCAGGCCCGCCATCGGCCTCAGCGTACCTTCCAGCTCGACGCCCTTGACATGCGCATTGCCCGCATTGGCGATCGCCGCGCAGGGGAATGGATCCGCGAACGCCGGACAGACTTGCAGGGCGAGCTGCATATTATTGTATTTATTGTAGAATGCTGCGCCATTGAGCCGCAGGAGGCGATCGAAGAGGTCGGACTTGAAACCGACTTCATAGGTCGTCAGCGTTTCTGGATTGAACGGCCGCACCTGGCTGGCGAAATAAGGCCGCGGGTTGATGCCGCCTCCTTTGTAGCCGGTCGATACCTGGGCATAGGTCATCAGCGCCTTGCTCCACCGGTAATTGACGCCGATGCGGTAATCGACCCGGTCGCCCGAATAGGTCGACGAGGTACCGTCAAGACCGAGCAACAGGATGTTTTCCGGAAAATTGGCGGGAGAAATCGCCGAGCCGTCGGCGTTGCGACGCCCGAAAGTGTAGCTCTTCTTGTCTTTCGTATACCGGACACCCCCGATGATATCGAGCTTGTCCGTCGCATGGAGTTCGAGGTGCGCGAACGCCGACTTGCTGGTGTTCGTGACGGGATCGTCGTTCAGGAAATCGAAGGCCACGTTGGGGATCTGGACCCGGCCCGTCAGCAGGTCGGTGGCATTGTAATAATATCCGCCGATGGTGAAATCGGCGACGCTTCCCACCTTGCCCGACAAGCGGAGTTCCTGCGTGAACTGCCGATGGCTGTAACCGAATTGTTCGAGCAGGATTTCCAGCGGCGAACCGTCGAGGTCGAGCCCGGTGGTGCCCTTGGCCGAACGATAGGCCGTGATCGACTTCAGGCTGAGATTGGCGCTGAGTTGATAGTCGATCGTCCCCGCGACACCCCAGCTCTTCACATGGCTGGTCGGGCTCGTCGAAAACCCGCCTGGCGCCAGCTGGAGTTGGGGAAAAAAGGTAAACGGCGGAACGGGCGGGAAGCCGGAATCGTAATTCCCGCCGCTCGAATAGGTGGCGTAGGACGTGTAGCAATGAGCGCACGTGATGAAGCGGCTGTCGAACGGTACGCCGCCGGTGGGATTGGCCGCATCATAGCTCCGGATGCCGGGGTTGTTGGCGTAGACGAGTTTCGTCGCGACCTGCTGTGAATCGTTCTGCGCGAAATCGCCGACAAGATTGATCTCGAGCGGCGAGCCCGATGGCGCGATACGCAGGGCGCCACGCAGCGCCTTGACGTCTACGCCGCCTTCGGTCCCCAGCTTGCAGTCGTTGCTGCCGCCCGTCGGCGGAAGGCCCCCGTTGGGATTGACGCACCCATAATCGAGCAGCGTCATATAGCCGTCGGTGTGCTTGGAGACTCCCGAAAGCCGCAAATAGACGCCATCGCTGACCGGGATGTCCGCACTGGCGCGAAGGTCGATTCGGTCGAACCGGCCATAGGTGCCCTCGATGAAACCGCCGCCGTTGGCGTCGGGCTTGGCCGAAAACAGCTTGATCGCGCCGCCCAGCGAGTTCTTGCCGGCCAGTGTCCCTTGCGGACCGCGCAATATCTCGACCCGGTCGAGATCGGTCAGGTCCATGACCGCGCCATAGGTGGTGCCGTAATAGACGTCGTCGATATAGACGCCGACGCCCGGTTCGAGCGCGAAGCTCGAGTCCGACTGGCCAATGCCGCGGATGAAGGCGGCGACCGCGCTGCCGTTGAGGCCTGTCGCCGGGGAGAGATTGACGTTCGGCGCCGTCCTGCCGACATCGGTGATGGAGGTTTCGCCCCGCGCGGCGAGTTCGTCGCCCGAAAGCGCGGTGATGGCGAGCGGCGTCACCTGCAGCCGCTGGCCGCGGAACTGCGCGGTGACGACGATATCATTCGCCTGGTCAGCGGCCGCGTCGTTCGCTGCCGGCGCTGCCTTCGACTGATCATCAGCCGACGGCTGCGACTGGGCCATGGCCGGTTGCACGAACGTGACCGCAATGGCGGTCGTAGCGGCTGCAACGCACAACCCGGCGCGAACGCCGATCCGCTTTTCCTTCATCTTCCTCATCGCCCTCTCCCAGATTCACTTTGTTCTAAATTATCTTATTGAATTATTTTGATAATATGATCTGATGCCTTCTCGCCGATCATGATTGCGGTGGCGTTGGTGTTGCCGATCGGCAGCCGCGGCATCACGGACGCATCCGCTATCCAAAGCCCTTCCACGCCGCGAACCCTGAGGTCGGGGTCGACGACCGATGCCGGGTCCGACCCCATTCGGCAGGTGCCCACCGGGTGGTAGAGTGGCACCGAGGCCGCCCGGACATAGTCGCGCAGCGCCGCGCCGGTGACATCGCGTCCAGGCCGTAATTCCAGTTCGATCGAACCGGCGATGGCCGGCTGCGACAGGATTTCCCGCGCGATCTCGACCCCGCGCGCGATGCGCTCCACGTCGCCGTCACTCCCCAGGAGGCAATGCCTGATCACCGGCGGATCTTCCGGCCGAGCCGAGCGCAGGCTGACGCGACCGCGTCCTTCAGGGCGGGCGAGACAGACCGTGATGGTGATGGACGGGCGCTTGAGCAGAACGGCTCGTCCGTTCGGACCGAACTCGAACGCGAAGGCGGTCATCGAGACCTGCACATCGGGTATCGCTTCGTCGGGTGAGGTCCGTACGAACGCCTGGGCGTGGCACATCGAGGAGGTGAGCACGCCGCTGCGGCGGAACAGGAAATCGAGCCCCTGACCAAGCGCCGCCAGGCCATGGATGTCGCTGTTGATACTGCGCGCGCGCGTGCCGACGATCAGGTGCGTGCCGACATGATCCTGCAAATTGCTTCCCACTTCCGGGCGGTCGGCAATGCAGGCGATGCCATGGCGCTGCAATTCGACGGCCGGACCGATGCCCGAGAGCATCAGCAGGCGCGGCGTGTTGAGTGATCCGGCCGAGAGCACGACGCCACGACGCGCCTTGAGCACCAGTTCCTCACCACCCCGTCGCACCACGACGCCGGTCGCGCGGCCGTTCTCGATCAACACGCGCAAGACTTCCGTTTCAGTCATGACCTGAAGAGCGGATCGCTCCAGCGCCCCCCGCAGGTAGCCGCGCGCCGTGCTGCATCGCAGCCCGCCGGCCTGCGTGGCCTGCGAATAATCCGTTCCCTCTCCCGGATTGGCGCCGTTGTGATCGGGATTGCGCGGAATACCATGGGCCTGGGCCGCCGCCACGAACTGGTCGATGATCGGATAGGAAATGCGGTTATCGGAAACGCCGATCGGTCCCGCATCGCCACGCCAGGCATCGCCGCCCCGGCTATTGGTTTCCATCCGGCGGAAATAGGGCAGCACGTCGTCGAACGACCAACCGGTCGCCCCCCGTTCCGCCCAACCATCATAGTCGCGGCGATGGCCCCGCACGTAGATCATGCCGTTGATCGCACTGCCGCCGCCTAGGCGCCGGGCCGCGGACCAGAAGTCCTGTCGTCCGCCGACGGAATCGTCCGGTTCGGCCACGACACCACGGTCGTAAGCGGGGTTGTTGACTACCGCGACGGTGAGCGCCGGCACCATGCAACGGATGTCGACATCGGATTTGCCGCCTTCGAGCAGCAGGGTGCTCACGCCCCTCTCGGCAAGGCGGGCGGCAAGCGCACTACCGGCCGATCCGCCGCCGACGACGATGATATCAGGCACCAGCTCGTTCATCGCGCGAAGGCCCTCGACATCTGGATGCAGGAGCCGGTCACCGTCCGGCCTCCACGGCGCCGCTGGCCGGTACCCTCAATGGCACGCCCGTCACGGGATGGCTGAAATGCCAGGCGGAGAATTGGCGGCCGAGTCCCGGATCGATCGGCCGGCTGGGCAGGTCGGGTGGAAAACTCTCGCTCGGCGGCGTCGATCGAAACCAGATCTTCTCGCGCTGGAGCAGAGCGTAATAGGTCATGGCGACGCTGATGCCCTTGATCTTCCAGACCTGGCCCTCCTTGACGTACTCGTTCTCGTAGATGCCGTCGGCGAGGAGGAAGAATTCGGTGGTGGGCGGGGAATTGCCCTGCACTTGCGCCCGTGCCCGGACGCGGGCCGAGCAGCCATCGGGGGCAATGCTGATGACCGGCTGCATCTGGACGTGGTTGATCACTTCGTCCTCGAGCAGGCCCCAGCGCCCCTCGCCCAGCACGTCGAGAAGGAAGGTACGGATGCGTTCCTTGCCGCGGTAACGGCCGCGCTGGCCGATCTCCATCCACGGCTCGTCGTCGGTGAAGAGGTCGGCCATTTCGTCGAACATGCGATTGTCGATGAGATAGCCATAGGCATATTGCAGCTGCTCGATCGCTATCCGGTCCTCGAGCCGTTCGACCACAATCGAAAGCCGGTCGATCCGGGATTGCTGGCGTGTGGCCAGCGCCTCGAGCGCCTGGATCCGCTTTTCCATGGGGTGCCGCACGGACCAGTCAGGCCCGCGGCGATGAGCGGCGATCCATCGATCCGCTCGCCGCCAGCCTATCGCGGGCTATCGCGCCGCATTTACCCAAGCACAGGCCGATAGTGTCGCCGTGAAACGACATTCACCCTCTCCTCCATCGGCCGCATCGTCAATTTTGTATGCGCGACCTACAATTGAGGAGGATGTAGATTTTCCGGACCCTTCCAAGAATTGCGATTCATCGGATATGGTGTAAGGTATTACCCTTACACTCTTGGCAAAGGGTGAGGGAGAGGATCGGGCAGCATCGGCATGGCTTCACGCATTACCTTGAGGCAGCTGGAGATTTTCCTCTCCGTGATTGAGCACGGCAGTTTCCGACGTGCGTCGGGCTTTCTGGGCATGTCGGCGGTGGCAGTCAGCGAGCATATCAGGGCGCTCGAAACACGCTTGCGCACGGAATTGTTCGATCGCAGGTCGGGAAGCTCCCCGGTGCCGAATATGGCGGGACAGATCGCCGCCGAGCGTGCTCGCGAAATCATGGCGTCAGTCGAGATGCTCGAGGCCGACCTTTCGCCGGAAGCGAAACGGCAAACCTGGCGGCTGGGGCTGATCCCGTTCCTGGCACGGCATCTCGCCGGTCCGATCTCGGACATACGCAAGCGCTTTCCCGAGCGTAATATCGTTACCGAGATCGCCGATCAGGGCCATGCCGAAATGACCGAGATGGTTGCCAAGGGCATGCTGGATATCGCCTTGCTGATCGGCGACACCGCCTCGATGGGGCAGCCCGCCGCGGGGGTGGAGCAGCATGTGATCATTGAAGAGCCGCTCTCGATCTTTGTCGGGCACTCGCACCCCCTGGCCGCCCGCTCCAACCTCACCCAGTCCGATCTGCTAGCTTTCCCGATCCTCAAGCTCTCGGCCAGCCACCCTTTCCGGAAAATGGTGGACTCGTCGCTCAGACACGCCGGGTTGGCCGGTCTCAGATGCGATGTCGAGACTGACGACTATCTTGAGATATTGACCATGGCTTCTGCGGGAGAAGGGCTGGCCTGCATGTTCACCGAAACAGGCTCCCATGACGCCATAACGCACCGGCTGGCGCCGCTCGATCTGGCATTCTCTATTCCGCCGCTCGAGGCGCTGCTCCTGACCGGGGCGGAATGCCGTCACAACCAGCACCTGCGCATCGCCAGCGAGTATCTGGCGAACCAATACCGGTTCGCCGCCGCCACGGCGCGCAGACAACATTGGCACAGTCTCCGCTCCAACCTGGTGCCGCCGCCACATTAGCGCAGTGGGCTTGTCAGACCAACGTGAAGGACAAGGAACACCAATCAGCTGCTGTGGCTGAGTGGCGTTTACGAGCGAGCTCCTCTCCCCCCTCATAAACCGAAAATCCATTATGGGGAGACCGGTTCGCGCCAGACTGACAGCACCCCCATTTGCGCCCCTCTCTCGGGCTCCCGAGCGCAAAACTGCGCTAAAATCCCAGAACTCAGCGATGACCGAGCCTGGCTTGGGGGCGAGGCGGGGCAGTTCAATCGAACACGCGATCCTGTTGCTCTTCCTTGCTTCGTCCCGGACCTTCTTTTGCGCGCCTCGATCCGCCTTTCGGCCTCCTTCCCAAATTCGGCTGGCAGCTCGTCCAGCGCTGGGCGAGGCCACATTGAATCGTCGCAGTGGCGAGGCAGCGTCGGAAGTCCACGACGGTCCATCGCGATAATCTCACCGATTATCAGCATGATGTTGGCTTAACCACGCTTCCGTGCAGCATTGCGACTTGATCGAGGTTAACCTCGTGCAACAGCAGGGGATTCGCCATGCCAAGCCTGTATATCTCGCCTGCCGGATCCGGGGACAAAAGCGGTAGCGACATCAACAACGCAGCGTCGATCGGGTCGCTCAACACGCTGATCGGAAAGGCGGGGCCGGGGGGCGAAGTGCTGCTGCTGGCCGACCAGGGCGACTACAACGTTACCGGTATCCTCGCGCTCACCCGCGGCGGGGCGGACGGCCAGCCAGTGGTCGTGCGCGGCATCGATTCCGGCGGCAATGCCATGGCCGCCCATTTTATCGGCTCGCGCCCGGCCGACTGGCAGGCCGGCGATGCCTCCGGTAACGAGCTGTTCAAGCTCGGCACGGGCGCGGACAATCTTGAATTCCGCGACCTGCGGATCGACAATGTCGGCACAGCCTTTCGCGCCACCGCCGACCTCAGCAATCTCCATATCGAGAGTGTCGATGCGAACAATGTCCGCCGCTTCTTCGAGGATTATTCCAGCGCGCCCTCGGGCACCGCGACGATCACCGGGCTGACGATCCGCGACGTCGACGTGCAGGGCTTCTCCAGGGCGGCGATCCGCCTCCAGTACGATACCAACAACGTGGTGATCGACAACGTCACGGCGGACATGGCCGGGCAAACTGGCGACGACCTGCCCGAGGGCGTCCATCTCGACGGCACCGTCCACAACGTCACGCTCAACCAGGTGGTGATGGAGAATGTCCAAAGCACCGCCGGCGCCTATTTCAACGGCGACGGCTTCGCGAGCGAGCGCGGCGTCTATGACGTACGCTTCGTCGACACGATCGCGCGCGGCAACAGCGACGGCGGCTACGACCTCAAGTCGACTGACACCGTGCTTCTCCGCGCGCTCAGCGAGGAGAATGGCCGCAACTACCGGTTCTGGAGCGACGCGACGCTGATCGACTCGGTCGGCCTGAACCCGGTACTGCGCGGCGGCATCTCCGAGCAAAACCAGCTCTGGCTCGACGACGCCGCCAACGTCACCGTGATCGGCGGGCACTTTGATGATGCCGGATCGCGCACCAAGGTGATCTCCTCGCTGGGGCATCTCAATTTGCAGGACGTCGAGATCACCCGGTCCGAACTCTCGACGCTCGCCACTAGCGATTCGCTCCCCGGCCTCACCGGCGGGGAGACGATCCGCGAAACGCTGACCGTCGATCAGGGCGACGCGTCGCCCGGCGCGACCGATTATATCGCGCTGCTGCCCCTGCCCGCCACCGCCACGGCGGACGTGCTGCTTGGCACCGCGGGCGACGACATCTTCCTTGTCGACAACACCGGCGACCGGATCACCGAAGCCGCCAATGCCGGGTTCGACCGGGTCGAGACGACGCTCGACAACTACACGCTCCCCGCCAATGTCGAGGAACTGATCCGCCGCGGCGCCGCCGATTTCACCGGCAATGGCAACGCCCTCGCCAACACGATGATCGGTGGCGCGGGCAGCGACACGCTGGGCGGGCTTGCCGCCAATGACGCCATCGCCGGCAATTCGGGCGACGATTCGCTCGCGGGCGGCAATGGCGAGGACCTGCTCCGGGGCCAGTCCGGTGCCGACACGCTGCTCGGCGGCTGGCAGTCGGACTGGCTCGACGGCGGCACGGGCGCGGACCGCCTGGTCGGCGACCAGGAATGGCTGAGCAGCCAGGGCGCCAACGACCGGCTCGACGGCGGAGACGATGCCGACCTGCTGATCGGCGATGCGACCAATATCTATGGTAGCGGGAAGGGGGGCAGCGATCGGCTGACCGGCGGCGCGGGCGACGACATCCTGATCGGCGACGGTGACGTGATGACGGATAGCGCCAAGGGTGGCGCCGACACGCTGGACGGCGGCGACGGCAATGACTGGCTCTATGGCGACGGCCGGACATCGGCCGCGACGGTGACCGGCGGCGCCGACAAACTCTATGGCGGCGATGGCGCGGATCGCCTGATTGGCGGCGGCGGCAACGACCTGCTCGAGGGTGGCGCGGGCGCTGACTGGTTCGTGTTCGCGCCCGGTTCCGGCGCCGACGAGATCACCGACTTTACCCCGGACGCGGACCATATCGATCTCAGCGCCTTCGACATTGCCTATGAGCAACTCGGTTTCGCCACGAGCGCGGGCGGCGTTCGCATTTCCATGGGTACCGACAGCATATTCGTCCGCGGTGCGCAGGGGCTTTCTCCCAACGATTTCGTGTTCGGCTGAGGTCCGTTGAGCGGAAGGGCGCGCTGATAGGTCTCGGATCCAAAGCCGGTATCTGAACCTATCTCGCGGCGCGGAAGCACACCCCGCGCCTGGCGCGCGGCTCAGCCGAAGATGAAGTCTGCCTGATCGAGCGCGGCGACGCCGCGCACGAAGATCGTATCGGTGCCACCCAGCTGGATCGTCACCCCCGCACTGCTCGTGGTGAAGCTGAGCGCCTCATAAGCGATGTCGAAGGCGCTGAGGTCGATATGGTCGGCCTCGGCGCCGCCGCGGGTGAAGTCGGTGATCTCGTCGGCGCCGGAGCCGGGGGCGAAGACGAAGCGGTCGGCACCCGCGCCGCCGGTCAGCTTGTCCGCCCCGCCCCGCGCGCCAGCCGCCATGTTCACGGCGTCACCGTACAGCACGTCGTTGCCGAGCCCGCCGATCAGCGTGTCCGCGCCGCCGACCCCGCTCGCGGTCATGTTCATTCCATCGCCGATCAATATGTCGTCGCCATCGCCGCCGTCGAGCGTGTCCCTGGCGGCGAGCGACGAGACCCAATCGGTATCCCCGATCAGGAGATCGTTGCCCGCGCCCCCATATAACCGGTCGGTCTGCTGCCCGCCGTACAGCGTATCGTCACCGTCATCGCCGTAGAGAATATCCTCGTTCTTGCCGCCATCGAGCCGATCGGTGCCGGCACCTCCCCGCAGCGTATCGTTGCCGTCGTCGCCGGAGAGCGCGTCGTCGCCGTCGCCGCCTGTCAGCACATTGGCACCGGCGCTGCCCAGCAGCACATCACCGAAGGCCGAACCCTGCGCATTCTCGATACTGACCAAGCTGTCGCCCATGGCATCGCCGCCACTCGCGGTCTGCGCACGCAGGTTGACCAGCACGCCGCCGAGCGAGCCGGTATAATCCACGGTGTCCGATCCCGTGCCGCCATCGAGCACGTCGCCGCCCGCCCCGCCGCGCAGCATGTCCGCGCCGTCTCCGCCGGAGAGCCGATCCTCGCCACCGCTGCCAACGATGAAATTGTCGAGCGCATTGCCGGTCATCGTCGCGCCGATCGTCCCGGTATAGACCAGCTCCTCGATATTGGCGCCGAGCGTGTAGCTGGTCGCGGCGGTCCGGATGCGATCGCGCCCCTCTCCCGCTGCCTCGATCACCTGGTCGCCAGCCTCATAGACGATATAGAGGTCGTTGCCGGTGCCGCCGCGCATCACGTCGTTGCCGCTGCCGCCATCGAGCTGATCGTCACCTGCCCCGCCGACCAGCAGATCGTCGCCACCCCGCCCATAGAGGATGTCACCGACCAGCGGATCATCGCTACCGGTGATGCTGTCGGCATAGTTGGAGCCGATCACGGTCTCGATGCCAACCAGCCGGTCTCCCTCGGCCTCGCCGCCGTGATTGACGTTGGTGGCGAGGTTCACGGTGACCGCGGCGGACTTGGTATAGTCGACCTGATCGCGCCCCGCCCCGCCGTCGAGCAGGTCCGCGCCCGCGCCGCCGACCAGCTTGTCGTCGCCGTCGAGCCCGTAGAGAGCATCGTCCGACGCCTTGCCGTAGAGGCTGTTATCGAGCGCATTGCCGGTGCCGGTAAAGCCGCCGCTGCCGCTATAGCTGAGATCCTCGACGCCATCGGCGAGGGTCAGCGAGGACAGGCTCGTGCGGACGATATCGAGCCCGCCGCCGACCGCCTCGATCACCTGATCGCCGGCATTGTCGACGACATAGGAATCGTCGCCGGTGCCGCCGATCATCACGTCCGCGCCCGCACCGCCGTCCAGCGCGTCGTTGCCCGCGCCGCCATCGAGCTGGTTGGCGTTGGCGTCGCCCGTCAGCGTGTCGGCGAAGGCGCTCCCCACTAGGCCCTCGATCCCGGAGAGACTGTCGCCCTGGGCATCGCCGCCCGACAGGATATTGGTCGCCAGATTGACCTTCACGCTCGCGGCGCTGCCTGCATAGACCGCGATATCGAAGCCACCGGCACCGTCCAGCCGGTCACTTCCGGCGCCGCCAGCCAGAATCTGGTCCGCCCCGTCGCCGACGATCGTATCGGCGAAGCCCGTACCGATAAAACGCTCGATCCCATCGAACCGGTCGCCCTCGGCATCCCCGCCGCTACTCACCCCGGTCTGAAGGTTGATCGAGATGGCACCCGCATTGGCGCTATAGTCGACCGTATCGATACCGGCCCCGCCGATCAGCATATCGGCGCCAGCGCCGCCCTGGAGCAGATCGTCGCCGCCGCGCCCGTCGAGCCGGTCCGCGCCCGCGCCGCCGTACAACGCCTCGGCAGCATCCAC
>Ga0070674_100001403_pt1 | contig 12762 bp, 10 predicted proteins | sample KBSM33metaG_FD_65344 | JGI IMG/M metagenome (GOLD analysis project Ga0070674, IMG submission 65344) | Miscanthus rhizosphere microbial communities from Kellogg Biological Station, Michigan, USA - KBS M3-3 metaG | ecosystem: Host-associated > Plants > Roots > Rhizosphere > Soil ... | reverse complement strand
GTTCCGGTTGCAGCCGGAGCAGATCCGCCAGCTGCAGACGCGCAATGACCACGGCGCGATGGTGCCGCTTGGTTCGCTCATGACGGTGACACGCGGCTACGGGCCGGATCAGGTGATGCATTACAACGGCTATCCCGCGGCGGAGATCAACGGTGGCCCTGCACCGGGATACAGCTCGGGGCAGGCGCAGGCGGCGATCGCCGATGTCCTCGACAAGCAGCTTCCGCCGGGGATGTCGTTCGAATGGACGGAGCTCGCGTATCAGGAGCTGCTCGCCGGCAACACGATGCTGCTGGTCTTCCCGCTCTGCGTGATGCTGGTCTACATCGTTCTGGCCGCGCTCTACGAGAGCTGGACGCTGCCGCTGTCCGTGATCCTCATCGTCCCGATGACGCTGTTCTCGGCGATCGCGGGCGTGTGGCTGACCGGCGGCGATAACAACGTCTTCACACAAGTCAGCTTCCTCGTGCTTGCCGGGCTCGCGTGCAAGAACGCGATCCTCATCGTCGAGTTCGCGAAAGAGCGAGAGACCGCGGGTGTGTCGCACATCGAGGCTGTCCTCGAGGCGTGCCGCATCCGGCTGCGTCCGATTCTGATGACCTCGATGGCGTTCATCATGGGCGTCGTGCCGCTGGTCTTCTCCTCGGGCGCGGGCTTCGAAATCCGACAGGCGATGGGCATCGCCGTGTTCGCCGGCATGCTCGGCGTCACGCTCTTCGGCCTGTTCCTGACCCCAGTCTTCTACACGGTGATCAGTCGGCTCACGGACCGCGCGACCGCGCGCAGGCACGAAGCGCCGATCGTCGCCACCCCGGCGGAAGGACATTGATCATGAAACCTCTCCGAAGTGTCCGCCTTCAGGCGGACCAGGCAAGTCCGGCTGAAGCCGGACGCTACGTCTTGGCAATCGTCCTCGCGCTCTCGGTGAGTGCGTGCGCCGTGCGCGCGCCCTACAAGGCACCGACGGTCCCCCCAACGACGATGAAGAACGCGGACTCGTCGTTGGTGAGCGAGGAGGCATTCGATCCCCGATGGTGGGGGCAGTTCGAGGATCCCGTCCTCGACGAGCTCGTCGCGCGGGCGCTCGCGGCCAATCACGACGTGCGCATTGCCGTGGCGCGTCTCGATCAGGCGCGCGCGATCTTCGACGATGTGAAGCTCGATCGGTATCCGACGGTAACCGCCGGGGCGAGCGTCGATCGCCGGAGCGAGCAGGTGCCCGGCTTCTCCGAGAAGCCGCTGACGATTTCCTCGTATCGTCTTGGCTTCGATGCATTCTGGGAGATCGATGTCTTCGGCCGCATTCGGAACCAGGTGCGATCGGCGGCCGCAACGGCAGAGAGCTTCCAGGCCAACGTCGACGATGTGCGCGTGATCGTGGCGGCCGAAGTCGCGCGCAACTACTTCGAGCTACGCGGTCTTCAGCAGCGTCTGGCGGTTGCCGAACGGAGCCTGTCCAACCAGCAGCAGACGCGGCAGTTGACGCAGGTGAAGCGGGACGCCGGCATCGGTGAAGAGCAGGACGTTGCCAGCGCCGCGGCGCGTGTCGCGGCAGTCGAGGCGAGCATCCCGCCGATCAGAAGCGCGATCGCACAACGCGCGCATCGCCTCGCGGTGCTGATCGCGACGAGGCCGGGCGAGCTCGATGTCGATCTCGCGCCACGGCCATACCCGACGCTTGCGAAGGCGCTGCCGATTGGCGAGCCGGACTCATTGCTCCGCCGTCGACCGGATGTGCGCGCGGCAGAGCGTCGTCTCGCGGCATCGACCGCGAATGAAGCCGTGGCCGCGGCGGATCTCTATCCGCACATCACGATCAGCGGGTTCCTCGGTCTGCTCGCGGGCCGCGGCAACCTGTTCAACGTCTCCGACACGCGCGCATGGGCGGTGACGCCGGCGCTCAGCTGGGCCGCGTTCGATCTGGGCAGCGCACGCGCACGTCTGCGTGGCGTCGAAGGCGTGACGCGCGAGTCGGTTGCCGAATTCGAGCAGGTCGTCCTGCTTGCCCTCGAGGAAACGGAGAACGCTCTTGTCAGCTATCGCGAGGACCAGCAGCGCCTCGTAAAGCTGACCGAGCAGGCGCGAGAGAGCAGCCGCGCCGCCGCGATTGCCCGCGTGCGGTATCGGGAGGGCGCAGCTGACTTTCTCGCTCTGCTCGACGCTGAGCGCACGGAGCTGCAAGCGGAGGACGCCGTCGCCGACGCCGAAGCCGGTGTGTTCACCAGCGTCATCGCTGTCTACAAGGCACTGGGGGGAATACCGGTGTCATGAGCCGGGATCCGGGATCCGGGGCTCGGGATCCGGGATCCGGGATCCGGGGCTCGGGATTCGGGATTCGGGATTCGGGGCTCGGGATTCGGGATTCGGGATTCGGGATCTGGGATCCGGGACCTGGGGATCCGGGATCCGGACTGGAAATTCAAAACCCGTGGACCGAGGACCGTGGACTAAGACCATGCCCGCCTTGTTCTTTCGCAAACTTGTGCAACGGATTCGAGAAGAGTTCGAGGACGCCCCGAATCTCAGGATGACCGTGGGCGAGGCCGCCCGGTTCTGGGCGCTCGATTTTGCGACCTGCGAGCGCGTCCTGGCGGAGCTTCTTCGGACGGGCTTCCTGGCCAGAGGCCCTGATGAGCGCTATGGGCAGGTAGCTGTGCACTGAACGAGTCCTAAACCACACGGTCCGACGGGGCCGAGGTGCGAGGGTCTGGTCCGACGGTCTGGTCCGAGGGTGCCAAAAGACCCTCGATCCGAGGCACATCAATCCAACTGTGCTGCGTGACCGCACTTATGTCCCGGACCACCGAGCCGTCGCACCGGACCGTCGCACCGTCGCCCCTTCGCCCCCTCGTCCCGCTGCGAGTCAAGAGCATTGACGCGCTTACAATAGTCATCGGCTGAATCCAGCATCGTTTTGATAGCGCGGATGACTTCATGACTAACTACGCTCGTGTCCGGCTCTTCGCCCTTGTCGCAACGATCGTCGCCACCCTGGGGTTCGCGAGCGCACAGCAAGTCGCGCCGCCTGCGATCCCCCCCGCAGTTCGCGCCGCCACGCTCGAACAGCAGGTCCCGGTTGACCCGCTGATCACGGTCGGTACGCTGCCCAACGGCATGCGTTACTACGTCCGCGAGAATCGCCAGCCGCAGGCGCGCGCCGAACTGCGTCTTGCGGTCAAGGCCGGCTCCGTGCTCGAGGACGAAGACCAGCGCGGCATGGCGCACTTCGTCGAGCACATGGCCTTCAACGGCACCACGCATTTCCCCGGAAATGCCGTCGGCACGTTCATGCAGTCGCTCGGCGTTCGCTTCGGCGCGCACGTCAACGCGCACACCGGCTTCGACGAGACGGTCTACGAGCTGCAAATCCCGACCGACAATCCGAACGTGGTCGATCGATCGCTGCTCATCCTCGAGGACTTCGCGCGCGCCGTCACCTTCGAGCCAAGGGAGATCGACCAGGAGCGCGGCGTCATCCTCGAGGAATGGCGCCTCGGTCTGGGCGCAGACGAGCGCATCAACGACCTGCAGTTTCCGCTGCTGCTCAAGGGATCGCGCTACGCGGACCGCCTGCCGATCGGCAACCCCGAGATCATCCGCAACGTGAATCACGACCGGCTGAAGCAGTTCTACACGGACTGGTATCGCCCGGACATGATGGCCGTGATCGTCGTCGGCGACTTCAACAAGACCAACATGGAATTCCAGATCCGCTCGCATTTCGGATCGATCCCGGCGGCGACGTCGCCACGGCCGCGACCCACGTACACGGTGCCGGCTCAAACGGGGACGACCTACTCGGTACTCACCGATCCTGAGGCGACGAACACGCGCATCAGCGCCACCAGCACGATGACGGCGCGCGAGCAGATGACGATCGGCTCGTACCGGCAGCACATGGTCGAGCAGTTGTTCAGCGCGATGTTGTCGACGCGGCTCGGCGAGATCTCGCAGGCGCCGAACGCCCCCTTCCTGCGCGCGCAGGCCGACCGCGATCTCTTCGTGCGCACGATCGAGGTGACGAGCCTCGACGCGCTCGTGGCCAAGGGCAGCGTCGAGCGCGGACTCTCGGCGCTCTTCGCCGAGCTCGCCCGTGTCGAGCGCTTCGGGTTCACCGCACCGGAGCTCGCACGCATGAAACTCAACCTCCAGCGCGGGCTCGAGCGCGCCGTCGTTGAAAAGGACAAGAGCCCGTCCGGCCCACTTGCCGACGAGTTCATCCGCAACTTCATCCAGGACGAGCCCATCCCCGGCATCGTCTACGAATACGGCTTGAACCAGCGATTCCTGCCGGAGATCACGCTCGCCGAGGTCAACGCGGTCGCGAAGGGCTGGATGCCGGATCGCAACCGTGTCGTCGCCATCTCGGCGCCCGAGGCCGACAAGGCAACGCTGCCCAATGACGTCAAGCTGGCCGGTGTCATCAGCGCCACTGATGCCGAGCGGCTGACGGCGTACGTGGACACGGTAAGCAATCGACCGCTCCTGGCGCGTGCGCCCACGGCCGGTTCGGTGGCCGGGACGACGACTGCGGACACGCTCGGGATCACGGAGTGGACGTTGTCGAATGGCGTCAAGGTCGTGCTGAAGCCGACCACCTTCAAACAGGACGAGATCGTCTTCCGTGCGATCAGTCCCGGAGGCACGTCGCTCGCGAGTGACGCGGATTACATCCCGGCTGAGACTGCGGATGCCGTCGTTGCCCAGGGAGGCCTCGGTGACTTCAGCCGGATCGATCTCGACAAGGTTCTCGCAGGCACGACCGCGTCTGTGCGCGCCGACATCGGACCCACCGAGGAAGGGCTGTCCGGTGGCGCCGCGCGAAAAGATCTCGAGACGATGTTCCAGTTGATCTATCTGACGTTCACTGCGCCGCGCGCCGATCCGGTCGCGTTCAAGGTGTTGACCGAGCAGTTGAAGATCACGCTCGCCAATCGCGAAGCGCAGCCGGACTCGCTCTACAATCGTGCGCTCGACGCCGCGCTGAGCCAGAACCATCCGCGCGCCGAACCGCTGACGCCGGCCAATGTCGACCGGATGGACCTCGCGAAGTCGATGACGTTCTACAAAGAGCGCTTCTCCGACGCCAGCGATTTCACCTTCGTCTTCGTCGGCAGCTTCGACCTGCCGACGGTGAAGCCGCTTGTCGAGAAGTATCTGGGCGGCCTGCCGTCGCAGCGCCGGAATGAGATGGTGAAGGACGTCGGTATCCGTCCTCCGTCAGGCATCGTCCAGAGACAGGTCAAGAGCGGTATCGCCCCCCGCAGTCAGGTCAGCATCGTCTTCAGCGGGCCGTTCCAGAATGACGAGCAGCATCGCGTGATCGCGCAGGCGATGGCGGATACGGTGGCGGGCAATCTCCAGCGGACGTTGCGCGAGGATCTGGGCGGAACCTACGGTGTGAGCATGGTGCCGCGATTCAGCAAGCGGCCGATCGGCGAGTACCGCTTCACGATCAGTTTTGCCTGCGACCCTGCGCGCACGGACGCTTTGATGAAGACGGCCTTCACGGTGATTGACGAATACAAGCGGAATGGACCCGGGCAGGGCCAGGTTGCCGACACACGCTCCACGCTCACGCGCGATCTCGAGACCAACAGCGCCAGCAACCTGTATCTGTTGAATCGCATCCTGTTCAAGTACGAGTTCGACGAAGACGTGAAAGATGTCTTCAACATGCGTCCGTTCTACGATTCGGTGACGGTGGCCGCGCTGCGGGATGCGGCGCGGGAGTACCTGAGCACCGATCGCTACGTCGCCGTCACGCTCGTCCCCGAGAAGTAAGGGCGCCGCGCCCTGAACGTCGTCGATCGCCATATGATTGCGATCATGCGTATCAACTTACGTGTGGTCGCAACAGGCCTCCTGCTGGCCGCGTTTGTGGCGTGCCGGCAGGCTGGCCCGAGCAGCAGCTCTCCCGATACCAATCTCAAGACCTTCCTCGATGACGCGGATATCACGCTCCTGCGTCTGGGCAACGAGGCGAGCCAGGCCGGGTGGACGCAGGCGACGTACATCACGCCAGACACCGAGGCAATCTCGGCACGCGCGACCGAGGCGTACACCAACGCCGTCACCGACTTCGCCAAGCGCGCAGCAACGTTCAACGCGCAGAACGCGACACCAGACGAGCAGCGCAAGCTCACCGTTCTCAAGAACTCGCTGACGATGGCGTCGCCGTCGGATCCGAAGGAGGCGGCGGAACTGGCGAAGCTGGTGACGTCGATGGACGGCGCGTACGGCCGCGGCAAGTACTGTCCGCCTGCCGAGGGCAGCGCGGAGAACTGCCTGGACATCGAGGCGATCACCGAGATCCTCGCCAAGGATCGAAACCCCGCCAGGCTCCGCGAAGTATGGGAGGGCTGGCACACGATGTCGCCACCGTTCAAGAAGGACTACGTGCGGTTCGTTGAGGTCTCCAACAAGGGCGCGAAGGAGCTCGGGTTCGCCGACACCGGCGTGATGTGGAAGTCGCGCTACGACATGCCGCCGGAGGAGTTCGCCAAGGAGCTCGATCGCCTCTGGGAGCAGCTGCGGCCGCTGTATCTGTCGCTTCATACCTACGTGCGCGCAAAGCTTCACGCGAAGTACGGCGACGCGGTTCCTGCGGACGCACCGATTCCTGCACACCTGCTCGGCAACATCTGGGCGCAGGACTGGTCCAACGTCTACGACCTCGTTGCGCCACCCGTCGGCGGCCGCGGCGTGTCGCTCGACGCGATCCTCAAGGCGAAGAAGGTGGATCCGCTGGAGATGGTTCGCATTGGCGAGCGCTTCTTCACGTCGGTGGGGTTCGATCCGCTGCCGAAGACGTTCTGGGAGCGGTCGCTCTTCGTGAAGCCGCGCGATCGTGAGGTCGTGTGTCACGCCAGCGCGTGGTACGTCGACAACATGGACGACATTCGCATCAAGATGTGCATCGACGAGACGGCGGAAGACTTCACGACGATCCACCACGAGCTCGGTCACGACTTCTACGCGCGCGAGTACAACCACGCGCAGCCGATGATCTTCCGCGACAGCGCGAACGATGGTTTCCACGAGGCGATTGGCGACACCATCGGCCTCTCCGTCACGCCGGAGTATCTCGTCAAGATCGGGTTGCTCGACAAGGCCCCGGATGCGACCGGCGACATCCCGCTGCTCCTCAGGCAAGCGCTGGACAAGATCGCGTTCCTGCCGTTCAGCCTCGTGATCGATCAGTGGCGCTGGCAGGTGTTCAACGGCCAGGTTCCACCGGAGCGCTACAACGCGGCGTGGTGGGAGCTGAGGGAGCGCTACCAGGGTGTGCGTGCGCCTTCCGTGCGCGGCGAGGAGTACTTCGATCCGGGCGCCAAGTATCACGTACCGGCGAACACGCCGTACGCGCGCTACTTCCTCTCGTACGTCCTGCAGTTCCAGTTTCATCGAGCGCTGGCGAAAGCGGCGGGCTGCACCACGCCGCTCCATCGCTGCTCGATCTACGGGAGCACCGAGGCAGGAACGAAACTGAAGAACGTGCTGGCCATGGGTGTGTCGAAACCGTGGCCCGATGCGCTCGAGGCCTTGACCGGCGAGCGGCAGCTCGATGCCAACGCCATTGCAGATTACTTCGCGCCGCTCAAGGCGTGGCTCGACGAACAGAACAAAGGGAGCAAGGTTGGCTGGTAGCGTCACCATCGATCATCGACTGCTGGATGGACGTGCGGTCCGCGATCGCATACTCGGCGATGTCACAGAGCGTGTGCGCGAGGCGACGGCGACGCACGTCATCGGCCGTCTCGTGTCCGTCAGTATCGGTGAACACAAGGCCGCCGCCGTCTACGTGCGCGGCCAGGCGAGCGCGGCGAAGAAGGTGGGCCTTCGCTTCGAGGAGCAGATCTGGCCCAGCACATTGACGCAGGACGAGTGCAAGACGCGCATCGTCAAGATGAACGACGACCCCGACGTGTTAGGCGTCATCCTTCAGCGCCCGGTGCCGAGCCACATCCACGGACGCTCGCTCGCATCGGCGATCCACCCGTTCAAGGACGTCGAAGGCATGAACCCCGCTTCGATCGGGAACATCGTCTACAACGATCTCGCGCTGGCGCCCTGCACGGCGGCGGCATCAGTCGAGCTGATCAAGGCAACCGGCCTCAACCTGCACGGCCTCGAGGTCGTGATGGTTGGCCACTCCGAGATCGTCGGCAAGCCGGCGGCGTTCATGTTGATGGCTGAAGGCGCGACGGTCACCGTCTGCCATCACTTGACGCGATCGGTCGCCGCCCACTCGCGTCGCGCGGATGCGGTGCTCGTCGCGGTGGGGAAGCCGAAGTTCCTGCGCGCGGACATGGTCAAGCCGGGCGCAGCGGTCATCGACATCGGCATCAACCAGATCACCGGCCCCAACGGCGAGACGTTGATCGTCGGCGACGTCGACACCGAGGCTGTGAAGGAAGTTGCGAGTTGGGTCACGCCTGTGCCCGGCGGCGTCGGTCCCGTGACTGTCGCCATGTTCATGCGCAACGCGGTCGCGGCGCACGGCAAGCAACTGGCCGCCGGCTGGCTGGATTAGCTTGGTCCTTTGTTCTTGGTCCTTGGTTCTTGGTCCGTCCTTGGTCCCTGGTCCGTCCTTGGTCCTTGGTCCTTTGTGTGAGCAAACTGAACTCGACGCTACGTGGACCAAGGACCCAGGACCAGGAACGGACGAAGAACCAAGGCCCGCGGACGAAGCACCAGTCTTAAGGCCTCCACCCCTCCATCGCTTTCCGCTGCTGCGACTCGGGCCCGAACTCCATCACCTCGATCGAGACGCCGTCGAGATCCTTGATCCGCGAGAACAACGCTTTGCCCGGTGTCAGGCCGGGATCGGCAGCCGTGACGTTATTCGCGCGCATCTCGGTGACCGCGGATCGCAGATCGCCATACTCGATGGCGAAGTGCGTGAGGCCGGCTGGCAAATTCGCTGTCGCCGGTTGCACTTCCAGGAACGTGTCGCGACTGACTTGCAGGTAGGTCAGTAGCGGACCGCCGTCAGCTGTTTTCAGCGCATAAGCCTCGCGAAGACCGAGCGCCGATTTGTAGAACGCGATCGTCTCGTCGTAGTTCTTCACCGCAATCCCCACGTGATTCAACCCCCGAGGCCGGCTGTCCTGGGCCACTCCGGACTGTGTCATCACGGCGCCCACGCACACTCCCACCACAAAAAGCAGCAGGCCTTTCATTCTTTCTCCTCCGGGGCAGGGACCACGGACTAAAGGACTAGGAACGGACCAAGGACCAGGCACGGACCAAGAACCAAGCACCAAGGCCTGGGGACCAATTACTCGACGATCGCGATCTGCGACACGAGGTTGATGAACGGCGAGAACGTCGCCGTTCGCCCGAAGCGATCGGTTGCCGTGACCGTGTAGCTCAGGGTCGCGGGCTGCGCATCTGCCGGCACGACCCACACGCCTGTCCACATCTCTGACGGCTGTCGCGGATATTCCGCGGCCGGGAATCCGCCCTGGCCGCGCCATCGCATCGGCACATCGATCGTCTGCCCGGCGTACTTCAAGTGGGCGACCAGCACCGCGGTGTTCTCCGTTTCGCCAGTGCCGCCGTCGATGGCCGTCATGCGAAAGCCGATACGCTGACCGCGCTTGAAGCGGCTCATCTGGATGCAGTGAGTGGGCAGGGTCCCGGGCACGTCGAAGCTGACGACGTCACCCCAGATCACCAGCTTGCCTGCGGGATGTCCTGCCTGAGGTTCCGGCGGCGGGGGAGGTGGACCCGCGGCCCGCCCTCGGCCCTGGCCCTCTGGAGGAGCCTGGCCCTGCCCGGCGATGGTCGAACTCACTGCAAGTGTTACGACTCCCACGAGGACACAAATCGAGATCGGCTTCAGGAGCGTCGGCATAGTCGAGACCATACGCGCGTCGCCTGCCTGGGTCAATGTCAACTTCGTGTAGCCTTGTGCCCGACCGGAGGCCACTCATGAAGCGACGACTCCTTGCTCTCGCGGGATGCATGGCTCTCGTAACATCGACGCCGGCGCTCGCACAGCTGGCACCTCCCAACGACATCGGCGTCGCCCTTGGACACATCCACCTCGTCGTCAGGAACGTCGATGCCCAGAAGGAGTTCTGGACGACGATGCTCGGCGGGACGATGGTGAGCAACGGACCGCTGACACTCATTCAGTTTCCTGGTGTCTTCATCATGCTTCGTCAGGGTGAGCCAACCGCTCCGTCTGCCGGGTCGATCGTCAACCACTTTGGCTTCGTGTACAAGGACCTTGCCGCCGCGAGGGCCCGCTGGAAGACAGGGGGAGTCAAGTTCGACGTCGGCGAGACGAATCCGAATCAGGGATACGTCTATGCGCCCGACAGTTCGATCCGCATCGAGGTCTTTGGCGATCCGTCGCTGCCGGGGCCGGTCAGCATGGATCACATTCATCTCTATCCGCCGCAGGCAGACATCCCGTCGATCCAGGCGTGGTATCAGAAGGTCTTTGGTGGCATTCCCGGAAAGCGTCAGCGCGTCGCGCTACCCGGCCTCACCGACTGCGACTACTTTCATCGTTTCAATCTGTCGTTCTCGGCTGGCGAAGGAAAGCTCGCTCCTACAAAGAGCCGGGAGATCGACCACCTCGGCTTCGACGTGAAGAGCCTCGACGAGTTCGAGAAGCGGCTCGTGGCGCAAGGATTGAAGTTCGACGCGCCGCCTCGACAGGTGCCGGATGCGCAAACGCGGGTCGCGTTCCTTACCGATCCTTGGGGCACGTACATCGAAGTCACCGAGCATCTTGCGCCGTAACCCGGCCGTGTCCGCGCTTACACGCCCGTAGTGTCCAGCTCTACACGAGTGGCTGAGTAGCTGGGTAGCTGGGTAGCTGGGAGGACTGGTAATTCCAGCCGCTCAGCCATCCCAGCCACCCAGCTACCCAGACCGCTGGCAGCGCGCTTGAATGTGCAAAAGCCGGAGGATGCAATGTCGATCCTGCGTGCTTTGCTCATCGTAATTATCGTCGTCGCGGTCACGTTCCTATTGATGGGGTACTTCGGAGGCGTGCGCACACGGGAGGCGCTCAGCACCCGTGCGGACATCCCTCCTCAGGCGTCCGACACCGTCGAACGCGCGCGCGAGCGCGGTGCCGAGATCGGTGAAAAGGCAGCCGTTGCAGCCACGAAGGTCGAGAAAACGATCGACGAGGCCGCGCTCACGGCGAAGATCAAAGCCAAGATGGCGCTCGATGACTCCGTGAAGGCGCGCGCAATAAATGTCACTACGCACGGTACGACGGTGACACTCAGTGGCACCGTGGAGTCCAGCGTTGAGCGCGATCGCGCGATGACGTTGGCGCGTGAAACCGACGGCGTCACGAAAGTCATCGACGATCTGCATACACGATAGGGGAAGCGCGCTCCGATACCAGCCTCGGCGAGTTGGCGATCGTCTTGCAATGAGGTCGCATGAAGGTGGGGCTGCCTTCGACTTGGCTCAGGCCAGGGAAGCCCCGCCTCTACAAAGCGAGATGGTGTCGGAGTGGTTATGGAGCTGATTGAAATCGCCGGCGTGATTGCACTGTCAGTCGCCGTGAGCCTGGCGGGCGCACGGGCGATCCTGACCGCAAGCCTGTTCCTGATGATGCGTGGCGTGGTACCAGCGACCGCTGATGTTCAGCAGTCGGCATCACACCCTACGCAAACGGTCTGAGGCCCAGGTTCTTCATTTCATCCGCATTTCGCGGATGATACGCGGTGGCATGACAGCACCGTGTCACCGCTTCTTGCTTCTCGTCGCTCTTTCATTGGCGACAGCATCCTGTTCGTCGCCTCCACCCGCTGCCCGCACAATCGAAGCGGCCCAGGTGCGCATGCGCGACGGCGCCCGTCTGAACGCGGACGTCTATCTGCCGGCCGTGACGGGAAAAGTTCCCATCGTCCTGATTCGCACACCTTACAAGACGGAACTCGGTCGAAGGAACGCATTCGTCGACAGGTTGCTCGAGGCAGGCTACGGAGTCGTGCAGCAGCACGAGCGCGGACGGTTCCTCTCGGAAGGCGAGATGCACATGCTCGGTCGCGCCGACGAGGATGGCTGGGACACGCTCGACTGGATCGCGGCGCAGGACTGGTCCAACGGCAAGGTCGCCACCTACGGCTGCTCATCGTCGGCCGAGAATCAGCTGAAGCTCGCGTCGCTCGGACATCCCGCCCACAAGGCGATGATCGCCTACTCGGCTGGTGTCGGCGTCGCGGAGGCGGGTCCGTTCCGCGAGCAGGGCAACTTCTGGCGTGGCGGAGCGTGGCAGCAGGGATGGGCGAACTACTTCTTCGAGGAGATGGGACTCGGGGGGAGCGGTGAAGTGCACATCGACGCCGGCGTCTACGACAAGGCGCGTATGCATCTGCCGATGATCGAGATGGGGAAGGCGGCCAGCGCCCCCGATACCGAGCTGGACGAGTATCTGCGTCGAGGCCCGTCGCATCCCGACTGGGACGATGACCGCGTGACGAACGCAGATGTGATCAAGGTGCCGGGGCTCTGGGCTGAGGCGCTCTACGACATCTCGTCGCGTTCGACGGTGGCGTTCTTCGAGAAGACGCGGCAGGAGAATCCGGCAGGGAACCAGGCGATCGTCATCACCAACGGCCAGCACTGCGCGTTCGGCCGCACATCGGAAGCGGACAAGACCGGCGATCGCGATCTGGGTGATACCCGGCTCGACTTCATCGATCGGCAGATCAACTGGCTCAATCGCTGGCTCAAAGACGATGCGTCGGCGACGATGCCGAAGAGCCCGATCACGGTGTA
>Ga0070674_100001400_pt1 | contig 12772 bp, 12 predicted proteins | sample KBSM33metaG_FD_65344 | JGI IMG/M metagenome (GOLD analysis project Ga0070674, IMG submission 65344) | Miscanthus rhizosphere microbial communities from Kellogg Biological Station, Michigan, USA - KBS M3-3 metaG | ecosystem: Host-associated > Plants > Roots > Rhizosphere > Soil ... | reverse complement strand
CGTCGCGCCCGCAGCGCTCGCGGTCAGCTGGTGCCACGCCCCAGGGGGGATGAGAATTGCGTCGCCCGGTCCTACCGACCGGACCTCGCCGTCGATCTCGAGCTCGCCGCCGCCGTCGAGGATGAGGTAGATCTCCTCGCTCCGTGAGTGGTAGTGCCGCTCCGTGGCCTGGCCCGGCGCGAGCGACGCCTCGGCAAGGCTCTGCACGTTCGTGTGCAGGTACTCGCGGATCGTCGAGCCGTCCTTCGTCGTGAACGGCTTCGCGTCGCGATCGCGGTTCCGGATCTCCATGGCGCGGCGCGTCGTTACGCGCGGGCGATCTCGGCGACGAGCTGGGCGGCCTCGGTCGGCGTCCTGCCGACCCGCACGCCTCGCGCCTCGAGCGCGTCCTTCTTCGCCTCGGCCGTGCCGGCCGAGCCGGAGATGATCGCTCCGGCGTGCCCCATCGTCTTCCCCGGCGGCGCCGTGAAGCCTGCGATGTAGCCGACGACGGGCTTCGACATCTCGGACTCGATGAAGGCAGCGGCCTTCTCCTCCTCGTCGCCACCGATCTCACCGACGATCACGACGTACTCCGTCTGCTCGTCGGCCTCGAAGAGCCCGAGCACATCGATGAACGACGAGCCGACGATGGGATCTCCCCCGATCCCGACGATCGTCGAGCAGCCGATCCCGAGCTGCGTGAGCTCGTGGCCGATCTGGTACGTCAGGGTGCCCGATCTGGAGACGAGGCCGATCGACCCCTCCCGGAAGATCTCCGCCGGGATGATCCCGACGTTCGCCTTCCCGGGCGACAGCACGCCGGGGCAGTTCGGCCCCACGATGCGGATGTCGCGATGCTGGACGAACGCATGCAGACGGAGCATCTCGTGCGCCGGAACGCCTTCCGTGATGCAGATCACGGTCGAGATGCCGGCTCCGATCGCCTCGAACATCGCGTCCGCGGCGAACGCTGCGGGGACGAACACCATCGCCGTGTTCGCGGCGGTCTCGGCGACGGCGGCCGAAACCGAGTCGAACACGGGGATCCCCTCGACGTCCTGGCCACCCTTCCCAGGAGTCACGCCCGCGACGACGTTCGTGCCGTGCGATCGGTTCCGCAGCCCGTGGAAGCGGCCCTCGGAGCCCGTCAACCCCTGGACGACGAGCCGGGTGTCGTTGTCGACGAGGATCGCCATCAGGCCGCCAGCTCCACTGCGCGACGCGCGCCGTCGAGCATCGTCGCCTCGGTCGAGAGGTTCGGCAACGCGGCCTCGCCCAGGATCCGCCTGCCCTCCTCGGCGTTCGTCCCGTCGAGCCGGACGACGATCGGAAGCTCGAGGCCCATCTGGCCGACGGCCTGCAGGATGCCTCGCGCCACCTCGTCGCCGCGGGTGATCCCGCCGAAGATGTTGAAGAAGATGGCGCGCACCTGCGGGTCGCGCGTGATGACCTCGAGCGCGTCCACGACGCCCTGGGCGTCGCCTCCCCCTCCGAGGTCGCAGAAGTTCGCGGGGCGTCCACCGGCGAACGTCACGACGTCGACCGTCGACATCGTCAGACCGGCCCCGTTTCCGAGGACGCCGACCTCGCCGTCGAGCTTGACGTACGTCACACCCTTCTCGCGTGCCAGCGCCTCCAACGGGTCCGCGGCGGCGGCGTCCCGCAGCTCGGCGAGGTCGGAGTGCCGGAAGAGCGCGTTGTCGTCGACGGAGAACTTCGAGTCGAGCGCACGAACCTCGCCTTCGGGCGTGACGATGAGCGGATTGATCTCGCAGAGCATCGCCTCGGTCGCGACGAACGTCTCGTACAGCTTCAGGACGATCGCGGCGATCTGCTTCTGCTCGCTGGGATCGGTGACGCCGCCGTCGTACACGAGTCGGCGCGCGTGCCACGGATGACACCCCTCGAGCGGGTCGACGTGGAGCCGCACGAGGGCGTCCGGGCTGGTCGCGGCGACCTCCTCGATCTCCATCCCGCCCTGGGTCGTGAACATGAACAGGGGCTTCTTCGCGCTCCGGTCGAACGTGAGGGAAAGGTAGTACTCGCGCTCGATGTCCGAGGCGCGTTCGATCCACACCTTCGTGACGACGTGGCCGCGGATGTCCATGCCGAGGATCTCTCCGGCGTGAGCCTCGACCTCGTCAGCGTTCTCGGCGAGCTTGATGCCGCCGGCCTTCCCGCGGCCGCCCGTGAGCACCTGCGCTTTCACCACCACCGGGTAGCCGACGTCGTCCGCCGCGGCTCGCGCAGAGGCCGGATCGAGGGCGAGACGGCCCTCCGACACCGGGATCCCGTGTTGCCGGAAGAGCTCCTTCCCCTGGTACTCGTGGAGGTCCAAGGCGCGCGCGAGTCTACCGCTCGACCCACGCGGCCCGTCCGCGCAGGTGTGCGAGCATCTCCGCGGGTTGAGCCGCTCCTCGCTCATCGTGCTGCTCGCGCTCGGGGCGACGTTCGCCGGCTTCGTGCTGGCCACGAACGCGCAGCGGCTGCGCGGCGACGATCCGGGCGTCGCGCCGAGTGTCGCCGCCGGCCCGCAGACGGCGACTCTCGGCTGGACCGAGTCGTACGGCCCGAGCGGGAACAAGGTGGTGTTCACGGTCGACCGGCTCGAGGTCACCGATACGGGGTGGAAGGTGCGCGTCGGAATCGACAACCGCACCGAGGTCGGCTGGGAACTCGCACCGGGCGCGACGCCGGAAGGCTCGTTCGGCCTCCAGCTCTTCGAGACCGGCGACGCAGAGGAACTCGACGAGCGCAACCGGCGCGGCACGCTGCCGGCCGTCCGCGCCGCGGAGGACTACTCCCCGGAGCTCCCGCGGATCCTCGAGCCCGGAGCGTCGTGGGAAGGGACGATGTCCGCGCGAGGATCTCTCGTGGCCGGGAGCTATGCGCGCGTGACGTTCGGGACGCTCATCGCCGTCGGAAACCCGCCCGAGGGTCTCAGCGAGATGGTCGTCTGGATCACCGACCACGCCTATCACCTCCGGCCCTGACGCCCCCCTGCCGGTCACACGACACGCGCGACGAAGCCGGCCTGCGGCTCGGGATCCGCTCCGCAGCTCGCCGGCACGGTCGGCCCGACGCTCTCCTCGACGACCGCCACGTGCTCCTCGCCGGCGGCGTCCCGGAAGCGGACGATCGCCCCGTCCGCGTCGACGAGCTCGAGATCCGCCACACCGTCGAGCCCACGGGCGGTCCGCACCGCCAACTCTGCGGCCTGGACGCGCGCCGCGTAGACGGACCGGCCGCGGTAGTGAGAGAGGTCGATCCTCCCCGCCAGCGCACGGGCGACGATCGGTGCAGAGCCCTCGGGCGCGATGCGCCCGAGGTGTAGTCCCAGAGGGAGCACGAGTACGTTCGCCGCGAAGCGGTGCCCACCCTGGTGTGACGAGAGCCAGAGCTGATCCTCGTCGAGCGGCCCGACCAGAGCGGCGTAGACGGCTGCCCCGCGCAGCGCGCAGCACGCATCGCGGACTCCATGGCCGCACACGAGGACGAGAGGAGTGGCGATCGGTTCGCCGTCGTGTTCGAGGTCGACGTCCGCGAGCTGGCCGGGTGACGCGAGCGAGAAGCGCTGGACCGAGGCGTGCGTCTCGCCGGCGCGCACGACGAACGCGAGCAATCCGGCCCCGCGCGTCCGACCCGGACGGCGAAGGAAGAGCAAGCGCGACGACGGCGTCGTCTCCAGCCACGCGAGAACGGCAGCACGAGCCGGGTCCGGCAGTCCCGCCCCGGCCGCAACGTCGCGCTGCCACGTCCCCGGAACCTCGACGAGGAGCCAGTTCTCTGCCGTCGTCGCTGTGGCTCCGAGCTGCTCGCCCAACAGCTCGGAGAGGTCCGCGCAGCGCCCGGAGCTACTCACCCGGATTCGAGCAGGCAGATGACCTGACCGTTCGAGACCTGATCGCCGGGCGCGACTGCAAGTCCGGTGACGACGCCGTCGATGGACGACACGATCTCGTTCTCCATCTTCATCGCCTCGACCACGCAGATGAGCTCCCCGGCCGAGAGGGAGTCACCTTCCTTCACCGCGACGGACAGCACCGTGCCCTGCATCGGGCTCGTGACGGCACCGGCGGCGTCGCTGCTCAGCCCCTTGCTCCGCTCCCGATGGCGACGTGCGAGGTCCACCCACGGCGGCGCCGGAGCACGGAGCTCGATCTCATGGCGACGACCGTCGATCTCGACCGAAACGACGTGCTTGTCCGTCGCAAGCCGCCCGTCCAGCTGCGGTGCGCCTACCGTCCTGCGACGCGACAGCTGCACGAGCTCCTGCGCACGGTCGGCGAGCTCCTTCGACTCTACGACGCCGGCACAGGTCCCTCCGTCGAGGAAGCAGGGCGTGCCGAGAAGGGCCCGATGGAAGCCGAGCAGCGTCTCCGGCCCCTCGATGACGAACTCCTCCAGCGCCCGCAGCATGCGCCGGCGCGCGTGCTCGCGGTCCACGTCGTGGACGACCAGCTTCGCGATCATCGGGTCGTAGAGCTCCGAGATCTCGTCGCCCGCCCGGACACCCGAGTCCACGCGCACACCGATGCCCGCAGGCTCCCGGTAGGCCGTGATCCGTCCCGGTGAGGGCAGGAAACCTCGCCCGACGTCCTCGGCGTTGATGCGGCATTCGATGGCGTGGCCGCGGAGCACGACGTCGTCCTGGGACACGGAAAGCGGCTGCCCGGCGGCGACGCGGATCTGCTCGCGCACGATGTCGATCCCGGTCACGGCCTCGGTGACGGTGTGCTCGACCTGCACGCGCGTGTTCATCTCGAGGAAGTAGTACGCACCGTCGACGTCGAGCAGGCCCTCGATCGTTCCCGCGGATCGGTAGCCGACCGCGCGGGCGGCATCGATCGCGACCGTGCCGATGTGCGCGCGGAGCTCGTCGTCAACCGCGGGGGACGGCGTCTCCTCGACGAGCTTCTGGTGCCGCCGCTGGATCGTGCAGTCGCGCTCGCCGAGATGAACGACGTTGCCGTGGGAGTCGGCGAGAACCTGGACCTCGACGTGCCGCGGATCCTCGAGGTAGCGCTCGACGTAGACCGCCGGGTCGGCGAAGTACGCCTCGCCCTCCCGTCGGGAGCTCTCGAAGGCACGCTCGACGTCATCGGCGGAGCGGGCGACGCGCATCCCCTTCCCTCCGCCGCCCGCCGACGCCTTGACGACGATCGGGTAGCCGACGTCCTCCGCAGCGGTGAGCACGTCCTCGACCGAGGTAGCGGGTGCCGTCGTGCCGGGCACGACAGGCACGCCGGCTGCGCGCATGCGCTCACGCGCGGCGATCTTCGACCCCATCGCCTCGATCGCGTCGGGTGGCGGGCCGATCCACACGATGCCCGCCTCCTCGACGCGGCGGGCGAACTCGGCGTTCTCCGCCAGGAACCCGTAACCGGGGTGGATCGCGTCCGCCTTCGCCCGAACTGCAACCTCGACGATCTTCTCGGCGCGCAGGTACGACTCGCTTGCCGGCCCCGGCCCGAGCAGGTACGCCTCGTCCGCGACGGCGACGTGGAGCCGGTCTCTATCGACCTCGGAGTAGACGGCGACGGTCTCGATCCCGAGCTCGCGGAGCGTGCGGAACACGCGAATCGCGATCTCGCCGCGATTGGCAACGAGGATCTTCCGGAAGGCCGTCACGGGACGCGTATTCTCCCCGACGGTGAGCCTCCCGGATCAGCTCACGGTCGCACGGATCGCCGCGGTCCCGATCGTGGTGCTCCTCTACGCGTGGGACTTCCCGCATCACGCGTACTGGGCGACGGCGGTCTTCGTCGTGGCGATGGCCACCGATCAGATCGACGGCTGGCTCGCGCGCCGACGCGGGACCAGCTCGGCGCTCGGAACGCTGCTCGATCCGGTCGCCGACAAGGTGCTCGTGCTCGCGGCGCTCGTCATGCTGATCGGCGAAGGCGTCGCGCCGGCGTGGATGATCGCACTCATCGTCGTCCGCGAGATCCTCGTCTCGGGGCTCCGCCTCGCCGCGGTCGAGCGTGGCGTCGTTCTCGGAGCCCGTGATCTGGGACGAGCGAAGACCTGGGCACAGGCCCTTGCCGCGACGATCGCGGGGCTGGCTGCCGCCGGAGCGTGGAGCGACGACGTGGCCTGGTGGGCCCTCCTGCTCGCGGTGATCGCGACCTGGGTTTCCGGGCTCGACTATGCGCGCGTGGCACCACGGGTGCTGCGCGGCGAGAGCGCCTAGCTCCAGCGGCATGGACGACCGCCTGCGGCCGCTCTGGGACTTCGACGACCTCGACGCGACCGAGCAGCGATTCCGCGAGCAACTCGGTGCCGAGGAGTCGGAGGACGGTCACGCGGAGGTCCTGACCCAACTCGCCCGGATCGAAGGGTTGCGCGGCGAGTTCGAGCGCGCTGACGTCCTGGCCGACGACGCTGCGGCTCGGGCGCAAAGCGCGACTGCGCGTGCGCGCGTCGACCTCGAGCGGGGGCGGATCCGACGGTCCAGCGGAAACCGCGAAGCTGCGCGTCCGCTCTTCGAGTCCGCGTTCGCGGGCGCGGTTGGCGGGCGGCAGTACTTCATGGCCGCCGATGCCGCCCACATGGTCGCGCTCGCCGCGTCCGATCGCGACGATTTCCTGGAGTGGACGAGCCGCGGCATCGAACTCGCGGATACCCGCGAGACGGCGTCGTACTGGCTCGGACCGCTGCTGAACAACCTCGGCTGGGAGCACTACGAGCACGGCGAGTACACGTCCGCACTCGACGCGTTCGAGCGGGCGCTGCACGCCCGCGAGCGCGAGACCGAGAACAGGGCCGCGATCGAGATCGCCCGCTACGCCGTCGGGAAGACTCTCCGCGCTCTCGGACGTGCGGACGAGGCGATCCCGTTGCTGGAGACGGCCATCGCGTGGGCAGAGCGCGCCGGCAATCCCGACGGCTGGTTCCACGAGGAGCTCGCCGAGGAGTACGCGGCCGCCGGTCGGCGCGACGAAGCCCGTGGACAGGCGAGGCTGGCGATCCCGCTGCTCGAAGGCGCCGACCCCTCGTTCGCGGACGACCCGGAACGTCGGAGGCGGCTCGCCGCCCTCGCCGAAGAGTCCTAGAGAGGAATGTTTCCGTGCTTGCGCCGTGGCGCGGGCTCGCGCTTCGAGAGCGCCGTCTCGAGCGCCGAGACGAGCACGGGTCGCGTCCGCCGCGGTTGGATGACGTCGTCGACGTAGCCTCGCTCCGCAGCGGTGTACGGGTTGGCGAAGCGCTCCTTGTACTCGGCGATGAGCTCCCGGCGACGCGCCTCGGGATCCTCGGCCTCCGCCAGTTCGCTGCGAAACACGATGTTGACTGCGCCCTCCGGTCCCATCACGGCGACCTCGGCGGTCGGCCAGGCCACGTTGAAGTCGGCGCGAATGTGCTTCGACGACATGACGTCGTATGCGCCGCCGTACGCCTTGCGTGTGATCACGGTCAGCTTCGGCACCGTCGCCTCTGCGTAGGCGTACAGGAGCTTTGCGCCGTGACGGATGATCCCGCCCCACTCCTGCGCCGTCCCGGGCAAGAAGCCGGGAACGTCGACGAAGGTGACGAGCGGGATGTTGAAGGCGTCGCAGGTCCGCACGAACCGGGCCGCCTTGACGGAAGCGTCGATGTCCAGGACGCCCGCGAGCGCCCCCGGCTGATTGCCGACGACACCGACGGCATGGCCGCCGAGCCGGGCGAAGCCGCACACGATGTTCTCCGCCCAGTGCGCGTGGACCTCGAGGAAGTCGCCGTCGTCGACGACCCGCCCGATCACCGCCTTGATGTCGTACGGCTTGTTGGGACTGTCGGGGACGAGCGTGTCGAGCGACGCGTCCTCGCGGTCGGCGGGGTCCGAGGGCGGTGCATACGGCGGAGAGTCGCCGTTGTTCTGCGGTAGGAAGGAGAGCAGGTAGCGCGCCTCCTCGAGGCACGCGTCCTCGTCGGCGGTCGTGAAGTGGGCGACACCCGACCGGGTCGCGTGTGTCGCCGCGCCGCCGAGCTGCTCGAAACTGACATCCTCGCCCGTCACCGTCTTCACGACGTCGGGGCCCGTGATGAACATGTAGGAGGTGCCCTCGACCATGAGCACGAAGTCCGTGATCGCGGGCGAGTAGACGGCGCCGCCTGCGCAGGGTCCCATGACGAGCGAGATCTGCGGGACGACGCCGGAGGCCTGCACGTTCCGCCAGAAGATCTCGGCGTAGCCGGCGAGCGACACGACGCCCTCCTGGATCCGGGCGCCGCCCGAGTCGTTGATCCCGATGACGGGGCAGCCGTACTTCACCGCCAGGTCCATCACCTTGCAGACCTTCTCGGCGAACACCTCCGAGAGGGAACCGCCGAAGATCGTGAAGTCCTGCGAGAAGACGAAGACCTTGCGACCGAGGACGGTGCCATAGCCCGTGACGACGGCGTCGCCCCACGGACGGTTCTCGCCCATCCCGAACTCGACCTCGCGATGCCTCACGAAGCGGTCGAGCTCGACGAACGTCCCGGGGTCGAGGAGCTTCTCGACGCGCTCGCGAGCCAGGAACTTCCCGCGCTCCCGCTGGCGCTCGACGTGCCTCTCGCTCGCCGGGTGGAGTGCGTCCTCGCTCAGCTCACGCAGCCAGCGGAGCTTGGCCTCGGTCGTATCGTGGATCTCGGCCATCGTCCGCGGAGCCTAACCAGGGTCCCTGATAGCTTCGCGACGGTGCCGAGCACACCGATCGACCGCTCGACCGCGTGGCCGTTCGAGGACGGTGAGCCGGGGGCGTTCACGTACTCGCGCTACTCGAGCCCGACGCTCGCGGAGGCCGAGGCACGGATCGGAGCGCTCGACGGAGGTGAGGCGCTGCTGTTCGCCTCGGGGTCCGCAGCCACGACGTCGCTCGTGCTCGCACTGCTGGGTCCGGGCCAGACGGTCGCGCTCGCGGAAGGCGCCTACTACGGAACCGGCGCGATCCTCGACGAGCTCGAGCGCTGGGGCATCGAGAAGGTCGAGTTCGACCAGACCGGGCCACCGCCGGATGGCGTCGACCTCGTCTGGCTGGAGGCGCCGTCGAATCCGTTTCTCACGCTGCCGGACTTCGCGGCTGCAGCCGCATACCCGGCGCGCGTCGTCTGCGACTCGACGGCGGCGACGCCGCTCAACATCCGCCCGCTCGAGCACGGCTGCGACATCGCGCTCCACTCGGCGACGAAGTACCTCGCGGGGCACGACGACGCGCTCGTCGGCGCGCTCGTGTGCCGGAGCGCGGAGGACGCCGCCCGGCTGCTCGAGTTCCGGTCGCGTACCGGCCCGGTCCCGGCCTCCGACACGGCCTGGCTCGTCCTCAGGGGCCTGCAGACCCTCGAAGTCCGGGTCGCCCGGCAGACCGCGACGGCGCAGACGCTCGTCGCGCGGCTGGAGCGCCATCCCGACGTGACCGTCGTTCGCTATCCGGGCTTCGGCGGGCTCCTCTCGTTCGACGTCGCGGATGCGGCGGCAGCTCGCCGGGTCGAGACCTCGACCCGGCTCATCGTGAACATGACGAGCCTCGGCGGCGTGTCGACGCGGATCGAGGCCCGCGCGCGCTGGGAGGGTGAGCGCGTCCCCCCGGGCCTCCTGCGGCTCTCCGTCGGGCTCGAGGACGCAGATGCGTTGTGGGACGACCTCGAGCGCGCTCTCGGCGAGAAATGAACTTTCTCGATCGCATCCGCTACCACCGTCCGCCGAAGACACCCCAGGAGGCCGACAAGCTCGCGCTCCGGCAGCTCGAAAGTCGCGGTGCAGACCTGTCGCTGCCCCGCCACGTCATCCACTTCCTGCTTTTCGAGCGGGAGAGCGATGCGCGCGCGGCCGCAGCCGCGATCGACGGCGGCTCGTGGTCGACACGCGTCGATCCACCCACCCCGGCGGTGGCCGAGTGGTCGGTACGCATCGACGGGCACCGCGTCGTCGGGCCCGACACGGTGGCGGCATTCCGGGCGCAGTTCGAGCAGGCCGCGACCGTGCACGACGGTGAGTACGACGGCTGGGAGGCCGCGGCAACACCATGAGACGTCAAATGTCGAGCCGCAGCTCCTCGAGGTCGAGGTCGCGCGCGACGCGGATCCAGACCTCATTCGAGATCACACCGCTCCGCCGAAGCTCGACGAGCGCTCCGCGCTCGGCGTCGAGCAGCTCGCGGCGCAGCCTCTGGTAGTCCTGGGAGCGAAGCTCGATCGCACCGTCGTCGCCGTCGTCGAAGCGCGCCCGGAATCGATTCGTCCTGAATCGGTACGCCCCACGCATCCGCTCGGCCGTGTCCTCTCGGACCCACTCCTCGTCGACGAGCTCCTCGAGGCGCGCGAGCGCCGCCTCGGCCGCGTGGATGCGCGCCTTCGCGTCCTCGATGTCCTCTCCGCCGTCGTCTTCGAGGCCGAGCAGGCGGATGACGAACGGGAGCGTCAGGCCCATGCCGACGAGCGTTGCGAGAATCACGCTGAACGTGAGGAAGAGGATGAGGTCGCGACCGGGAAAGGCGTCACCGGCATCGGTCTCGAGCGGTAGAGCGAGCGCCGCGGCGAGGGAGACGGCGCCCCGCATCCCGGCCCAGGAGACGAACACCGCACCGCGCCAGCTCGACATGCGCCTGGCGATCCACTTCGGCGCCTGGAGGACCGCGAACACCCATACGAACCGGACGGCGATGACGGCGGCACTCACGAGCGCCGCGTAGCCGACGAGCGTCCAGGGCGAGTACTCGCCGAGCGAGTCCACGACCACGGGCAACTGCAGTCCGACGAGGACGAACAACAGCGCGTTCAGGAGGTACTGGACGATCTCCCACACCGCGACGCCCTGCAAGCGCACCTGGGCGGTCGTCAGTTCGGGCGTGTGCCAGCCGAGGTAGATGCCGGCCGTCACCGCTGCGATGACCGCCGAGACTCCCATGAGCTCGGCCGGGATGAACGCGACGTACCCGGTGAGCAGCGAGATCGTGATCTCCGCCGGCGGGTTGTCGAGCCGCAGCCGGATCTGGCGGACGAGCCAGCCGACGACCAGACCGACGCCGATGCCTCCGGCTACGCTCACGACGAAGAGCCCGCCGGCATAGAACGCCGAGAACGACCCGGCAACCACGGCCCCGACCGCGACACGGTAGGCGACGAGCCCGGTGCCGTCGTTCACGAGGCTCTCGCCCTCGACGATCGTGACGAGCGTGCGCGGAACGCCATAGCGCCGCGCGATCGACGTCGCGGCGAGCGGGTCGGTCGGCGAGACGATCGCGCCCAGAACAAACGCACTCACCCACGAGAGCCCGTCGATGAAGGCATGCGCGACGACCGCGACGCCCACCGTGGTCGCGACGACGAGGCCGACCGCGAGGAGCCCGATCGGCTTCATCGTCGCCCTCAGGTCACGGAGGGACGTGAAGAAGGCTGCACCGTAGAGAAGCGGCGGCAGTACGCCGAAGAAGACGAGCTCCGGCTGGAGCTCGAACTCCGGCATCCCTGGGAGCACTCCGAGCGCGAGGCCGCCGACAACGAGCAGGATCGGGTACGGAATGCGCAGCGCCGGGGCGATCGCGAGCAGGGTCGCGACGGCGAGCAACAGCGAGAGCGCGACGAGGCCGACCTGGAGATCGAGGTGCACCGGCGGACTCTGCCAGCGGCGCGTCGTGCTCCGTCGCCTTGCTCGGTTCTGCCATCCTTAGCGAGCGTGGTGAGCCTGTTTCGCAAGTCGAGCGAGATGCCGAAGGCCGAGGACACCCTCCCCGGACGCGACACGCCCGTCGCGATCCCGGGAGACCACCTCGTGCTCGGCACTGCGATCGGCCCGCCGTTCCCCGAGGGGACCGAGCGCGCGATCTTCGGGATGGGCTGCTTCTGGGGAGCCGAGCGAATGTTCTGGCGGGCACCCGGGATGTACACGACTGCCGCCGGGTACTCGGGCGGGTCGACGCCGAACCCGACCTACCAGGAGGTCTGCACCGGCCGCACCGGCCACAACGAGGTCGTGCTCGCCGTCTTCGACGCGTCGAAGACGAGCTACGAGGCGATGCTGAAGATCTTCTGGGAGGGGCACGACCCGACGCAGGGCATGCGCCAGGGGAACGACGTCGGAACCCAGTACCGGTCCGGGATCTACTGGACGTCCGAGGCGCAGCGCGACGCCGCGATCGCTTCACGCGAGATGTTCCAGCAGGAGCTCTCCAGCGCCGGGTACGGGCCGGTCACGACAGAGATCGTCGAGGCGGGGCCGTTCTACTACGCCGAGGACTACCACCAGCAGTACCTCGAGGCGAACCCGAACGGTTATTGCGGCCTCGGCGGGACGGGCGTGTCGTGTCCGATCGGCGTCGGCGTCAGCGCCGCGAACTGACGCCTACGGCTCGGCTTCGATCGTCGCGGCGACTGCGCCTCTAGCCTGCCGCTCGGTCGTGAGCCCGGTCCCACCGGCGACACGCTGAGCGATCCAGACCGGGATGATCGACGCGACGATCACGAACAGCGCGACCACGTTGACAACGGGCAGTTCGCGTGGTCGTGCGAAATTCGTGAAGATCCAGATCGGCAGCGTCTGCTGCGCTCCGGACGTGAAGATCGTCACGACGACCTCGTCGAAGGAGAGTGCGAACGCGAGCAGGGCACCCGCGAGCAGAGCGGAGCGGAGCTGCGGAAACGTGACGAAGCGGAAGGTCTGCCACGCATCGGCTCCGAGGTCCATCGAAGCCTCGTCGAGGCTGCCCGAGACGCGGCGCATCCGCGCGACCGCGTTGTTGTAGAGCACCACGATGCAGAACGTCGCGTGCCCGATCACGATCGTCCAGATGCTGAAGCTGATCCCGATCGGCGCGAGGACGTTGAGAATGGTCGA
>Ga0070674_100001399_pt1 | contig 12774 bp, 9 predicted proteins | sample KBSM33metaG_FD_65344 | JGI IMG/M metagenome (GOLD analysis project Ga0070674, IMG submission 65344) | Miscanthus rhizosphere microbial communities from Kellogg Biological Station, Michigan, USA - KBS M3-3 metaG | ecosystem: Host-associated > Plants > Roots > Rhizosphere > Soil ... | reverse complement strand
CTCGTCTTCGGCGTGGCGACGGTGACGTACGCCTTCAGCGGCATGTTGTCGATGGATCCGTTCCCTTCGTTCAACGATCGCGTGCAGCAGCGGCGTGGCGGCGGCGAGCCGAACATTCGAGAGGCGCTCCACGGCGATCTCGATCCTGCCGCGTTCGACGCCAGGCACCCGCGCGAGGCACTGGAACAACTCGGAGATCTTCAGGTCAAGGAGCTCGACCTGCTGTCGTTCGACGGTGAGGCGATCTACCTGGCCCGCCTCGCAGACGGCGACACGCGCGTGATTCCGATGCGCGGCGATCCGCGCAGCGGCTTCGATCAGAAAGAGATCGTCCGCATTGTCTCGGCCGCGGCTGACGGACGCATGACGACCCGCGTGCTCAATCAGTACGACCGCTACTATCTGGATCGCACGCGTCGTCTCCCGCTGCCCGTGATCCTCGCCGAGGCGACGACCGGCCAGCAGACCCGCTACTACATCGACCCGAAGACCGCGCGTATCGTCCAGACCTACAACTCGAGCAACTGGGTGAACCGGTGGTTGTACAACGGGCTGCACTCGCTCAATTTTCCATGGCTCTATAACTACCGTCCGCTCTGGGACATCGTCGTCATCACGCTGATGCTGGGAGGCACGGCGCTGTGCGTGACGTCGTTGATCCTTGCGTGGAGAGTGCTGGGGCGTAAGCTCGCCCAAGTGCTCAATGCCAAGGGCACGCGAGAACCGGCACTGTCAGAAGATCTCGTCTGAGTGTCTGTCGCAGCCCTCGCCTGCAGTGTGCGCGGATGCGGCCTGCCGCTGACGCAACGCGAACGCGCGCTCGTCTGCCCTGCTGGTCACTCCTTCGACATCGCACGCAGCGGCTACATCAACCTCCTGCAGCCGCAGGATCGTCGTTCGCTGTCGGCCGGCGACTCGCAGGCGGCGGTTGAAGCGCGAGCGGCCCTCGAAGAATCCGGCGTCGGTCGCGCTGTCATCGATGCAATCATCCACACGACCGCCGCTCTCCGGCTCCCGGCAGACGCGATCGCCGTCGACCTGGGTTCCGGAACCGGAGAGATGTTAGGCGGCCTGGCGAAGGCCGGGCCGATCTCCGGAATCGGCATCGACCTGTCCGTGGCCGCCGCCGAGCTCGGCGCTCGCCGATTTCCTTCACTTACATGGATCGTCGCCAACGCAGATCGTCGACTGCCCTTGCAGGACGACAGTGTTGACGTCGTACTGTCCATCCACGGGCGCCGGAATCCCGCTGAATGCCGGCGGGTGCTCACACCGGCCGGCGTGTTAATCGTCGTGCTGCCAGCAGCTGACGATGTGATTGAGTTGCGAACCGTCGTTCAAGGGGAAGGTGTCGAGCGAAATCGTATCGACGCGATGCTCGTGGAGCACGCCGCCGGCTTCACGGTCGTGGAGCGCTTGCCGATCCGGGAACAACTGACGTTGGAACGAAGCGCGTTACTGAATTTGCTCCGCGGCACCTATCGCGGCGCACGGTTCAAGCTGTCAGAACGTGTCGAAGCGATGGAGCGTATGGACGTGACGCTCAGTTCGGAAATGTGCGTGCTGAGAAAAATGTAGAGGCGAGTCTTTAGACTCGCCTCTACAAACAACCGCCTACTGCCTACTGCCTACTGCCTACTAAATTACGACTTCGGGTGCCGCAGCGCGAGGAAGATGTCCGCGTTCTCGCGCGTGATGAGCAGCAGCGCAGGCCGCTCGTGCGACGCAGCCAGAGCGGACTTCAGCTCGTTTGGCGTCTTCACCGCTTCGCCATTGACCTGGCTGATCACATCGCCGGGCTGCAGTCCGGCCGCAGCCGCCGCACCATCCGGGTTGACGTCGCGAACGACGACGCCCTCCTTGCGATTCGACAGCCCGAGCTCACGCGCAACCTGCGGCGTCAGCGACTCGACGGCCATGCCGGTCGGTCCGAACTCGGGCCCCTCCGAGTCCTGGTCGTCGCGTGACGCTCGCTGTTTCGACGGCTCGAGCGCGCCGAGGGTGGCATGGACGTTCTCGGTCTTGCCGTTTCGGACAATCTCGAGGTCAACGCTCGATCCCGGCTTCGTCCCCGCGATCCGATTGCGCAGCGTGTTGCTGTCCGCCACCTTCTCGCCGTTCAGCGCCGTGATCACGTCGCCCGGCTTGAGTCCCGCGTGCGAGGCCGCGCCTCCCGGCTCGACCGAATTCACAAGTGCACCGCTCGTGCTCGGCAACTTCAGGCTCGCCGCCAGATCAGGCGACACGCTCTGAATCGCGACGCCGAGCTTGCCACGTTGCACGCGTCCGTCCGCTTTCAACTGGCCCATGACCTCACGCGCCATGTTGGATGGAATCGCGAAGCCGAGTCCGATGTTGCCACCGGTCGGCGTGAGGATCTGCGAGTTGATGCCCACGAGCTCGCCGTTGATGTTGACGAGCGCGCCGCCCGAGTTGCCCTGGTTGATGGGCGCGTCGGTCTGCAGGAAGTCCTCGTAGCTGCCGTCGCCAACGCCCGTCGCGCGACCCTTCGCGCTGACGATGCCCATCGTGACCGTCTGGCCAACACCAAGCGGGTTGCCAACGGCGAGCACCACGTCACCCACGCGCACCTTGTTCGAATCGCCGATGGCCACGGTCGGAAGACTCGATGCATCGATCTTCAGCACCGCGAGATCGCTGGCTGGATCGGCGCCGACGACCTTGGCATCGAACACACGCTTGTCAGGAAGCTCGACGCGCACCTGGTCGGCACCGTCGATCACGTGGTTGTTCGTCAGGATATAGCCATCGGTCGTGGTGATGACGCCCGATCCCAACCCTGACTGACGCGGGACGCGCTGCTGCCGCGGAAGCTGGAACTGTCTGCCGAAAAAGCGAAACAGGTCGTCGTCGTCGCCGGGAAACTGCGTTGGTACGACTGACGCTTTCTTGTCGACGCGGACGGTAACGACTGCCGGTGCGACGGCATCGACAACCGGCGCGTACGACGTCGTGGTGTCGGACCCTTTGAGGTGTGGCGTGTCAGAGGTGCGGACGGCTGACTGCGCGGCCGACACGACGGCGCTCGGCGATTGCGCCAGCCCGATGTTGTAGCCCGCGATGGCCACCAGCGCGACAAGCACCGCGCCGATACCGGCGCGAGTCAGGGCGGGTCGCCGAGGAAAGTTGAACATGGCTCGTAACTCCTTTGCTCGAAAATTGCTCACATCGAGTAGGACGAACCAGAAGCTTTCCAGGTCGTGTCAGCACCATTACACGTGTGTAATGGTGGATGGTGGATGGTGGATGGTGGTTAGTGGTTAGTGATTAGTGGTTGGTGCTTAGTGGGACGGTTTGACGGTCCTTGGGTAGTTTGACGATGAATTTAGAGCCGCGGCCGGGTTCAGCCTCTACATCCACCGTTCCGCCATGCGCGACGACGATCGCGCGGACGAGGCTCAGCCCGAGGCCAAGTCCGCGCTCCGCTCGACTCTGATCGCCGCGGTAGAGGCGATCCCAGATGTGGGGCAGGTCGTTCGGCGCGATGCCGATGCCGGTATCGGCGACCTCGAAGCGCACGACCGAGTCATCACGGCGAGCGCTCACGGTCACTCGCCCGCCTGATGGCGTGTACTTGATCGCGTTGTCCACGAGATTGGCGAGGACCTGACCGAGACGCCTGGAATCGGCCGGCACCGTCAGGCCAGTCTCGACATTCGTCGAGACCTCGATGTGTTTGTCCTCGGCGACGTTCTCGTACAACTCGACTATTTGCCCGACGATCGACGCCACCGGCACGTCGCCGATGTCCAGCCGCATCGTCCCGGTTTCGGCCTCGGAGATGTCCATCAACGTCTCGAGCATCGCGAGGATGCGCTCGGATTCCTCGAGACAGGTGACGAGCGCCTCTCGCTGCGCCTGCACATCGCCGGTCTGCAGGGCGCGTTCGGCGACGCCCCGCAGGCGCGTCATCGGCGTGCGGAGATCGTGCGCGACGTTGTCGAGCGCGTGCTCCATGCCGCGAATGAGCGTCGTGATGCGATCGAGCATCTCGTTGAAGAGCGCGCTGAGCTCGTCGATGGCGTCGCGCTCGGGACGCACCGGCACTCGCGCATTGATGCGCCCGGTGCGGATGATGTCTCGCACCGCCGTGATCAGCTGACGGATCGGCTTCAGCGTGGAGCGCGTGACGATCGCGCCGCCAGCCAGGCCAACTGCCACGATGACGAGCGAGACGATCGCGAGCACGTAACGAAAACGCGCGAGGAGTGCCTCGCGAATCTCCGTGCTCTTGCCCACCTGAAGGAGCGTGCCGTCCGCAAGCTGCGCCGAGGCGACCTCGAGCCGTGCCGATCCGGACTGTGACAGGACCTGCTCGAGCTCGCTGAGTCCTCGCAGGCGGCTCACGTCGAAGTCGTTGAACGCGTTCGGCGCGCTGAGGAACAACGTCTCCGACTGCCCTCGCACGACGCGGACGAACAAGCGCTCCAGGCGGCCGGATCGTTGCTCGATGTCGACGGCTTCCGCGAGCGAACCAAGTCCTCCCTCGGCATACCGCTGCGAGTACTCGCGCAGCGTGGAAATGACGAGCTGCTGATCCCGCTCCACGAGTGACGCCTCGAGCAGGCGGTATGTCAGAAGGACAATCGCCAGCGACGTGAGAACGAAGACGACCGCGTACCACGAGGCGAGGCGCAGGCCGAGCCGCCCGCTCGGCTCGGCATCCGTCGGAATCTGTGGCGCGCCCTCCATCAGCTCGCCTTGAGGACGTATCCGACGCCGCGAACGGTCTGGAGCAGCCTGGGCTCGAAGTCGCGATCGATCTTCTCGCGCAGACGCGAGACCAGCACATCGACGACGTTCGTGCCGGGATCGAAGTTGTAGCCCCACACGTGTGACACGATCATCGTCTTCGTCAGCACGCGGCCCTGATTGCGCAGCAGGTAGTCCAGCAACTGGTATTCACGAGGGCGCAACTCGATCGGCTTTCCCGCCCGTTCGGCCTGGCGAGTCAGGAGGTCGAGCGACAGATCGCCGAGCGAGAGCCGTGTCGGTTCGGTCTGGCCCGTCGACCGCCTGACGAGCGCTTGCAGGCGCGCGAGCAGTTCCGCAAACGCGAACGGCTTGGTCAGGTAGTCATCGCCGCCCGCCTGCAGCCCCTTGACTCGATCGTCGACCGTGCGGCGTGCGCTCAGAATGAGCACGGGCGTGCGAATGCCGCGTGCCCGGATGCGATCGATCAGCGCCAGTCCATCAAGACGCGGCAGCATGACGTCGATGATGGCCGCGTCGTAGCTGCCTGTGATGGCCATCTCGGTGCCCCGCTCGCCGTCGGCCGCCACATCCACCGCGTACCCGGCTTCCGCCAGCCCCTTGCTGACGAAGTCCGCGATCGTCGCATCGTCTTCGACCATGAGCACTCGCACGATACTGCGAGTGTACGGCACACTTCCGATAGGTGAGTACGTTCCTCGAACGCCCCCAGTCTGTTCTGGCTCGACGGGTTCTCTTTCAGGTCCACCTCTGGCTCGGCGTGCTGACCGGCCTCTACATCTTCGTCGTGTGCGCGACCGGTGCGGCACTGGTATTCAGGATCGACATGCAGCGCGCGATGCACCCGGACCTCTTCACCCCGCGCACGTCTGGGTCACTCGCGGACCCGATCGCGGTGATGGCGAGCGTTCAGAAGGCCTATCCGGAGTCGCGAGTATCCGGCATCGAGGCGCCGACGACGACACGTCCGACCTATCTGGCATATGCCGTCAGCGGCGACCGATTTGCCACGTTGCTCCTCGATCCGGTGAGCGCAGAACTGCTGGGCGAAGTGCCGGAACAGTCGTTCGTTCGCACGCTTCAGGATCTGCATTTCGATCTGCTCGGCGGCAGCAGGGGTCGGCTCGTCAATGGTGTGGGCGCGCTGGTGTTGCTCGGCATGTGCGTGACCGGCGTGGTGATCTGGTGGCCGGGACGGAGCAACTGGACGCGCAGCCTGATGGTGGACTTCGGCAGACAGTGGCGGCGAGTGAACTGGGATCTGCACAGTGCGCTGGGCTTCTGGACCGTCGCGCTGATCGCGATGTGGGCCGCGACCGGCGCCTACTTCGTCTTCCCGACGCCGATTCGACTGGCCGTCAATCGCATCTCCCCGCTGACGAACGCCGCCACGCCGCAATCGCAGCCGGCACAAACAGTGGCGTCGCGGCCGTCATGGCGTGCCCTCGTTGACGCGGCTCAACGTCGAGCGCCAGGACAACACGTCGCGCGGGTCGTGCTGCCCTCGTCGGATACGTCACCGTTTCTCGTGATGTTCTCCCGTGTGCAGCCTACGCCGGGCAATCCCGAATTGACGTCGGTCTATCTCGATCAATACACGGGTGAAACGTTGACGGTGCCGTCTCTGGCCAGACGATCGGCCGGAGACATCGTGATGGCGTGGCTCACGCCGCTGCACGTCGGCAACTTCGGCGGCAACGGCATCAGGGTGGCGTGGCTACTGTTGGGACTGGCGCCGCCGGTGCTTTTCGTCACCGGCTTCATCATGTGGTGGACGCGCGTCGTGCGCGCGCGCTGGCTTCGCGCGCCACGGCCGGCGGCCGAACCCGTACAACCGTGACGCGATCTTGGTCCTTTGTTCTTGGACCTTTGTTCTTTGACCTTCGTTCTTCGTCTTGCAGGACTACTTTGTATCCGCTTGCACCGGCGGAATGACCTCGTTCGGATACCAGTACTGCTTGTGGCAGTTTTCGCAGGCCTCTTCAATCTTCTCGCCGAGCTCGAACACCTTGTTGCCGTCCTTCGCATCGATGGCGGCAATCACGTCGATTGCGGCGTCGTGGAGGTGCGTCGCGCGCTCCTGCCAGGCGGCGCGATCCTTTGCGATGAGAACATCCATCTCCTCGGGCTCCAGCTCGACGCCCGGCGTCTCTGATTTTTCGCCCGGCTGCGCCACTCGCCGGCCAGGCATTTTCAGCAGATTGGCTGCCTCGGCGAGCGCAATCGCGCCATGGCGAACCTTTTTCCACTCTTCGTCGGTCTTGGGCATCGTCTCCACGAGGCCCTTCGAATCCACGATCGTCGTGACCGACAGCCAGACGACATCCGCCGAGGGATCCACAAGGGAGAGCATCAAGTCCTTGATCGTCGCCGTCGGCAGATACGTCGGCTCCGGTGACGCCGGTGACACGGCCGGCGCCGGGCTCTGACCCTGGCACGCACCGATCAGGGCCAGGCAGAACACGAGCAGTGAAAGACCGAACGAAATCCGGATGGTCCGCATCGAGGCACTCCTGCGCCACACGTTCAGTTGAACTTGAACCGAATCGTGCTGTTCACGTTAATCGGCTGACCCGGGAACGCATTGTTGCTGAAATGCCCGGGGAGGAAGTAGTCCGTCTTATTGAACAGGTTTTCCGCGTTCAACGTCCACTCCCAGCGGTCAGTACGATAACCGATTGCGCCCGAGAAGATCGTGTACGAGTCCAGATGAACGGTGTTGGTGTCGTTGACGAATTGCTCGCCGGCGAATCGGGCGCCGAACGCCGCATTGAAGCCCCTCTTGAAATCCTTTCGCACCCACAGGTTCACCAGGTTGCGAGGAACGAATATCGGGCGCAGCCCGCTCAACTCCTCGGCGTCGTCGTAGCGGGGCGTCGAGAAACCGTAGTTGAAGATCAAATACGTCTGCCCGCCCAGATCGGTATTGATGTCCACGTCCAGTCCCTTCGAGGTCTGCTCGCCGATCTGACGGAACGTCGTCACCGTTTCCTGCTCCGTCACGTTGTTGCGGGAGATGAAATACACCGCGAGGCTCGTGTCCACACGGCCGTTCCATCCCTGCCAGCGATGGCCGACCTCGTAGTTGCGCGCCGTGCTGGGGTCGAGATTGGACCCGTCCGGTGGCACGGTGTTGACCGGCGTAAAGGAGCTCGACGTGGCGAAGTAGATCTGCTGGTCGAAGCGCGGCGCATATACGATGCCGGCGCGATACGAAAACGCTGTCTGATCGCGATCGATTGGCGTGAACGGATTGCCGCCCACGCGATTCACGTTGCGCGAGTAGTTGTCGACACGGCCCGCGAGGTTGACCTTGACCTTCGGCGCAAGGTCGATCTGATCCTGACCGTAGATCGAGTGAATGTTGTCGTTCACGAACGTCGTACGCTCGATCGTCGCGATGTCGAGCGGCGTCTGCGTCTCTTCCATCGTCGAGATGTTCATAGGCGCGATGGTCAGCCACCAGTAGCCGCACAGGCAGTCGGGATCGTCTCCGGCAGTGACCTCGGTGCGGTACTTGTCACGCTGATACTCATATCCAAACAGCAGGTTGTGGCCGCCGAGACGGCCAACCAGTTCCGACTGGTTCTGGATCGGCCGCCGGATGTGATGGAAGTCGAGCGGCTCGCGGGAGACCTCGTTGGCGCCCGGGTCGCCGTAAACACCCTCGGTGACGAAGTACTTGTCGCTCGTACGCTGAATCATCAGCGAGTTGCGGAACTCCCACTTCGGCGACAGGTTGCCGTTGAAGACGACTTGCGTCTGCGAGTCCTCGACGAGGACGCGGTCCTGCGGCAGGCTGAAGCGCAGCTCCGGCTCGAAGCTGGGAAGCGTGATGATGTTGAGCGGCACTCCGCCGTCGCCATCGAAACGATCGCGATTGAATGTCTGGTGCACCGTCAGTCGCGCGGTACTGCTCATCAGCCACGTCAGCGACGGCGAGAGGTTGAACCTGTCCGCTCCGGCCTCGCGCCACCCGTCGCTGTGCTCGATGCTCGAGTCCAGTCGATACAGGAACTTGTCACTGCCGCCGACTGCGCCGGTTGCGCCACCGGCGATCTGATGCGTGTTGAATCGGCCGCCGCGATAGCTGAAGTCGTAGGCGCGCACAGCCTGCGGCTTCTTTCTGACGATGTTGATCGTGCCGCCCACCGCGCCACGCCCATAGAGCACCGAGCTCGGTCCTTTCAGCACCTCGACGCTCTGGATGTTGTTCGTCTGCGTGGCATAGCGGTTACCGCCCATACGCATGCCGTCGAGTAGGACGACGTTGAAAGCGTCGCGATCGGGATCGCTGAACCCGCGGATGGTGTACTGCTCGTACGCTCCGTACCAGCGAACGGCCTGAACGCCGGACGCGTTCTGCAGCGCTTCACCGACGCTGTTAAATCCCTGCTGCCGAATGAGCTCCTGCGGAATCGAGCTGACCTGCGCTGGAACTTCGTCGTTGGAGACGGGAAGCCGGGTTGCGGTCGCCTTGCCGCCGGATGCCGTCACGGTGAGCGACGTCGAGACCCGGCCGACAGACAGTACAACGTCGACTGCCGGGGTATCACTCGTCAAGGTGACGGTGCGGACCAGCGTTTCGAACCCTCGCATCGAAAACGTCAACTCGAAGGTTCCGGCCATCAACCCGGGGAAGCGGTAGGAACCGGATTCGTCGGTGGTCGCCGTCCCCGCCTGTGTGCCACCCGAATTCAAGACCACGGTCGCGCCTGGGATAACCCCCGCGTTGTCGCGAACAGTACCTGATAAAGAAAGCTGTTGTGCTGCGCTCTCGGTAACGAACGCGCACAGGATGATGACCGGCAACACGAACCTGGCACGAAGCAGTGCCCTCATTCCCTGCACCTCCATGGAAAACAAAGGACAGAACTGTATAGGGGGGCCCTGCTGTCGATACTGAAGAATTCCTGAATTCTTGAGCCGTGATCTCCTGACAAACAGTTCAGGAACAATTCAGGTGCGTTCGACCGCCTCGGTCAGGATGATCCACTCGTGATCGAACGGCTGTTCAAGCGAGCGCTCATCTTCGTCCATCGCTGGTTGGGGGTTGCCTTGTCCGCGATCCTCATGCTCTGGTTCGCCTCGGGCATCGTCATGTTGTACCGAAGCTATCCGAGCGTGACGGTGCGCGATCGCCTGGCACACCTGCCGATGCTCGACCCGTCGCAGATCAAGCTGTCCGCCGAAGAGGCCTTCGCCACGCTCGGACCGGACGGCCAACCCGCACACATCGTGTTGACAAGCCTCGACGGGCGCCCGGTCTACTTCGGAGGCGGGGCGATGGTCTACGCCGACGACGGCAGCCAGCCTCGTGACGTGGACGCCGCGATGATCGACCGCGCCGCGGCAGCGTGGTCCGGCCGGGCGGTTGCCGAAGCCGAAAAGACATCGGTCGAAGAACCCGACCAATGGACCCTGAGCAGCGATCTGCGCGGGCTCCGTCCGTTGTTCAAGTACTCGTGGCCCGACGGCCAGCAGGTGTACGTCGACGGGAACACGGGCGACGTCGTGCAGTACACGACGACATCATCCCGCCTGTGGGCATATCTGGGCGCGATCCCTCACTGGCTCTATTTCACGCCGCTACGAGTGCAGCAGGGACCATGGTTCTCCATCATCGTGTGGTCATCCACGATCGGCAGCGTGGCGGCGCTGATTGGTTTCGTGATCGCCGCGTGGATGTACTCGCCGCGCCGGCGGTATCGACATGAGGGGCGACCCACCAGCATTCCCTACCGCGGGTGGAAGCGCTGGCACACCGTGGCAGGCCTCTGCTTCGGCGTCATCGCGACGACGTGGACGTTCAGCGGGCTCATGACGATGGGACCGTTCCCGTTGGTTGACAAAGTCACATCCCTTATCCGCCCTGAGGTGCAGCCGAGCGGTCATCATCACGAAGCCGATCTCTTTCGCGCCTTCCGCACGGGCCGGCTGGACTACCCCCACTACGCGGACCGGCACCCGAGCGCGGCTGTCGCTTCATTGCAAGGCTTCGGCGTCAAAGAGATCGAATACAGCTCGTTCGCCGGACGCCCGCTCTATGTCGCATCCAATGGCCGTGGCGATACCCGCATCGTTCCGATGCGCGGGACGCCATTCGAGGGCTTCGACGCAGAAGACCTCATGAAGCGCGTCAGGAAGGCACTCGACGAGCACCTGGTCGAACTGCGACTCATGGACAAGTACGACGCCTATTACGTCGATCGCCGCGGATTGCGGCCGCTGCCGGTCATCTATGCCCGCTTCAACGATGAAATGGGATCCCGCTACTACATCGATCCGAGAACAGCGACGCTTGCCGGAAGCTACACGGCGAACCAGTGGGTCGACCGCTGGTTGACACGTGGCCTGCACTCGCTGGATTTCCCGTGGCTCTACAACAACCGTCCGCTCTGGGACATCGTCGTGGTGACCTTGCTGCTCGGCGGAGCCGGACTGTGCTTCACGTCGCTCGTGCTCACCTGGCGGGTGGTGTCTCGCACGGTGGCCTCGCTGTTGCGGGCGCCCGCCATCACCGCAAGTGAGGATCTGCTCAGCCCGGAAGTCCCTTGCGCCATTCGAGGCGAAGGCCCGTGATAGTCTCCGGCCCCGGAGGCATCGATGAGAATTTCCGCGTTCGCGGTCATCGTGGCCACGGCATGGAGCACTCTCGCGATGCCGGTGACCGCACAGTGGGTCCGCTATCCGACGGCGGGCGTGCCGCAAACACGCGACGGCAAACCTGACTTGTCGGCGAGGACACCTCGCGCTGCAGACGGCAAACCCGATTTCTCCGGTGTCTGGCAAAACGTCGGCTATGGCCCGCCGGGTGGCGAAGGGTTGAGCACCACTCCCAAGACCGTGTTCTTCGATCTCACCTTCGGCATGAACGGGACTCCTCCCTTTCAACCGTGGGCAGCAGCGCTCGCTGCGCAGCGACGACGGGATGAGGCCAAAGACAATCCCGATGCGCGCTGCCTTCCGCTGGGGCCGCTGCAGATGCTGGCGCATCCGCTGCCGAAGAAGATTCTTCAGTCACGCGGTCTCGTCGTGATCCTGCACGAGCGCAACATGGAGTTCCGCCAGATCTACACCGACGGGCGACGGCTGCCGGAGGATCCGCAGCCCTCCTGGTATGGCTACTCGTCCGGACGATGGGAGGGAGACACGCTGATCGTGGAGACGGTTGGCCTGCGCGACGGGCTGTGGGCAGATTTCTACGGCAGTCCGCTCACGGATCAGGCGCGGATGACCGAGCGGTTTCGCCGGCCCAACTACGGCACGCTCGAGATTCAGGTGACGATCGACGATCCGAAGGCGTACACAAGCGCCTGGACCGTCAACGTCAATCAACGCGTGGCGCTCGACACTGACCTGCTCGAGTACGCGTGCCTCGAGAACGAAAAAGACGTGCCGCATCTGGTCGGCAAGTGAGCCAGAGATGGAGCGAGTGCTTGAACCCGAGCTCATGGAGGATGAACGGCAGTCGCTCGCGTATGCGAAGGCGGACTTCAGCACATCGAACCAGCTCTTTGTCGATGGATTGCGTCACGACTTTCCGCAACGCCTGCGGACGGCGGTCGACATCGGGTGCGGACCTGGGGACGTCATGGTCAGGCTGGCGCGTGCGCTCCCCGATCTCGAGATCATCGCCATCGACGGCTCCGCGCCGATGGTCACGCTGGCGCGTGACGCAGTCCTGATCGCCGGAGTCGGCGAACGGGTCACCGTCGTGCAGGGATACGTGCCCGGAGTGGCGCTGGACGCGCACAGCTTCGATGCGGTGCTGTCGAAGGACCTGTTGCACCACGTGCCCGATCCCTCGTTGCTGTGGACGGAGATTGCGCGACTTGCGAGGCCGGGGGCAGTGGTGTACGTGATGGATCTGGTTCGCCCGGCGACGCGCGACGAGGCTGCTCGAATCGTGGATCGTGTAGCGGCGCGCGAGGATCCTATCCTGCGCGAGGACTTCTTCAATTCACTGTGCGCGGCGTTCACCCTTGACGAGCTTCGCGAGCAGGTCGCTGGTGCCGGACTTCGTCTCGAGGTCAGGCA
>Ga0070674_100001398_pt1 | contig 12775 bp, 8 predicted proteins | sample KBSM33metaG_FD_65344 | JGI IMG/M metagenome (GOLD analysis project Ga0070674, IMG submission 65344) | Miscanthus rhizosphere microbial communities from Kellogg Biological Station, Michigan, USA - KBS M3-3 metaG | ecosystem: Host-associated > Plants > Roots > Rhizosphere > Soil ... | reverse complement strand
CCGAAGACGCCACCGACGCCCGCGCTGCGGATCGCTGCCTGGACCCGGAGCTTGGCTCCGTCGAAGCGCTGCCAGACCACCAGGGCCTTGCCCGTGCTGTCCATGGAGACGTCCGGCGCGCTTCCGTCACCGCCAGCGGCGGAGACGGTGACCGGCGCGGCGAAGCTGCCACCGGCCGGCTTGAAAGCCGTCTGGATCCGCAGGTTCGTGCCGTCGGAGCGAGTCCACGCAACCAGCGCGTTGCCGGCGGCGTCACTCGAGATGATCGGCGTCGAAGCACCCTGACCGGGGTCCGACAGCGTCGCAGGCACGCTCCAAGCGCCCGCCGGAGTGCGCGTCGCATACTGGATGCGGAAGTTGGTGCCGTCCGAGCGCGTCCACACGGCGTATACGTTCCCGGCTCCGTCCTGAGCGATTTCGGGCTCGAACCCGTCCTGCCCCGGATCGGAAACGGTTGCGGCGGTCAAAAACGTCGGGGCAGCATTGGCCGCCACAGGTAGAGCAAAGATTGATGCCAGCGCCACGACAAGCAATGCCTGCCAGCGACGGGCCAAGAGCCTTGTCACAGCTGAAACTCCCTCCCGGTCTAGTACCCCTGCACGAAGCACGGTGATCGTAACAGAGCACCGCCCGAGCCGATCACCTTCCCCAACCTGGCCTGACCGGCGCGACCGCAGACAAGTCTATATATAAGACGCGGAGCCGTAAAGGCTTTTCGCCGCAAACCAGCAGCGCGCGATCATTCTTCCTCTCTGATGCCTTTCAAGAAACCACTTGCCCGGCGCGAGATCATCGGCTTCTCCGCTATCGCGCTATGCCTCGTCGGGGTGGTCGTCGTGGGAGTTCTGCTGCTGACCGACGACTCCGGCGACGAGACTCGGACCACGGTGACAACCACCGATATCACCGATCCTAAGAATCGGACCCCGAGCGATGCCGGCGTCACTCCGGGCTCGCAGAACGACATCAAGGCCAAGCCTCCGCGCACCGCACCGCGGCGTCCCGTGCCACTGCCCGACTTCTCCGCAGAGGTCGTAGAGAAAGGCCAGCTGCCGCCGCAGCTCAATCCAAAGATAGGGAAGGCTCTTGCCGACGGGACCCTGACCGCCGAGGACCTGAAGGGAACGCCCACGGTCCTCACCGCGCTCAGCTCGCGATGCGAGTTCTGCGGCCCGGAGGCTCGGCTGCTGGAAGCGGAATGGAAGCGCTGGGGACCGCGCGGCGTCCTCTACCTCGACCTCAGCGTGCGCGAATCGCCCGATTCGGCGCGCGTCTTCGCCGAGCAGTCGAAGCTCACGTTCCCCGTCGTCAGCGACCGTTCCGCGAAGGCGGCAAAGGCCTTCAAGCTCTCCGGAATCCCGGAGACGCTCTTCATCTCGGCAGAGGGAACCATCGTCGGCCGGGTCGTCGGCGGAGCCACGCTCGGCCAGCTCGAGGCCGGTTCGTCGGCCGCTCGCTCCGGCGCCCCGTTTGGCGTTCAGCAGGGCGGCGCGCGAGTTCCGCTCTAAGGGGATGACCGACCCCACTCCAGGGTCCGGCTCGGCCGGCGCTGCCGGGCGAGGGCGTCTTCCGGCCAACATCCGCATCGGCGCGGTGCTCGCCGTGGCGGCCGCTGCCGCGGTGATCGTGTGGCTGATCGTCAAGGACGACGGCGGCGGGAGCAAGTGCGGGACCGCGGCGCGGGCAGCCGCTCCGCGCGACCTGCGGGCCTTCGCCGAGAGCGAGAGCATCCCCGTCTACTGGGCCGGCCCGCGGCCGGGTTTCACGTACGAGCTGACCGAAACGGCCAAGTGCAACGTCTACATCCGGTATCTGCCGAGCGGCGTCGAAATAGGTGACCGGCGACCCGACTACACGACCATCGGCACGTACCCCTACAAGAACGCGTATTCGACCCTGCAGGCGCTGGGCACCCGCACCGGCACCCGCGTGCGGCGGGTTGCCGGCGGCGGTATCGTCGTCGTCTCGAGCCAGAGCCCCAAGAGCGTGTACCTGGGCTTCCCCGGGCAGGACTACCAGGTCGAGGTCTACGACCCCTCCGCGAGGCGGGCACTGAGGCTCGCGACAAGCGGCCGGGTCCGACCGGTCCCCTAGACGTGTTCATCAGCTGGGTCGTCTTCCCGCTGGTCCTGGCGGTGCTTGCACTCGGCTGCGGCCTGCTCCTCGAGCAGACAACGGGATGGCTCCTGCCAGGACCGCTCGTGCTCCCGGCGGGACTCGCGGTGATGATCGTCGTCGCCGGCTTCACCACCGCCACCGACGCGACCGCCGAGTTGACCGTCCCGGTGATCGTCTTCCTTGCCGTCGCGGGTGTCGCCGTCTCGGTTCCCTGGCGAGATAGGCGGATCGAGCCGTGGGCGATCGTGGCCGCGGTCGCCGTTTTCGTGGTGTTCGCATTGCCGACGGCGGCCACCGGCACCCCGACGTTCGCCGGCTACATCAAGCTCGACGACACGGCTACGTGGTTCACCCTCACCGACCGCGTGATGGAGCACGGCCGCAACCTGAACGGCCTGGCGCCATCGTCATACGAGGCCACGCTCGACTTCAACCTGGCGAGTGGCTATCCCGTCGGCGCCTTCCTGCCGCTCGGCATCGGGCGCGCCCTTGTCGGCAAGGACGTCGCCTGGCTGTTCCAGCCCTACATCGCGTTCCTGGCGGCCATGCTCGCGCTGACGCTCTATTGGCTGGCCGGCGCGCTGGTGCGGTCTCGAGTGCTGCGGGCGTTCGCAGCGGTGGTCGCAGGCCAGGCCGCGTTGCTGTTCGGATACTCGCTGTGGGGCGGGGTCAAGGAGGTGTGCGCCGCCGCGCTGATCGCACTGGCCGCGGCGCTCGCGCCGGACGCGGCGCGGATCCCCGCCGGCCTGTTGCGGCTGGTTCCCCTCGCCGTAGCGGTCGCGGCCGTGATCTCGGTCGTGAGCGTCGCGGGCGCGGTCTGGCTCGTGCCGGCGCTCGTGCTCGCCCTCGTGCTGGCGGTCCAGCGTCTCGGTTTCGAGCAGGCAGCGTTGCGCGGAGTGGCGTTCGCGGGGATGACCGCCCTCTTGTCGCTCCCGGTATTCACGGCATCGGGCTTCCTGCCGCCCACCTCTTCGGCCCTCACGAGCGACACGGCCAAGGGCAACCTGATCGATCCGCTCAGCCCGCTCCAGTTCTTCGGCATCTGGCCGGTGGGCGACTTCCGGCTGCGGCCCGGCGACATGGACATCACCCGGCTCCTGATCGCGGTCGTGGTGGGCATCGGGCTGTTCGGGCTCTGGTGGGCCGTGCGCCGGCGCGCGTGGACGCTGATCGCCTACGTCGGAACGGCGACGCTCGGGTGCCTGGCGATCGCGGCGCTCGGGTCGCCATGGGTCGACGGCAAGACGCTGGCGATCGCGTCGCCGGCGTTCTTGTTCGCCGCGCTGGTGGGCGCTGCCGTGATGTTCGAGCGCGGCCGCCGGGTCGAAGCGGTTGTGATCGCGCTGGCGATCGCGAGCGGGGTCGTCTGGTCGAACGCGCTCGCCTATCGGGATGTGGACCTCGCTCCGCACGCGCGGTTCGCCGAGCTGGAGGGAATCGGGAAGCGCATCGCCGGCGAGGGCCCGGCGCTGACGACCGATTACGAGCCCTACGCGGTGCGGCACTTCCTGCGCGACGCCGACCCGCAGGGGGCATCCGAGCTGCGGCGTGACCGGATCCCGTTGCGCAACGGGGGCACGCTGGACAAGCTCGGCGCCGCGGACGTCGACGAGTTCGCGCTCTCCGGGATCCTGCCGTTTCGGACGATGGTGCTTCGCCGGTCACCCGCCTCGAGCCGGCCGCCGTCCCCCTATCGCCTGGTCGAGCGCGGGCGCTGGTACGACGTCTGGCAGCGGCCCGTGTCGGGCTACCCCGCCGTGCTCGAGCATGTCCCGCTCGGAGACCGCTTCCAGCCGGTCGCGCAGCCGTCGTGCGACACGGTCCGGCGACTCGCCGGCCTCGCCGGCCGCCGCGGCGGCCGCGTGGCGGCCGCGCTGCGCGCCCCGGCGCAGGTGATCGACGCGACCGCCTCGCCGCGGCCGGGCGACTGGCGCCCGAGCCGCGACGAGGTGATGGCCGTGGTGCCGGGAAGCCCGGGCACGCTCACGGCAACGATTCGCGTGCCGGCGGACGGCGAGTACGAGCTGTGGGTCGGTGGTTCCTTCCGGCGCGAGGTCGAGCTACGTGCGCAGCGCGCACGCCTGTCGGACCGCGGCCAGCTCAGCCACGAGTCGACGTGGCAGCCGATGGGCGCAGCACAGCTGCGCCGCGGCAGCACCGACTTGACTCTGACCTACGGCGACGAGGATCTGCACCCGGGCAGCGGGAAGCCGCCGTACCCGCTCGGCCCGATCGCGCTGACGCCTCGCAGCGTCGGTACGCGTCTCATATACGTGAGCCCGCAGCGCGCGACCGACCTGTGCGCGCGCTCACTGGACTGGGTCGAGGCACTGGCCGGCTGAGCCGCCGGCCGGGGTCAGGGGACCATTACCCCCTGGATGAAGAAGAGGGAGTTGTCCGGCGTGAGCGCATCGCCGTCGGGACCGCCGTCCCACAGCGTCGTCTGGTCGAACTCCATGATCATCCGCTTGCTCTCCTGAATCGTCCCCGGCACCTGCGCGTTCATGCTGGTGGTGACCGCACAGTGGGATCCCTCCGTGGCGTCGGCCGTCGCGGCGCAGCCCACCGTGATCGGGAAGTCGGTCTGAAGCATCGTCGACGGGTCGCTGCCCGTCCCCGTCAGGCCGCTGTTGTGGTCCGTCGCCTGGAACGGCGTGTCGGCCTCGAGTTGGCCGACGTAGTCAGCGCCGCCGGTGGTGTTGGAGCTACCGCAGGGCGACACTCCGGTGCCACAGCGAATGTCGGTTGCGTCGACGACGATCTGGACGTCCTCGTCATCGGCCCCGCCGGCGAAGCCGACGACCTTGAACTGAACCGAGGCAACGCTCTTCGCCGGCGCCCCGTTGGCATCCGGCGTGCCGAGCGTCAGGTTCGGCGAGCTCATCACGGGCGGGTTGCAGGAGCCGTAGGGCAGCAGTGGGCTGTGGGTCCGGTTGGGCACGGCACACGGTTCGTAAGCTGGAACCATCGACGCGCGGAACGGCGTCCCGGCCTTCGGGCGTGCGTGTGTGGCGCCGGCCGTCTGAGGCACGATCAGGCCGATCAGAGCGAAGATTGCGGCCGCGGCGGCGGCGTTTCTCCCCTTCATGAGTGCTCTCCTCCGGGTCCCCTGCGAACTCCTGTGTCAAACGTAACAGAATGCTGGCGCAAAACCTCTTGAAAGAGGCCCAGAGATTCGGCCGCACGCGCAATACTCGGACGTGTGAACGACGATTCCGTAATGGCGCTGCGCGAGCTCTATTCCTGCTTCAACCGGCTCGACATCGACGGGATCAGGCACGTCCTCGACCCCGAGATAGAGATCGACCCGACCGAGGACCTGGCCTACGCGGCGGCGCTTCTGCGAGTGCTCGGGCCGCGGTTCATGATCCTGTCGGCCGGCTACCGCGGGATCGCCGAGGTACTCGGCCTCTTCGGAAGCGTCTGGGAGATCGCCGAATGGTTCGAGGTCGAGCCGTTCGAGTTCATCCAGATGGAGGACCTCGTCGTCGTCCCTCTGATGTTGCGCGCCAAGGGACGCGACGACGGCCGCGAGGGCGAGGCCGAGACCACGCACCTGTGGACCATGAACGGGACGCATGCAGCGCGGCTCCAGGTTTTCTCCCGCCGGGGCGACGCGGTGGCCGCCGCGATGCGGCAGCTCAAGACCCGCATCTAGCCGTTAGCCGGCTCAGGCGGCGTCGCGCAGCGCTGAGATCTCCGGCATCCGGCCGAGCCGGGCGAGGCCCTGGGCCTCGAGGCGGCGCACCCGGTCGCGTGAGATCCCGAGCAGGACGACGACCTGCTCGATCGTGTTCGGCTGCCCGCCGATGCCGTAGCGGAGCTTCACCACGTTGCGCTCGTTCTCGGGCAGCCGCTCGACGACACGGCGAAGCGTCGCGCAACCGATCGAGGCCTCGACCTCCTCCGGTGGCTGGACGTCGTCGCTCATCAGCAGCTCGCCGAAGGGCGTGCCGTCGTCTTCACCGACCGGCTTGTCGAGGCTCGTGACGGCGCGGGCTGCGGAGCGCACCTCGCGGATCTGGTCGAGGTCGATGCGCACGCGGTCCGCGATCTCTTCGTCGGTTGGCTCCCGGCCGAACTCGGCGATCAGCGCCCGCTCGGCACGCATCACCTGGCGCTCGCGCTCGACCATGTAGACCGGCATCCGGATCAGCCGGGCGCGGTTTGCGATGCCGCGCTCAACGGCTTCCCTGATCCACCATGTCGCGTAGGTCGAGAAGCGGTTCCCCCGCCGCCAGTCGAACTTCTCGGCGGCGCGGATCAGCCCCAGGATGCCTTCCTGGACGATGTCCAGCAGTGCCATGTTGGCGTGCTGGTAGCGCTTGGCGATCGACACGACGAGCCGCAGGTTGGCGTTGATCATGCGGTCCTTGGCGGCCTTGTCGCCGCACTCGATGCGTCGTGCGAGCGCGATCTCCTCGACGGGAGTCAGCAGCCGGTAGCGGCTGACCTCGCCGAGGAACAGCTGCATCGAGTCGGCCAGCGAGGAATAGGTGCCGGACTCGGCCGCGACGGGATTGTCGCTTGCCGTCGCGGCATCGCCCCGATCCGGGTCCGCGCTGACAACCACTTCTGCTGCCTCTGGGCCGACCAAATCTTCCCCCTCCACCGCGTCCCCCCTGGACGCGGCGGCTAATGCCGACGAGTTGACCGGGGCCTACCCATTAGGGAGGGCTCTCCAAACCTCCCCTGCAAGAAATCTAGCGGCCGGTGCGCGCAGGCTCAATAGGAGCGCACGACGGCGGCGGCGTGCCCCGCCAGCGAACCGCGCGTCAGAGCACCGGGCGCGCTCTCGAGCAGCACCTCGCCGCTCGGCAGTTGGACCGGCTCCGACGACAGGTTCAGAGCGACCAGATCGCTGCCCCGCTCGAACGTGAGGACCTCCGGAGAGAGCTCGACCACTCGAAACGACGGATCCAGGTCCCGGCGCAGTGCGATCAGCCTCTTGTAGAGGTTCATCAGCGACGCCGGGTCCTCTCGCTGAGCCGCCACGTTCCGCTCGGCCGGGTCGACCGCGGCCAGCCAGGGCGTGCCCGTCGTGAATCCGCCGTGCTCGGAAGCGTCCCACTGCATCGGATGCCGGCACACGTCACGCCCCAGCCGGTCGTGCGGGGGCTGGGCCCCCGGGCCGTTCGCGAGGCCGATCTCGTCGCCCTGGTAGAGGAACGCCGTGCCGGGCAGCGTCAGCAGCAGCACTGCGGCCGCGCGCTCGTTCTCGCGGCCGAAGCGGCTCGAGAGGCGGCCGAAGTCGTGGTTGGAGAACACCCATGCGGGCCCGGCGCCGGGCCGGCCCCGGAGCGCCGCCGCGGCTTCGATCGCGTCCCGTAGCGCGCGCTTCTCCCAGGGCGCATGGAGCAGCTCGAACACGAACGCGCGGTCGAGCTGGGTCAGATACGGCGCCATCCGCGCGGTCGGGACGTAGACCTCGCCCACCAGCAGCGCGTCTCCGACAGCCGCGCGCAGCGCCGCCAGCGCGTCCACCACCTCCGGGCGGTCGCGGGAGTAACGGGGCTCGAGCACCGCCTCGTCGGGGTGCAGCGGCAGGCCGAACGGCGCAGTGGCCGGCGGGTTGTCGCGCAGCTCCCGGTCCTTCACCAGCCGGTCGATCGCATCGAGGCGGAACCCGTCCGCTCCGCGGTCCACCCAGAAGCGCAGCACCTCCTGGAAGGCCTCCACCACCTCGGGGTTGTGCCAGTCGAGGTCCGGCTGCTCCGGATAGAAGGAGTGCAGGTACCAGCGACCGGTCTGGGGGTGACGGGACCAAGCGGGGCCGCCGAAGGCCGAGAGCCAGTTGTTCGGGGGCCCGTCGCCGTCGCCGCCCCAGATGTACCAGTCGGGATGCTCCCGGAACCAAGGGTGCTCGATCGATGAGTGACACGGGACGAGGTCGAGCAGCACCCGCAGATCACGGTCGCGCGCCTCGGCGACGAGGCGGTCCCACGACTCGAGCGAACCGAAGACGGGATCGACGTCCTCGTAGTCCGAGACGTCGTATCCGAAGTCCGCCATCGGCGACGGATAGATCGGCGACAGCCACAGGGCCGAGACGCCGAGCTCGACCAGGTGGTCGAGCCGCGCCGCGATTCCGTCCAGGTCTCCGACGCCGTCTCCGTCCGAGTCCATGAAGGAGCGCGGATAGACCTGGTAGACGACTCCCGCTCTCCAGTCCACGGTGCCGGAACCTGGATCAGGCGGAGGCGAGGAACTCACTCAGCAGCTTGTTGAAGAGGCCCGGTCGCTCGAGCATCGGTGCGTGCCCGGTGTCGGGCAGGATCACCTTGCGTGCTCCGGGCAGCGCCTGTTGGTAGCGGTCGGCCACACGGGGTGGCACCACGCGGTCATTGGCGCCCCAGATGAGCAGCGTCGGGGCCGTGATGTCGCGCACGTGAGGGCGGAAGTCGTAGCTGAGAATCGAGCGCAGTGCCGCCTGCACCCCGGGTTTTCCCATGCCGCCGGCGCTCGCCATCACGATGTCCTTCCCGATCAGCTCGGGGTGCGTCACGAGCCGGGCCAGTGCCAGCCTGCGCAGGGCACCGATGTGGCCGGCGAAGCGCGCGTATGGAGCGAGGCGGGCGATGAACGGGTGCCCGAGGTCCACGTCCTCGGGAATCCGTTGCGGCCGGCCAAGGCCCGGCGCCGAAACAAGCACCAGGCGCTCGACGCGCTCCGGGAACGCAGCGGCCGTCTGGGCCGCTATCAGCCCCCCCATCGAGCTGCCTACCAGCGCGGCGCGATCGAATCCGACCTCGGTCAGGAAGGCATCGAGGAACCGGCCGTAGCCGGGGATGCTGACGTCCTCCTCCGGCAGCTCGGAGCGGCCGAAACCCGGTAGGTCGACCGCGATCACGGTGTGCGCCCGGGCGAGATGCGGGATGGTCTCGAGCCAGTTCTGCCACGAGCCGGAGAGCCCATGGATCAGCACGACCGGCGGCCCGGAACCCATCTCGACGTAGTTGACGCGCCGGCCGTGGCACTGCACCGCCCTTCCCTGGCGCTTCCAGTCGATGTCGAGCCACTCGGAGTGCGGCGGGGTCCCGTAGCCGTCGCGGACGGCCGATTCAGGCGCGGCGGTCGCCATCAGCCGTGGATCTGCTCGGACATGTCACGGCAGTATTCCGCGCCGGTGACCGGCGCGCCGCCGTCAGGGGACGAAGACGCCCTGGGCGGCGAACGGCGCCGAGCCGTCGGGCGTGGATACGGCACCATCCGGGCCGGCGTCGTAGACCTTCACCTGGCCGAGCTCCCAGATCGCGCGCCCGCCGCCCGTGACGGCGCCCGGCACGAGCGTGTTGGCGGTGGTCGAGAGGCTGCAGTGCCCGCCGATGTTCGTGTCGAGGGTGGCCTGACACGGAATGGTCGCCGGGATCGAGAAGTCCTGGACGGTGCCCTGGTCGGCCGCGCCCCCGCCGTCGGCCACGTTGGCCCGGTCGGTCATCCGCAGTGACAGATCGAGTCGCAGCTCGCCGCCGTAGTCGGCACCGGCGGCCGTGTTCGGCACTGCGCATGGCGGGACGCCCGGCAGGCTCGGCTCGCAGCGAACGTCGGTCAGGTCGGCGTCGATGGCCACGTCCGCCCCGGCGCAGGCCGGAGCCATGCAGGCCCGCAGCCGGATCGACCCGACGAAGTTCGCCGTCGCGCCGTTTGCGTCCGGCGTGCCCGAGGCGAGGTTCGTGGAGGTCTTGACCGGGGGAGCGCAGGTGCCGGCGGGCAGGATGGTGCCGTCGTGCACGCTGTTGGGCGATGTGCAGTCGTCATAGGCCTGGACGAGCGCCACCGAGACCGGAGTGGCGGCCTTCGGCCGCGGATACTTTGAGTCGTCGTTCTGGATGCTCCCGAGCCCGGAGCCGTCGGAGATCGTGGCGCCGGTCGGACCGCTCAGGTTCAAGGTGAAGGTCTCGTTGTTCTCCACCTGGGTGTCGCCGGTCGCCTTGACGACGACGCTCTTGGATGTCTGGCCGGGGTCGAAGCTGACCGTTCCGGAGGCAGCGACGTAGTCGGAGCCGGCGGTCGCGGTGCCGTCGGCCGTGGCGTAGCCGACCGAGACTGCCTGCGCGCTCGGGTTCGACAGTGAGACCGTGAACGTCATGTCGGTCTCGCCCGAATTCCCCTCGAGCACGCCGACGTCGTTGACCGAGATCTGGGGCTGGGTGTCGTCGTTCTGGATCGTCCCCACCCCGGTGGTGTCACCGATCGTGGCGTTGCCCGGGTTCGAGAGCTCAGCGGTGAAGGTCTCGTCGCCCTCGAAGGTCGTGTCGCCGTTGGCGGTCACGCTCGCGCTCACCTGCGTGGTGCCGGGCGAGAAGGTCAGCGTCAGCGGTGCGAGGGCCTGGTAGTCGCCATCCGCGACGGTCGCGGAGCCATTCGCGCTGGCGATGTCGACCGTGACGGTGTCAGTGGTCGGGTTCGACAGGGACACCGCAAAGGCGAAGTCGGTCGTTCCGGTGTTGCCCTCCAGCTTCGAGACGTCCGCGATCGAGATCTGCGGCTGCCCGTCGTCGTTCTGGATCGTGCCGGCGCCGGTGTCGTCGGTGATCGTCGCGTGCACCGGGTTGGAGAGCAGCAGCGAGAAGCTCTCGTCGGGCTCGTGCTTGGCGTCGCCGTTGGCCTTCACCGTCACGGTCTTCGACATCTGCCCCGGATCGAAGCTGAGCGAGCCGGTCGCGGCGGCGTAGTCGGAGTCGGAGGTCGTCGCGCTGCCGTCCTGCGTGGCGTAGTCGACCGAAACGGTCTCGGAGCTCGGGTTCGCCAGGGAGACCGTGAAGTCGAAGTCGGTCTGCCCGCTTGCCCCCTCGGCGTGCGAGACGTCTGTCACGGCTATCTGCGGCTGCGAGTCATCGTTCTGGATCGTGCCGGCCCCGGTGTCGTCGCTGATGGTCGCGGCGGATGGCGCGGAGAGCTTCAGGGCAAAGCTCTCATCGGGCTCGAACGTCGTGTCGCCGTTGGCCTTCACCGTCACCGTCGCGGACGTCTGCCCGGTCGGGACGCTGACCGTGCCCGATGCCTGCGCGTAGTCGCTGTCGGCGATCGTGGCGGTGCCGTTCTGGGTCGCGTAGGCAGCGCTCACCGGCTGGCCGCTCGCGGTGCTCAGCGAGACGGTGAAGATGTGGTCGACCTGCCCCGTGTTGCCCTCGGCGTGCGAGACGTCGTTCACGGAGATCTGCGGCAACGGATCGTCGTCGCGGATCGTGCCGGTCCCGGACGCATCCGCGATCGTCGCCCCGGTGGCGCCACTCAGCACGAGCGTGAAGGTCTCGTCGGCCTCGGAGAGAGTGTCGCCGTTGGCGTGCACCGTCACCGTCTTGGCGGTCTCCCCCGCGCTGAAGGTGAGCGTCCCCGAGACGGCGGAGTAGTCCGAGTCGGCGGTCTTCGCGGTGCCGTCCTGGGTCGCGTAGCCGACTCCGATCGACTGGTCGCTGGCGTGGTTCAGCGAAACGGTGAACGTGAGGTTCGTGGTACTGGAGCTCCCCTCGAACGCCGACACGTCGTTGACCACCAGCTGCGGCTGGCCGTCGTCGTCGCGGACGGTGCCGGTGCCGGTGCCGTCCGCGATGGTCGCGTTCGACGGGCCGGCAAGCTTCAGAGCGAACGTCTCGTCGGCCTCGAACTTGGTGTCGCCGTTCGCGTTGACCGTCACCTGCTTCTGCGTCTCACCCGGAGCGAAGCTGACCGCCTGCGACGCGATCGCCGCGTAGTCGGAGTCGGTCGTGGTTGCGGTGCCGTCCTCGGTGTGAGCCGTGACGCCGATCGCCTGGTAGCTGGGGTTCGAGAGCGACACCGTGAACGTGTAGGGCGTCTGGGCCAAGTTGCCTTCCAGGTGGCTGACGTCGTCCACCGATATCTGCGGCTGCGGGTCGTCGTTCTGGATAGTGCCCTGTCCGGTTCCGTCGGAGACCGTGGCGCCAGAGGCTCCCGAAAGGTTGAGAGCCAGGGTCTCGTCCGGCTCGAAGGTGATGTCGCCGTTCATCGGCACGTTCACCGTCTTGGAAACCTGGCCCGGCGTGAAGGTCAGGTTGCCCGAGGTCGCCGCGTAGTCGCCGCTGGCCGTGGTGGCGCCGCCGTCCTGGGTCGCGTAGGAAACGCTCACCGGCTGCCCGCTGGCGGAGCCGAGCGACACGGTGAAAGCGAGATTCGTCGTTCCGAGGTTGCCCTCGGCTGTGGCCACGTCGCTGACCGACAGAGCCGGTTGCGCATCGTCGTTCTGGATGGTGCCGACTCCCGTGTCGTCGGCGATGGTCGCATTGGTCGAGCTCGGCAGCCTGAGCCTGAAGTCCTCGTCGGGCTCGAAGAGCGTGTCGCCGTTGGCGTTGACGGTCACCGTCTTGGCCGTCTGCCCCGTCGTGAACGTCAGCGTTCCCGAGGCCGCCGCGTAGTCGGACCCCGCGACGGTGGCCGCGCCGTCCTGCGTCGCGTAGTCGACCATCACGGACTGATAGCTCGGGTTCGAGAGCGCGACCGTGAACGTGTAGGCGGTCGTGCTCGAGTTGCCCTCGAGATGTGTCACGTCGTTCACGATCGCCTGCGGGATCGCGTCGTCGTTCTGGATCGTGCCGACGCCCGTATCGTCCGCGATCGTCGCGTTGGTGGCGCCGGAGAGCTTCACCTGGAAGTTCTCGTCGAGCTCGAACTTCGAGTCGCCGAACGCCCCGATCGTCGT
>Ga0070674_100001394_pt1 | contig 12781 bp, 10 predicted proteins | sample KBSM33metaG_FD_65344 | JGI IMG/M metagenome (GOLD analysis project Ga0070674, IMG submission 65344) | Miscanthus rhizosphere microbial communities from Kellogg Biological Station, Michigan, USA - KBS M3-3 metaG | ecosystem: Host-associated > Plants > Roots > Rhizosphere > Soil ... | reverse complement strand
GATCTGTGCCGCCCAGTCCCAGCCGGCTTTCAGATTGTGCATGCCGGTGCTGTACGAGAGGGCCGCGCGCACTGTGTACACCAGCTGTCCGGTGTACGCCGACGTGGCCAGGCCGCCGAAGGTGATTCCCGAACCCTGATCCACGACCTGCGACCGGGTCGACGTGTCGGTCGGATCGCGGACGAAGTCATGGAAATAGCGCGATCCCGTGACGTCGAGCAGCAGGCGATTGGACCTGGTCGACGTCCACTTCGCGAGCTCCACATGTCCGGGTGCGTACCACTGCTGTCCTGCTTCAGGCGCCACCGTGCCGGTCACCGACGAGTGATACCAGTGCGTCACGTTCCGCATCAGCAGGACGTTGATGCGGTCCTTCTGTGAGGCGTTCCACGTCGTGTTGACGTTGAGGTCGTAGCTCAATTGATCCGCGTTCGCCGGCCGGTCGAGATCGGGTTCGAAGATCCAGTCCGACGGGTCCTTGTCGTACCACATCCCGCCGATCAAGCTGTCCGTGTACTGGTAGCGCAACCCGCCGAAGAACCAGATCTTGTCCCTGGCGATGGGCCCGCCCACGACCGGGTTGAAATCGACCATGTTCCTGACCTTGGCTTCAGCCGTCAGTCCCTGAGCACGCAGCTCGTCGTCGAGATTGCTCGCCTGGAGCCCGCTGCCGGTGCCGGTCAGGAAGATCGAGCCGGTGAAGGAATTTCCTCCGACCTTCGGAATGGCGTTGACGGTGAAACCACCGTATGCGAGTTCGGCGGGCAACGACGAGTAGCGCATGTCGTATTCCTGCACCGAGCCGTCGGGAAGGTTGATGCGCGACTTGCCGATGTTGTCGATCAGCGTCATCGGGATGCCGTATGTGCCGATCGTCTGGTCGTACTGGCTGCTCCCGTGAATCTGCGCTGCCGCATAGGTGTAGCCGGCGGTGCCTCCAGCGTCCACGTTCGGTCCACCGGCGGTTGTGATCGTCACGCCGGGTACCAGCGTCATCAGACTCCCGATCACGCGTGCGTTCGGCGTGGTGTCCAGCACGTCGCGCGTCAGGACCTGCGTCTGCGCGACGTTGCGGACGTCAACGACAGGGCTCGCGCCCGTGACGGTGATCGTCTCGGTGAGCGTGCCCGTGCTCAGCTCGACGTTGATCGACGCCGCAAAGCCTGCCGTCAGCGTGATGCCCTCACGCCGTACGCTCGAGAAGCCGGGCAGGGTAAACGTGACTCGATACATCCCGGGCTGCAGATCAAGCAGCTGATACCGGCCATTTGTTTCGGACACCGCGGTGCGGACCTTTTCGATCAGCACCGGACTCGTTGCTTCAACGGTCACGCCCGGCAGGACTCCGCCGGTCATGTCGGTGACGATGCCGCTGATACTTGCGCTCTGTTGCGCGGAGACCGTAGAGGATACGGCCAGCACACACATCAACCCCCAGCCCAGTTGCCGCAAAGCTCTCATGTCCCGGTCTCCTGTTGCGTGGTGTCCGCACGAAGAGTCCCAACGATGGAGTACGTACCGGCTCGGCCCGACCGTCTGTCGACGACGTCGACAGTTGGAGGCGTAGGTGTAGATGATCTGGTTGGTTAACGCAATTCCAAGTGTTTGGTAGTTCGCAACCTCAGCGGCGCGTGACCTCAGTCGTCACGCGAAGCTGTGATCGTCGGCTGACGGCCCGTAGACCGCGGGAACCTTTGCGCCAAGGAGTCGCAGATACACAGTCAACTGGCCACGATGGTGCGCCAGGTGATTGAGCATGTCGCGCACTGCGATGTGACGCGGCGCCTCGGACACCACTTGACCGCCCGCTCGCAGCTTCCAGTTGGTCGTCAGGAGCCGCGAGTCGTTCGTGGCCTGCAATGCTGCACGCGCGTCGGCCACGCTTTTGTCGTGGGCCGCCGCCAGTTCCGTCTGCGAGGGAAGTTTCCACTCCCCGCCGCCGGGTGGCGTCAGATCGAGTTCATCCTGCTTGACGATGAACGTGACCCACGCGGGCATCGTGGCAATCATGCCTGCGAGGCGTCCGAGGGCCATCGATTTGTCGTGCGGCTTCCAGTCGTCGCGTCCGGCGGGTACTTGTTCCAGCACACGCTTGGTTCGCGCGGCTTCACGGTCGAGCTCGCCGAGTAATTGTTCTGTAAGCGTCATGCCCCATGGTGGATCAATTCGGCGGCTCTGGTTGCGCGCCTGGACCATTCGTCGCGCCGTCGAGCTCTTTCGCTTTCAGGAACCCCTCCATCACGTGGTCGACAATCGCATCGTCCCAAACCCATCTGGCAACGACGGCCCTCGCCTTCTCCGGCTCGACGTACGCAGGATGTGCGCGTCTCAGTGCGTCGAACGCTGCCTTTGCCTCGGCGACATGGTGCAGTTGGCCGGCGGCGGCGGCGATCAGAATCGGTGTGCCGATGAAATTCGACAAGGTCGACCGCTTCATCTGCGCGAGGGCGTCGTCGTACTCCCCGCGGCGATAGTGATCCATGGAGAGAGGGTGATAGAGCGCGCTGTAGTGATGCGGATGGAGATCGATCGCGCGCCGGATCAGAGCGACCCCGCGGTCCCAGTCCCCGGCAGTGGCAAGCAGCGTCCCCATATACGCGGCGGCGCTGCTCAACGAATTGAGCTCGATCGTCCGTTCGGCTGCCTTGCGCAATCCAGCAAGGTCGCGGTCGAAATGACTGCGGATGGCCAGCTGACGCCACCCGAGCTGGCACGAGGGATCGAGTCCGACGGACCGATCGGCAGCCATGCGCGCGCGTGTCGCGGCATCAGGGAGGGGATTCAGATTCAGAGACTGTTCGTGGTCGTACAGGCTTGCGAGTGACGCCCAGCCGCTGGCGTGTGTCGGGTGCGCCTCGAGCGCTCGTTCAAAGGCGGTGCGGAGAGAGGCGTGCTCGTCGGCCCTGAGCGTGTTGGTGTATGCGTAGTAGCGGAGGACGAGCTCGTCGAGCGTCAATTCTTCGACTTGCCGATCCCTGAGCGGGGCTGCCATGGAGGCCACCAGCACCCCGGTCGAATCCGCGATGGTTGCCACGATGCGGTTGGTCAGCTCGTCCTGAATGTCGAAGATGTTCGATGACGTGAGCTGTCGATCGAACGTCTCCGCCCAGAGGTGTGATCCCGCCTCGACATCGATCAGGCGCGCGTTGACGCGGGTCACGCCGCCGGCCGTCCGCACTCCGCCTTCGAGCAGGTATCGCGCGCCTACGAGCGATGCCGCCCGCGCGTCTGCGGCGCGCCCCTTGGCCGCCTCGGCATCGGGCCGCGAGACGACGCGGAGATAGGAAAAGCGAGCGAGGCCCGCGGTGATGTCGTCGGTGAGGCCATCGGCGAGCGCTTCCGCCTCGCCTCCAGTCGTGCGCGACTGGAACGGCAGCACAGCGATTCGGAAGCGGCTCTCGCTGGCGATGAGCCCGACCGATGACGTTCGCGGCTTCGATCCCGTAAGGCCGGATTCCCATATCCGGCGATGCGCCTTCAACTCGATCAAAATTTCCTGCGTCGTTTGCACCCGGTCGCGCAGACTCTTTTCCAGGCACCGTCCGATCAACTGTGCGACGCCATCGGGAAAGTCGCGCCGCACTTCGGATATGACCGGGGGGTCATCCTTGAGAATCGAGAGCATGACCGATGGCGCCGTCTGGCCTGTGAACGGCCGCGACCCGGTTGCCATCTCGTGCATCACGATGCCGAAAGAGAAGACGTCCGAACGCGGATCGGCCGGTCGCCCTTCGACCTGCTCCGGTGACATATAGGGCGCGGTGCCCAGCACCGCTCCAGCCCGCGTCATGAGCGTGACTTGATCGGCCGGGTCGGCCAGTGCACCGCCGCGCGCCAGCCCGAAATCGAGCACCTTGACGAGACCCGACTCCATGACCATCACGTTCCCAGGCTTCAGGTCGCGGTGCGTGATCCCCTTTTGATGCGCAGCAGTCAGGGCTTCCGCGATCGCGATCGAGGTGGTGAAGAACTGGATGAGCGAGACGCCGGTCGCGGGAATCAGTTCGTCGAGCGAACGGCCCTCGATCAGCTCCATCGTGATAAACGGCTGGCCGTCGACCTCCTCCGTGGAGTGGATCGTGACGATGTGAGGATGATTCAGGGCGGCGACGGCGCGTGCTTCGCGTGCGAACCGAGCGAGGGTCTCCGAATCGCGAGCGACGTTCTCGGGAAGGATCTTGAGGGCGATGTCGCGCGCCAGACGAGGATCGTGGGCGCGATAGACCGTGCCCATACCCCCGGCGCCAAGCGTGCCGCGGATCTCGTACGGACCAATCCTTGATCCGGGCACCATGGTCATGAAGAACGGAGTCTAGCTCAGCGTCTTCCGCCTCGTAAAGGAAGGGCTATGACTCCCGGAGGGCGACGATGACCGCGAATGGCGAGCGTCGCCACGGCACATCAACCGTAAAGCCAGCACGCTCGAGCAGGCGAATCTCGTCAGCAAGCGGCACGTAGGTGTCCTCGTCGGCCCATGATTGATAAACACGTCGCCCTTGTGCGCGGCCGCCGAAAGTCTTTCCAAGATGCATGAACCAGATGTCGAGATCGCGCGCGAAGCCTCGCGGGGTCGACGCCGGTGCGCAGTCACCGTTGATGAGGACGCCGCCGGGACGCAGTGCGCCAAAGCAGCGTCGATAGAACGCCAGCTTCGCGCGCGTGGTGCGGATGTGATGCAGCGCATAGCTCGCGACCATCGCATCGCAGGGCGGGAGCGCCTCGCTCAGGAAACTGCCGGTCGTCATCGTCACGCGGCGCGAGAGGCGCCCGAGCCGAGTACGCGCGATGGCCATCATGTCCGGGTCGGCGTCGATGCCCCAGATGCGTGCGCCCGGTGTCGATTCCAGGCATGCCCGTGCGAGTGCGCCGGTACCGATTCCGAGATCGACGACAGTGCGCACCGGACGCGCCGCGTGACCGAGCGCGCGAGCGGCCTCCGCGATCAGCTCGTCGTAGAGCGGAATCAGCGAGCGAATTCGGGTGTCGTACTTTGCGGGCGATATCGCGAGATGTTCGGCGACCGACATAATAGTGTCCGCCTTCAGGCGGACCTCACTCCAGATTGTAGAACTATGTAATCGCATCCCGACGATGGCGCAGGGTTACGCCGGGCGCGCGAAGTAGTCCATGCCGCCTTGACGCGCCATTTGTGCGGTAGCATCTTGCCGCATGCGGCATCATTCGATTGCGGGCGTCATCATAGTGATAGGACTCCTGGGTACGGCCGTGCCGGCCCAGGCGCAGGCCCAGGGGTCGGCCGAGGCGTCGGCTGCCGCCTTCGTCAATCCGAAGTGGATACCGTCGAAGCTGACGTGGGGCCATCCCGACCTCGAGGGCATCTGGACGAGCGACGACATGCGCGGTGTGCCCATGTCGAGGCCCGCGCAGTTTGGAACGCGCAAATACCTCACCGACGAAGAATTCACACAGCGCGCGGGCGATCGCAGCAAGGCGCGTGATGTCAACAACGCACGAACGGGCACCTTCCGCAATGAAGAAGGGTCGCGCGACTTCGGCTACACCTCACTCGTCGTCGATCCTGCGGACGGCCGCGTACCCGCGCTGACGCCGGACGCTCGCGCGCGTCGCCCTATCCCCGGCACCAACGGCGTCGGTCCCTTCAACGCTGTCGAGGACTTCAACAACTACGACCGCTGCATCACGCGAGGCCTGGCGGGTTCGTGGCTGCCAGTCGTGTACGGTAACGGCGCGCGCATCATTCAGACGCCCGACTCGGTCATCATCTCTTACGAGATGGTGCATGACACACGAGTGATCCCGCTCGACGGTCGTCCGCACATTGGCGGCGGTATCCAACAGTTGATGGGCGACTCACGTGGCCACTGGGACGGCAACACGCTCGTCATCGAGACGACCAACTTCACCGATCGAACATCTATCGGTCCCAATGGTGGTGGCCCCAGGCACAGCGCGGCGATGAAGATGACGGAGCGGATCACCCGGATTGATCCTGAGATGCTCGACTACGAGCTGCGTGTAGACGACCCGAAGACCTACGTCACGCCGTGGACGCTCCGCATGACGCTCACACGTCAGCCCGGCTACGAGATCTTCGAATATGGCTGTCACGAAGGGAACCACTCTGTCGCCAACTCCCTGAGCGCGGAACGCGCGTACGAGAAGCAAGCGGCGGAGAATGCAGCGAGGGGCCTGCCGCCGCCTGAGCGTGTTTTCGAGCGCGTCAACGGGGACGATCGCGGCCGGTAGCGGGACGCGACGGAAGACCAAGCCGTGACACCCACACGAGGCAATCGAGTCCGTCGCCTTCCGCTCGTCATCGCGATTGCGGTGTCGGCGTTCTGGTCTGTCGCTCGTAGTGCAGCGGTCGAGCCGCAGGGTTTGCCTGTGGCGCCGGCCTCGAGCGCGTCGGGCGGGCTCGAGGTTCTGGAAGTTCGCAAGAACTTCTTCATGATCGCGGGCGCCGGAGGAAACATCGGCGTCCAGGTCGGCGAGGACGGCGTCGTTGTTGTCGACGCGGGCTCGGCTGCCAGCGCTTCCGCCGTCGTCGCCGCGATCAAGCGGATCACACCGAAACCCATTCGCTACGTCATCGACACCGGACCGGATGCCGATCACGTCGGGGGCAACGAGGTGCTGTCGAAGGCTGGGGATCAGTTCTATCCAGGCACACGCCCGGCCGAAGCGCGGCAGGATGCGTTGAGATCGGTTGCCTCGATCCTCGCGACGGAGGGCGTCCTGCGCCACATGACGGAGTCGTCGAGCGCGCCAGTCGGGTTGCCAACCGAATCGTTTCACTACGCGCGAAAGACCTTCTACTTGAACGACGAGGCGATCGAGGTGTTGCACCAGCCGGCCGCGCACACCGATAGCGACGCTGTCGTCTTCTTCCGGCGATCGGACGTCGTCGTCGCCGGCGATGTCATCGACACACGCCATTTCCCCGTCATCGACATCGGGCGCGGCGGCAGCGTCGACGGTGAGATTGCGGCGCTGAACCGTCTGGCCGACCTCGCCGTGGCGTCGGTGCCCGTCGTCACGCGCGAAGCGGGCACAATCGTGATTCCCGGTCACGGCAGGCTCTGCGATCAGTTCGACGTGGTCGAATACCGCGACATGGTTACGATCATCAGCGACCGGGTACGCGCTCTCGCCGATGCTGGCCGCTCGCTCGAACAGGTCAAAGCCGCAGCGCCGGCAAAGGGCTACGCCGGTCGCTATGGCAACGATGGCGGCGACTGGACGACCGACAAGTTTATCGAAGCGATTTACAAGAGTGTCGTGAAGGAGAAACCGTGAGGCGCGAGCTCCTCGCGCTCGTCGTGGCCGCGCTCGCCCTGGGTGTGCCGGCTTCCGTTCACGCGCAGCGGCCGGGTGGCGCTGCGTCTCCGAGGGCGCGTGACCTCGCGCCGATCGATCTCACTGGGTACTGGGTGTCCTACGTCACCGAGAACTGGCGCTACCGGATGGTGACGCCGGCGAAAGGCGAGTACCGCCGGATTCCGGTCTCGCCGGCCGGTGTGCCGATCATCAACGCCTGGGATCCCGTCGCGGACACACGAGCAGGCAACCAGTGCAAGTCGTATGGCGCGGGCGCCATCATGAATGTGCCCGGCCGCCTGCACATCACCTGGCAGGATGCCGACACGCTGCGCGTCGACACCGACGCGGGCACGCAGACGCGGATCCTTCGTTTCGCTGCGCGCGCTTTGCAATCTGCAACAAAGCCTACGTGGCAGGGCGAGTCGGTTGCACAGTGGGAGCAGGTGGCCGCGCCCGACAAGGGTGGCAGCCTTCGCGTCGTTACGTCGAACATGCGTGCGGGCTATCTGCGCAAGAACGGCGTGCCCTACAGCGAGCGCGCGACCGTCTCGGAGCACTTTGATATCACGCCGCTCCCCGACGGCGGTGAACTTCTCCTCGTGACGTCCTCCGTCGAGGATCCGGTGTACCTGACCGCGCCATACGTCACCAGCCCGCACTTCAAGAAGGAGCCTGACGGCTCCAAGTGGGATCCCACACCATGCTCATCGACCTGGTAGTGCGAAGGTCCGCACTCGCGCTCATCGCCGTCGTGCTCGTCGCTGACGCAGCGTCCGCCCAGACGGTGCTTCCGAGCCAATTCGAGTTCGCGGGATCGTGGGGGCCGATCGGTACAGAGGACGTGCAGAACGACTCCGTGCCGGTGGACTACCTCGGGCTCGCACTCACCGAGGAAGGCCGGACGCGAGCGCTTTCGTACGACGAGTCACAGAAGTCGATGATCGAGCGGCAGTGCCAGGGATGGGGCGCTTCCTATGCTGTACTCGGTCCTTTCGGCCTGCGTATCTCGCGCCAGACCGATCCAGCGACGAATGGGCTGGTGTCATACACCATCGATGCGTGGGAAGACTGGATGGGCATGACGATCTGGATGGACGGTCGTCCGCGCCCGTCCGAGCACGCGCTGCATACGCAGGCGGGTTTCACGACAGGCCGGTGGGAAGGCGGCGCGCTGGCTGCGCGCACGACGCACATGCAGGCGGGCTTTATTCGCAAGACGGGTGTGCCGCTCAGCGATCAGGCGATCATCGATTGGCGGTTCTTCCGGCACGGTGACGTGCTGACCGTGCTGATGGTGGCGCGCGATCCGGTCTATCTCGCGGAGCCCGAGATCATCTCGAAGGGCTTCCGGTTTTCAAAGGTACCGCTCGATTTCCGCGACCCGTGCGTCCCCGGCTACGAGGGGCGCGAGCCCGGCGACGGCGTGCCGCACTTTGCCGCAGACCAGAACCCGTTCCTCGACGAGTTCATGAAGCTGTACAACCTGCCGCGCGAAGCCGTGCTCGGCTATCGCGAGACGCTCTATCCGGAGTACCGCAAGAAGATCAAGGACACGTACGTTCCGCCTCCACCCTGCACCGAAGACTGCGGCGTGGCCGGCAACTTCGTCCGGCGACGTGGGCCGACGCCCTAGTGTCGGATCTGACAGGCGGCCTCTCCCTTTTCGACCTCTGAGCAATTCGCTCGCTCTGGCAGGATTCCCGCACCCGGGCGATCGGCACGTTCTCTTCCGATCTATGACGTGTCGACGTTTGACAATCGCACGCAGACCAGTCTAGCGTTCGATGAGATGAGGCGCGCCGTGGTCGTGCCGGTTTATGGCAACGAGGAGAGCCTCCCCGACCTGCTCCGGCAGATGGCCGCTTTGCACCAGCGCTATCCGGAGGTCGAGGGAGTCTTCGTCGTCGACGGCAGCCCCGACAACTCTTACGCGTTGCTTCGGACGCACCTGCCGACGATGCCATTCCGCTCCCAGCTCTTAAGCCTGAGCAGAAACTTCGGAGCGCATGCCGCCATTCGTGCGGGGATGGCGGCAGCCGACGCGGACTCGATCGGGATCCTCGTTGCTGATCTTCAACAGCCAGTCACATCGATCGATCAGTTCTTCGAAGCGCTCGATGCCGGCGCGGACATCGTCATTGGCGAGCGCGCGTCGCGTGACGATCGATGGTCATCGCGTCTGGCATCGAACCTGTTCTGGGCGCTGTACCGGCGTTTCATCGATCGCAAGGTTCCGCGCGGGGGAGTGGATTCGTTTGCGTGTACGAGACAGGTTCGCGACATTCTGATGTCGCTGCCTGAGGCGAGCGTCAATCTGCTTGGGTTGCTCTTCTGGGTTGGGTTCCGCCGCGCAACCGTGTCTTATCCCCGCGGCGTCCGGAAGAGCGGTCGCAGCGGATGGACGCTGGCCAGGAGACTGCGCTATGCGTTCGACACGATCTTTGCTTTCTCAGACCTACCCATCACGGTCATGATGACGTCGGGCGTTCTGGGCATCAGCGTTGCGGCCGTTTTTGGTGCGCTCCTGTTCGTGGCGCGCCTCACTCACGCGGTGGACGTGCCCGGCTACACGGCGATCATGCTTGCGGTCCTCTTTTCGTTCTCTACTCTGTTGTTCGGCCTGGGTATTCTCGGTGGTTACGTCTGGCGCATCTCCGAGAATACCAAGGGAAGGCCGTCATACCTCGTGAGTTCGATCGAAGTCATCGCACCACGCGTCGGCGCGTCGATCGTCGAAGAGCACGTGTGACGCGTCGGGTCGATCCCGGTGCCGCTGCGATGGCGATGGCCGCCCTCATATGGCACGTCATTCTGATGAGCGGCGCGGCGAATGACACTTTCATGCACATGGCCATGGCCCAGGAGTGGATCGCAGGCGATTGGCCTGTCCGTGACTTCTTCGACAATGGCTGGTTGCTGCAGTACTCGCTAAGCGCGCTGTCGCAGTTGACGTTCGGCGATCGGCTGCTTGGGGAAGCGCTAATTGTCGGCGTGACCTGGGCTATCAGCACGTATCTCGTTTTCGTGCTCGTGCGGCGGCTGACGAACTCGATGCCCGCTGCCTTTCTGGCCGCGTCGCTCCTCATCGTCGCTGGTGCGCGCAGTTACTCATATCCCAAGGGGATCGTCTACGCGGTTGCCGCGGTGTTGTGGTGGGCCTACGTCCAACGCCCGAGAGTGACGACGATCGCGGCCTTCGGCGCCTGGGTGGCAGTGGCGTACTACTGGCGTCCGGACCACGGGATCTACACCGCGTTCGCGCTCGCGCTCGCGGCCGTCGCGGCGCACGGCTTTCGACGTGAGACGGTGACGCGCGTCGCGCTGGCCGGTGCCATTACTCTCGCGCTCGTCGTGCCCTCCTGGGTTTACATCCACTCGACCGTCGGTTTGCCGAACTACGCCCGCACAGGCGTGGCCGGTATGGGAGAGGAGCACGAGACGCATGGCGCGCACGTGTGGCCAATCCTTCGATTCGCCGGAAGGGTGCTTGTGCCGGAACCGCAGGAACAGTACGCGCCGGTCGTCTCCGTTCGTTGGAAAGCAGAGAGTGATCCGGCGGCGCGGCAGGCGATCCGTGAGAAGTACGGGCTCACTTCGGTCGAAATGGACGGCGACTCCGAACGCGTCCGTCTCCCACCGCGGTCCATTTCGGATCTCGCGCGGCTCGTTCGCGAACCAATCGTCGAAGACACCGCCGGAATCAATCGGTCCTCCGGGACGCTTGAAGAATCCCGCTGGCCGGAGGCACAGCGCAGGCAATTCGAGCACGCCTGGCTGCGTCTGCAGATCCTCCCCGGTCTCAGCGAGCGTGATCGAGCGGCGGAGTATTCCGTCGCCTTGTTCCTGCTCCTACCGCTCGTGCTGCTCGTTTCGAGTCCGTGGATCGCTCCGCGTCTGGTGCCCGGAATCACGCCGGGGAGCCTGTCTGCATTCGCTGCGTTTGCGTTCACGGTGGCATTCGGGATGTTGCGGGAACCCTTCGCCGCACGCCTTGCCGACGCGGTCGTTCTCTGTGCGATCGCGTTGAGTCTGTGTACCGTGTGGCTGTGGCGTATGGGATCCGGCGGGCAGACGCGGTCGATTGCTGCCAAAGCTGTCGCCATCGCACTTGTGCTGGTGACGACGATGAACGTGGCTGTCTCGGGGCGGTTCGCTCAGATCCTCGACAGCCTCACGGGACATTGGGCGACCAACCCGATCGCAGGTGCATGGGCCAGCGTCCGCCCCGAACTCACGGCGTCACCTCCTCTCGCGCACTATGTTGACCGGCCGGCGCGAATCACGCTCAAGCTCGCGGCGTACGCGCGTGGCTGCATCCCACCAATGGATCGGATACTCGTCCTCTGGTTCGAGCCGGAGATTCCCTACTTCTCAGGACGTTTGCTCGCGCAACGACACTATGTTTTCCCTCTCACCTGGGCGAGTCTTTCGCACGAGCAGAATGCCACGATGGAGAAGATCACGCGCTACAAGCCTCCGATAGCGTTCGCGATGGCCTCCGCCCTGGATCGAACGGCGCGAGCCGCCTATCCGCGCGTGGTGGAATACGTCGAGCGGGAGTATCAGGTGGCAGCGAGAGTCGAGAGCAGCGGGGAGGATTACCTGGTCTTCACACGAAAGGATCGGCCACCGGTGGCAAGCTTCGGAGCGCAGGCATGGCCCTGCTTCGTCAGTGATCCCTCACCGTGGGATCGTGTCGGTGTTCCAATCTCGTCGCAGTAGCGACCCAGGGTCACGCTGAGTCTGCGTGCCCTGCGACCACGTAGATTTCCGCCGCGATGTCCGGATAGCGCTCGCCCACGACCATTGCCGCCTCGATCATCTCGGGCGACCAGTTCGCCTCCAACTGGCTGTTCGCAACGGGCTTGATCCAGTACCCGCCGAAGACTTCGATTCGAAAGCCGGCCGCGTCGAAATCCCGCCGAAGGGAGTCAGGGTCGTACACACGACGATGGCCGTGGTGCAGGTCGACGGCATTGAGACTGTGCTCGCTGTCCAGGAGGCCCATGACCACCCCCATCTGCCGGTGAAGGCTGCGAGCGTTGGGGACGAGGGCAAACACCCGGCCGTTAGCGCTGAGCCAGCTCCTCACGCGCGACAGGATCTCGATCGGGTGCTCGACATGCTCGAGCACGTGGCCGAGCACGATGTTGTCGAACGTCCTTCCAGGCACGTAGTCCTCGAAGATCGCGCATTCGACTCGGACGCTCGGATGGCGCTCGCGTAGCGCAACCGCGAGAGCGTCCGCACCTTCGACGCAGGTGAGATCGTCGAATTGCCTGGCAAGCGCGGCTGTGGCCAAACCTTCAGCGGGACCGAGCTCGAGGCAGGACCCTGGTCTCCAATAGCGCGAGAAGATGCCCATGCTGTAGGCGACGGTCGTCGTGTTGACGCCCTTGGCGTACCAGCTATCCGACGCAATCTTCGCAAGCCGGTCGTACTCTGAAGCTCGTTCCATGATCCGTCGTCAGGACACGCC
>Ga0070674_100001392_pt1 | contig 12782 bp, 6 predicted proteins | sample KBSM33metaG_FD_65344 | JGI IMG/M metagenome (GOLD analysis project Ga0070674, IMG submission 65344) | Miscanthus rhizosphere microbial communities from Kellogg Biological Station, Michigan, USA - KBS M3-3 metaG | ecosystem: Host-associated > Plants > Roots > Rhizosphere > Soil ... | reverse complement strand
CAGCCCGACGCCATCACCCTGGACATCAAGCTGCCCGGGCTGGACGGCCTCACGCTGCTGGATCGCCTGAAGCGAAACCCCACCACCCGCCACATCCCGGTCCACGTCATCTCGATCGACGAGGTGAGCCGGCGGGGCGCGGCCCTGGGCGCGTTCGCCTACCTCGAGAAACCGGTCAGCCGCGAGGCCCTGGAAGGCGCGTTCGAGGAGATCACGTCGTTCCTCGATCGCCCGGTGCGGAAACTCCTGCTGGTCGAGGACGACGACACCCAGCGCCAGAGCATGGTCGAGCTGGTGGGCGAAGGCGACGACGTGGAGGTCACGGCCGTGCGGACCGCCGAGGAAGCGGCGGAGGCGCTCGAGGCCGGGGACTTCGACTGCCTGGTCGTCGATCTGGTGCTGCCGGGCGACGACGGCATCCAGTTCCTCGACAAGGTCCGCGCGAACGGACGCGGGCGCGAGCTGCCGGTCATCGTCTACACCGGGAAAGATCTGACACCCGAGGACGACGAGGCGCTGAAGAAGGTCGCGCAATCGGTGATCCTCAAGAGCGCCGTCCACTCGCCCGAGCGTCTGCTCAGCGAGACGGCCCTGTTCCTCCATCGCGTCGAGCGTCACCTGCCCGAACGATCCAAGGCGGTGCTGGAGGCGAGCCGCCGCAGCGAGGCCTCGGTGGCGGGGCTGCGGGTGCTGGTCGTCGACGACGACGTCCGCAACATCTTCGCGATGACCAGCGTGCTGGAGGCGAGCGGACTCGAGGTGATCTATGCCGAGAACGGCCAGGCCGCGATCGAATCGCTGACGAAGGACCCGGCGATCGATCTGGTTCTGATGGACGTGATGATGCCGGGCATGGACGGCTACGAGACGATGCGCGCGATTCGCGCCAACCCGGTGTTCCGCGGCATCCCGATCATCGCGATCACCGCCAAGGCGCTGAAGGACGATCGCAGCAAGTGCCTGGAAGCCGGCGCGTCCGACTACCTGCCGAAGCCGGTCGACACCGGCAAGTTGCTCGACCTGATCCGATTGTGGACCGGGAACGGCGAAGGCGTTCCGCTGCAGTGAAGGAGGCGAGGAATAAAGTGGATCAACGATCCGGTGCCTCCGATTCCCATCCGCTGACGGCCGAGCCGCGGGCCAGCATCCTGGTCGTCGACGATCACCCGGCCAACCTGGTGGCGCTGGAAGCGATCCTGGCGCCGCTGGGTCACGACCTGGTCATGGCCCGATCGGGCGTCGAGGCGCTGCGCGAGATCCTTCAGCGCGAGTTCGCCCTCATCCTGCTGGACGTGCAGATGGCGGACATGAACGGGTTCGAGACGGCCAGCTTCATCAAGCAGCACCCGCGCAGCCGCCACATCCCGATCATCTTCATCACCGCGGTGAACCGCGACGCCGTCCACGTGTTCCGCGGCTACTCGCACGGCGCCGTCGACTACCTGGTCAAGCCGTTCGACGCCGACATCCTGCGCTCGAAGGCGGCGGTGTTCATCGAGCTCTACCTGCGCGGCGAAAAGCTGAAGCTGCAGGAACGGCTGCTGCACGAACGCGAACGCGAAGCGTTCGAACGCAAGAGCCAGGAGCGCTACCGGCGCCTGCTGGACGCGATGCCCGAGTGCATCTGGGCCGCCGACGCGGCCGGGAATGTCAACTACTGGAACCGTCCCGGGCTGACTTACTGCGGGCTGAAGCCGTCGGACGTCCGCGAAGAATCATTCTGGCAATGCCTTCACCCCGACGACCGCACCGACGCGCGCGCCCACTGGGACGAGGGCCTGCGCAACGGCGCCCCCTTCGAACGTCAGGTCCGCATCAAGCGCGCCGCCGACGGCAGCTACCGGTGGCACCTCGCGCGCGCCGTTCCGGAACGCGAGGCGGACGGCACCATCGTCGGGTGGATCGCCACGGCGACCGACATCGACGACCAGAAGCAGGCGGAGGAGGCGCTGCGCAAGGCGATCATCCTGCGCGACGACTTCCTGTCGGTCGCGTCGCACGAGCTGCGGACGCCGCTGACGTCGTTGAAGCTGGAGGTCGCGAACCTGTCACGGATCGCGCGGCGCGACGGCTTCCCCGAAGCGCCGCGGCTGATCGCCAAGGTCGAAAAGATCGATTCGCAGGCGGCGCGCCTGCACCGTCTCATCGACGAGCTGCTGGACGTGTCGCGCATCGCGGCGGGGCGGCTGGAGCTGCACGTCGAGCTGGTCGACCTGTCGCAGGTCGTCAGCGAGGTCGGTCTCCGGTTCACGGACGAGGCCGCGCGCGTCGGCTCGACGTTGAACGTCGCGACGCCCGCCCCGGTGGTGGGACGCTGGGACAGGAGCCGCCTCGATCAGGTGGTCACGAACCTCGTCTCCAACGCGATCAAGTACGGGGACTGCAAACCGATCGACGTCGCCGTCGAAGGACAGAAGGATCGGGCCGTCATCACGATCCGCGATCGGGGCCTGGGCATCGCGCCGCACGATCACGAACGAATCTTCGGCCGCTTCGAACGGGCCGCGTCCAGCCGGCATTTCGGCGGCATCGGCCTCGGTCTGTGGATCGTCAAGCAGATCATCGACGCGCTCGGGGGAACGGTCGCGGTCGAGAGCCATCCAGGCAAGGGGTCGACGTTCACCGTGGAATTGCCGCTGCAAGCAGACCGGAAGCTGCACCCGACGCCCGCCGGCACGCTCGGACGCGTTCTCACGACGCCCGTCCAGCCGAGCTAGTCGCGCCGGTTCAGAAGCTGGCCATCAGCGCCGCGGCGACCGCCGAAGCGATCGCACCCGCGAAGCAGATCCGATTGAATGAAAACATGCTGGCTCTCCTCGTCTCGTTCCGGTTTGTCGTTGCTACACGCCAAACCCTTGGAGCAAACGTCGGGCCAGCAACTACATCTGCGTAAGTTGCTAGTATTTAACGATTATCCTCGAACGGCGCGTGACGCGCTTCGTGCGACGACGACGACGACTTGTCCAATCCGGCGAACAGATCGTCCGACGCTCACGTGCCCGAGACAAACAGCGCGCGCATCATCTCGGCGATCTGCCCCTTCGCCATCGTGGCGGTCGGGGTCAGGTCGTGCGCGAACGCGCGCGCCGTCGGGTAACGGGCGGCGGGATCCAGGGCCAGCACGCGCCGCAAGTAGTCCGGCGCCGGGGCCGGCAGCTTGGCGATGCGCGCCAGGTGATCGACCGTCGGTCCCGTCGCCGCCTGGTACAGGATCTCGCCCGCGCCGGCGCCCTGATAGAAAGGCTCGCCTGACAGGAGCTCGAACATCACCAGCCCCAGCGAGAACAGGTCGGCCTTGTTGGTGACGTCCAGACCGCGTGCCTGCTCGGGCGACATGTAGCCGACGTTGCCCTTGACGTTTCCTTCCTTCGTCTTCGAGACGCGCTCCGTTGCCTTGACGATGCCGAAGTCCAGCAGCTTCACCTCGCCTTCGAAGCTGATCATGATGTTGCTGGGCGAGACGTCGCGGTGAACGATCCCCAGCGGCCGTCCCTGGGTGTCCATGCGGTCGTGGGCGTATCCGATTCCGACCAGCACCTCGTGGATGACGTGGAAGACAATCGCGGTGGGCAGCGCGCGGTCGTACTTCTCGCGATAGCGCGCGGAGATCTGCGCCAGCGTGCGGCCGTCGACGAATTCCTGGGCGAGGTAATAGCCCTCGCCCACCTTGCCGAAATCGGACACGGTCACGATGTTCGAGTGCGCCAGCACCGATCCCAGCTTCGCCTCGTCGATGAACTGCGCGACGGCATCGGGGTTCAGCGCCAGGTGTGGCTTGAGGCGCTTGATGACCACCAGCCGTTCGAAGCCTTCGGCGCCGCTGAGCACCGCCGTGAACACCTCGGCCATGCCGCCCTCGCCGATACGCTCGATCAACCGGTAGCGACCGAACTGCTGGCCTCCCTCGGCGGCCAGCGCGGTCGCGACCGCCAGTCCGCCGGGCGCGCTCGCCGCCGAAGGCGTCAGGCGCGGGACGACGGCCAGCGCCGGCGGGGACACGCGCGGGCGTTCGGCGGGCATCGCCGCGGCCGTCCGCGCGCCGCCGATCGCGGCGACCGCCGGGCCGTCGTCAGCCTGCGCACCCCCGGCCTCGGACCGACGCCGGCGCAGGATCAAGGCGAGGCCTGCAAGCAACAGCGCGGCGCCCGCGACCCCGCAACCCAGCACCGCCGCGAGCGGGAACCCGTGCGCCGGTCGATGCGCCAGCCCGATGACCCATAGCTTGTCGGTGACGGGAACGGCTGCGGCCGTCCAGTCCGCGCCGTCGGGCGCAAACGACGCGTCCGCCTCACGGCCCACCAGCGTGCTGGCGAACGCGCCGAGCTCGCCGTCGCCTGCCGACGTCCGGATCCTGCGGCCGTCCGACAGCGCGAGCGCGACGGTGGGAAGCGGCCGCATCTTGTCGAGCTGCGCCCGATCGAACGGCCGGCCGAGCAGCAGCGTGAAGTTGATCGAGGCGCGCGGCAGCCGAAAGCTGTTGATCGCGGTCAGGACCACCTGTCCCTTCGTATCGAGCGCGTGCAGCGACACCCCGGCGTTGCCGCGCGCGCGCCGCGCACCGTCGGCGGCGGCCGAGGGTTCGATGTTCTGCGTCACCAGCACCTCGTCGTTCACGAGGATGGCGGCGACGCGGCCGCGATACGGGTCCCACCACTCCTCGTGCTGAAACAGATCCGCGAACGTGAGGGGATCGGCTCGGTTGGCGAGCGCCGAACGCAGCTGGGGGATGTCCGCGGCCTGTTCCAGCTCCTGGCCCAGCTCGGTCTTCAACGCGCCGACACGATCCTCGATCGCGCGCGACGTCTCCGCGGTTTGCTGGCGCGCGCCGGCGTCCGCGGCCGAGCGCTGCCGCGCGAGCAAGACGGTGGCCGCAAGCGCCGCCACCCCGGCCCCCAGCAGCACGACACCCGAACGCGCGGTCGACCGATTGCTCACCAGCTCGCCTTACTCTTCCTGTCTATAAGTGGGACGGGGCTTGCCCATCTTGTCGAGCGGGGGCGGCGCTGGTTCGACCTGCAGCGCAACCTTCACGCTCGCGCCTGCGGGCGTGAGCGCGACCGACTCGGTCACCGGCTTCGCGTCAGGCGTCCACACGACCACCTGGCGCGTGCCCAGGGGGACGTTGTCGAGGCGGAAGCTGCCGTCGCTGCCCACCTTGACGTAATGGCGGTTCGGCACGACGAGGATGTTCGCACGCATCTTCGCGTGCATGTTGCAAAGCACCTCCACGACGCCGGGGTTGAACAGACGGACGGCGCCGGCCTTCTCACCCTGCCGGTAGCTGCCGAGATCGAACGGCGACGTCGGCGACGGCGAGAACACGTTGTGGAGAAACGGATCGGAGTTGGGAAACGAGACCCGCGTTCCCTTCTGCACCACCATGACATTGGGGACGAACGAGCGATCCTTCTGGACGATCTCGACGCTGCGTTCGATGGCCGGCTCTTTGACGTTGTCGACGTAGACGACGACCGGTCCCCACGGCTTCCCCTTCACGTCGACGTGGCCGCTGATGGTCGCGAGCTTGCGGGAGGTGTCGACAGCGGGTGGCGGGGACGAGAGTGTGATCGAGGACGAGGACGAGGACGGTGACGGGGACGAGGGTGGGAGAGCGGGAGGAGGGTTCGGAAGAGCGATGGGGGCGGAGCCGGGGCGGGTGTTCTGGAGCAGTTTGAGCAGGAACTCGTAGTGCTGACCCTCCAGCTGCGTCAGCCTCATGATCAGCTCGTTCTGCTCCTCGACCTTCTGCCTGAGCGCGGCAAATTCCGCCGCCGTCGGACCTCGCGGCTTGGCTGGCGGCGCGGAATGCGCGGCCCCGCCCGCCAGGAACGCCAGCGCGGCGGCAATCGTGGTCGCTAAACGTTTCGCGCTCATTACCTTCCTTTCCACATTGTCGACATTGTCGGCATTTTCAGTAGGACATCACGACCGACGACGTGAGCACGTCGTTGGGTATCGGCGGCACTCCCCCGTACTCGCCGTTGTGAAGGTACTCGATCTTGGCGACGATTCGGTCGCTGACGACCACGCGCACGCCGCCGGTCAAGCGCCACGACTTTGTCACGTACAGGCGCTCGGCGCCTTCGGGCAGCGTCGGATCGCCCAGCCATACGAACGCGTCGCGTAATTCCGCCCGCACCAGCACACCGACCCGGCTCGACAGCCGGCTGATGAGCTGCACGTACCCGCCGTTGTTCAGCCGCAAGCCGTACACCCGATGCGCCGGATCGAAGGCGGCGCCCACTTCGCCCTCGGAGCTGCCGCGCAGGTACTCGGCCGCCAGCGACACGCTCCGCCACGAGAGCTGCAGATCCGCGCCCGCGAACCAGATCGGGTGCCGGCTGTCGAGCGCGCGGTCCTGCGCCCCGTAGAGACCGGACACGCCCAGCTCGAGCAGGAACGGAAGGTGAGGCGCGATCGAGACGCGTCCGCTCAGCGTCTTGCCCGCGTTGCTGTCGGTCTCGTCGTAGAAGTGGAACGGCTCGATGACGGACGACCCGTTGGTGGCGGCGCCCGCGATCGTGATCAGATCGTCCGGCCCCAGCCGGCTGCGGACCTTGATTCCGATCGGCGTTCCGGTCGTGTAACGCGCGATCAACGACGGCGTGATGCCGAAGCGCTGGTTCGCCTTGCGCGATCGGTATTCGATGCCGATCACGGAGTCGAACTTGCCGAGAAAGATCGACGTCCGGCGCAACGCGCCCACCTGCCATTCCAGCTGGGCGAGGTCGACCTCGAACACGTCGCCCAGACGGAAGTTGGTGCCGGTGCGGGGCATGAAGTCGACGCTCACGGTGCCGAGGACGGTGGACGCCAGCGCGCCGTTCAGCGTCAGGTTGACCTCGTTGACGATGAAGCTGGGGGCGCCGTTCGAATCGATCAGGTCCTGGCGATCGACGCCTGGCGGATTCCCGAGATCGGCCGGCTCGCCGCGCGAGTTGATGGCCGGCGCCAGGATGTCGCCGAGAAACACCCAGCCGTACTGGTCCGCGTACTGGGGAAAGTAACGCTCGCCGGGCGGCCCGACATCCTGGATGAACCCGCTGCCGTCGCCCTGCGCCGCGAAGAAGCCGACGTCGGCGTAACCGGTCAGCGAATACGACGGCTTGCGTCCCGCCACCACACCGCGCAGCTGGCGAACCTCTTCCTGCAGCGCCTCGTAGCGGTCGTCGTCGACCTGCTGCGTGGTCTCCTCGTCGTCGGTCGCATCCGGCGTGGGCAGCGGGGGTACGGGCGGCGCGGCGTCGGTCGCGTCATCAGAGAATTGCGGTGATAGCGGCGCCGGCTCGTCCTGCGCGTGCGCCAGCACAGGAACCAGGCTGGTCGCCAGCGCCGCGAACGCGATCGTGGTCCGGTTCTTCACGGGTTCACGAACGAAATATCGTCGATGGTCACGGTCAGGTTGCACGTGACCGGAACGCGCCATTCGACGCCGATGATTGACGCGGGTTCGATGAACACGCTGGTAACGAACGGACCACTGGCCATCGGAGGCACGGATCCGCCGCTGAACGCGATCCTGAAAACACCGCTGGACGGGCCAAGCGTCGTCAACGGCGGATCGCAGGACGACGCCGCCGCGCAGAAACCACGCGGATCGTCGGTGCTGGTGGTGCTCGGCCTCGAGGTGACGCCGAATTGAACGTCACAGGGGGGCTCGGGTACGACGTGCGTCATCGTGAACTGGACCCCCGCGAAAGCGCGCGCGTCCACGCAATCGTCGAACCGCAGCCCGAACGTGTACCACGCACCCGACGCGTCGACCGGAACCGAGCGCATTTGGAACAGCACGGCTTTGTTGCCCGGCGTGGTCTGGGCGGACGGCGGGGGGACGCCGGCGGGCGCGCGCGTGAAGGTCCCGCCCGTGATCCCGGGCGGCGTTCCGAACCGGACGGGATCGATTCCGATCGCGTCCCCGAAGTCGGTGATGATCGGTGCTGCGGGCGGCCGACCCGAGCAGATGACTGTCGAAGGCCCGCCGCCGCGCCCGCCTCCCACCGATCCCCCCGCGCCTCCCGTTCCGGATGGTCCGCCCCGTCCCGCCAGCCCGCCCCCACCCATGCCACCGATCGGACCGCCGCCGACGCCGGACGACACGAGGCCCGTTCCGCCGACTCCGGTGTTTCCGGTCGTTCCGGCGCTTCCAATCGTGCCGCCTGCGCCGCCCGCGCCCGTGCACGAACCACCGACGCCGCCGACGCCCGTCGGCGTCCCGACGCCAGCTGGCGCGGCGGTCAGCGTGGCGGGCAACGTATCGCGCGCCGTCAGCGTCTTCAGGAACGCCACCAGATCGCCCGCCTCCCCGTCCGTGAGCATCAGCGGTTTGATCTGCGCGGCGATGTTCTCGGGGCTGACCTGCTCGCCGCCCGCGTTGCGGGCGCCCGTGTTGTAGTGCCAGACGACGTCTTCGAGCGTCGCGTAGCGGCCGTCGTGCATGTACGGCGCGGTCAGCGCGACGTTGCGCAGGCTCGGCGTCCGCCACGCGCCCTTGAGTCTGTCCGCGGGCGCGTTCTTGACGTACGCCGCCCGCGAATCATCGGTGGGGTCGTCGCTCCAACCGCTGGTGCGAAGCCAGCGGTTAAAGGTCGGTGAGGTCGAGTCCGTGTCGCGCAGGCGTCGGAGCCCATCGTACGCGCCCCAGGGCGCGCATTTCAAGGCTGCGTCCGAGACGCAGTCGCACGCCGCGTTCTTGGGCTCCTTGCTCGCCGGACAATCCTCGAGGAGGGGCACCGTCAGTCCGCTCTGCGGCACGCCCACGTTGTGAAACTTCTCGTCGGTGAGCTGGGCCCCGGAGTGGCAATCGATGCAGCCCGCCTTGCCGGCGAACAGGCGCGCGCCCCGCTTGGCCGCCGCCGGAATCGCGGATGAATCGGGACCCTGTTGCACATAGAGATCGAAGTCCGACTCGCGGCTGGTCAGCTTGTACTCGTACGCGGCGATCGCCTTCGCCCAGTTCACCAGGATCCGGTTCACCATCGTCTTCTGGTCGCTCTGCTCGTATTTCCAGCCCGCCCGGAGAAATGGCTCACCATCGCCGACGAGGGTGCCGAACGCGCTCGACTTGCCGTTGCCGTTGGGCGGGAACGTCGCGATGGCAGCCACGTCCAGCGGGCCGAAGTCGTCCGCGAAGACCTGGTTGTAGAGCGGCGCGTACCGATCGGCGATCTGGTGGGCCGTCCGCAGCCGGCTCCCGTTCAGCGTGGTCGCGCTCTCGGCGACCACGACGTTCAGCGCCCACAGCGAATCGGCGCGGCCGTTCCAGAACACAACCGGGCGGTAGGCGCTGTTCACGACGGCCAGCGCGTTGACGTCGGTCCACCCGGCGCCGACCGAGACGTGCCCCGGGATCGACGTGGTGTCGACGCCCGCGCGTCCCAGGTCGTGGCACGTCGCGCACGAGATCCCGAGCGGCTGGCAAGCCGGCGTGCGCGCGGGCGGCGACGGCCGGTTGATGGCGTCGACCTGGGTGGGTAGGCCCGAGAACGCCGGGTCGAAGAAGAACGCCTGGCCCAGCAGCTCGGCCGTCGGATTACCGACGTACTTGTTGGACCGATCGGGCGGCGGCGGCCCCGGATTGGCCAGCGACGCGACGCGCTCCCATTCGCCTTCCGTCCACGCGCAACCCTCTGACGTACAGAAGAGATCGTCGGCGAATTTGCCGCATCCGGACAACGCCAGGACACAAAGGCCGAGGCGTTTGAGAATGGAATTCATCGACGCTGCCAGTGTAAAGAAAAGAACAATGGGTCGCTGCCATTTCGTGCGACGATTCGTCGTCCGCGAGCAAATGGTGCGCCATACGAAATGTCGTCCGACAGGAAACGCACCGGCGCAATCTGTGCGCGCGGCCGAGCGTTCGGACGACAACTCGTCGGACGAACGGACAAGTTGACTGACGTGATCGCCCTCGATCGCACAAAACCGCGCGCGCCGTCGCTGGCACGATGTTGGCTTTTCACCGCGGCATGCTGGAGTCCGTGCGCTCTCTAACGACGCTGTTCGATACGCCGCTGCAGTTGCCGCCGGCAGCGTTCCATCTTCTGATCATGGGGCCCGATCTGTTTCTGGCGCAGGCGCTGCCCAAGAACGGCGCCATGTCGATCGGACGCGCCGACAACGCCGACATCCGCATCACCGATCCGCTCGCCTCACGGCTGCACGCGCGGCTGCACATCACCGAGGGTATGTTCGAGATCGAGGACATCGGTAGCATCAACCGGACGAAGGTCCGCGATGTCGCGCTCGATGCCGGCGAGCGCGTGGCGGTGATGCCGGGCGAGGCGGTGACGATCGGCTCGACGATATTGATGGTGCAGGAGACGCGGCAGGCAGCCCGCAACCGGCGGGTCTGGCCGCACACGCACTTCGAGGCGCGCATCGAGGAAGAGTGCGCGCGTGAGACGCGGATGCCGTTCGCGATCATTCGCCTGGCCGTCGAGGGCAACCAGCCGGCGGGTACCATCGCGGACACGATCTCGCCGGCGCTGCGCACCTCCGACATGCTGGCGCTCTACGGCCCCAGCGACTACGAGATCTTCCTGCCCGCGACGTCGCCCGACCTCGGTTCGGCGATCAACAACGACCTGATCGGCCGCCTGCGCGCGCAGAGCATCGTCGCGCGCACCGGGATCGCCTGCCACCCGCGCGACGGACAGACGCCCGAGGCGCTGGTGGCGCGGTCGAGCGAACGCCTGCGCGGCCGGGAGCTGCCCGCGCCCGTCGAGGGCGTCGTCGTCGAGGATCCCCGCATGCGGCGGGTCTACGGCCTGGCGAGCAGCGCCGCGCGGGGCGCCATCAGCGTGATCGTCCTGGGCGAGACCGGGGTCGGCAAGGACGTCATGGCGCAGGAGATCCACCGCATGTCGCCGCGCGCGAAGGCGCCGTTCGTGGCCATCAACTGCGCGGCGGTGTCGGAGGGCCTGCTGGAGAGCGAGCTGTTCGGGCACGAGAAGGGCGCGTTCACGGGCGCCACCGAAGCCAAGGCCGGCTTGCTGGAATCTGCGCCGGGGGGAACCGTGTTCCTCGACGAGATCGGCGACATGCCGCCCAAGCTGCAGGCGACGTTGCTGCGCGTGATCCAGACGCGCCAGGTGCAGCGTGTCGGCAGCGTGAAGACGCGCCCCATCGACGTCCGCTTCATCGCCGCCACGCACCGCGATCTGGAAGCCGAGATCGGTGCGGGGCGCTTTCGGCAGGATCTCTACTACCGGCTGAACGGGATCACGCTGACCATCCCGCCGCTGCGCGAGCGGCGCAGCGAGATCTTGCCGCTGGTCCGATCGTTTCTGACGCAGTTCGCGCGGGAGATGGGTGACAGGCCCGCCCCCGAAGTCTCGCCCGAGGCCGCGCGCCTGCTGGAGGCGTACTCGTGGCGGGGCAACGTCCGCGAGGTGCGCAACGTGGTCGAGCGCGCGCTGCTGCTGTGCGAGGGCTCGGAGATCCTGCCCGAGCACCTCCCCATCGAGAGCATGGCCGCCAACGCGATCTCGTTCGCGAACGTACCGGCGCCCGGGATGACGCCGCCGCCCCCGACGCCGGCCGCCCTTCCGGCCGCGGCGCCCGTGCCCGCCGACTTCGCCCGGCCGACGGCGCCGATGAACGCGGCCGAGGACGAAAAGGAACGCATCCTGCGCGTGCTCGCCGAGTGCGCCGGCAGCCAGACGCGCGCCGCGAAGGTTCTCGGCATCGCGCGCAGCACGCTGATCGCACGCCTCGACGAGTACGGCGTTCCCCGTCCGCGCAAGTAGCGGAGGCGACGTGCGCCGCGCGTTTCCGGCCTTCGTTCTGACCGCCGCCCTCGTCTCGGTAGTGGCGTGCGTGCGGCCCCTGCCGAGTGCGCCCGAGGAAGACTTCGACGCCGCCGCGCAGGGTCCAGACGCCGGCGGATCGACCACCGGCGCGGCCGGTCAAGCCACCAACGCGAGCGGTGGAGGGGGCCACGCTGCGGCCAGCGTCGCGGCCGGCGGCACCGGCGGCACCGCTGGCACCGCTGGATCGACCGGCGGCACCGGCGGCGTTGTCGGCAGCGACGCCGCCGTGCCGACCTGCAGCGACGGCATCAAGAACAGCGACGAGACGGGCGTCGACTGCGGCGGCCACTGCGGGAAGTGCGCCGCAGGTAATGGCTGTCTGGTGGACCGCGACTGCCAGTTCGCGTGCCGCCCTGACAAGACGTGCGGCGCATGCATCGTCGCCGCCGATTGCCCCGGCATCGAGTCGGAGTGTCAGCATCGCACCTGCGCCAATGGCGTGTGCGGGATGACCCGCGAAGCGTTCGGTACGGTGCTGGCGGTGCAGACATCCGGCGATTGCAAGCGCCGCCAATGCGCGTCCGATGGCACCGTCGTGGCCGCCAACGACGACAGCGACGACAGCGACGTTCCGGATGACCGCAATCCCTGCAGCAACGACATCTGCACGTCGGGCACGCCGTCGCACACGATGGTGCCAGCGGGCGCCAACTGCGGCGGCGCCAATTTCTGCAACGCGAGCGCCCGCTGCATCGGCTGCGTGGTCGCCGCCGATTGCCCGGGCACCGACACGGCCTGCCGCATTCGAAGTTGCACGGCGGGCGGGATATGCGGCTTCTCGTTCGTTGCCGCGGGAACGGGGTTAGTCGATCCGACCGCGGGCGACTGCAAGGGGCTCCTGTGCAACGGCGCGGGCGACAAACTGGTGGTCAACAACGACGGCGACCTCCCGATCGACGGCAACCCTTGCTCGACCGACGAATGCTTGGCGGGAACGCCGATGCACCGTCCGGTCGCTTCAGGGACGTCGTG
>Ga0070674_100001390_pt1 | contig 12785 bp, 9 predicted proteins | sample KBSM33metaG_FD_65344 | JGI IMG/M metagenome (GOLD analysis project Ga0070674, IMG submission 65344) | Miscanthus rhizosphere microbial communities from Kellogg Biological Station, Michigan, USA - KBS M3-3 metaG | ecosystem: Host-associated > Plants > Roots > Rhizosphere > Soil ... | reverse complement strand
CGCTACGCAACACGTCGCCCTCCGTTCTATAGTTGCGGGATGCCCTCGCGCGCCGATGACGGAGCGCCGGCCCAGGGTCTGCTTCAGCCGGGCGGACGGACTGGTGGACGCCTTCTCCGCTGGCTGAAGCCGGTGGTGAGCGTCTCGTTGTACGCGATCATCTTCCGCTTCAGCGACACCAGTGCAATTCTGGGGCGGCTGTCCGTGGCGCGGCTCGAGTTCGTGGCAGCGGGTGTGCTCCTGTACGCGGGTGGACAGGCACTCTCGGCGTGGCGATGGCGCATGCTCCTCCAACCCGTGGCGCTGTCGGTGCCGTACCGGCGGATGGTGTCGTTCTATTTCATCGGGATGTTCTTCAACCTGTTTCTGCCAACGATCATCGGCGGTGACGCGGTGAAGGCGCTGTTGCTCGCGCGCGAGACGGGTCAGCCGGCGCGCGCCACGATTTCGGTGTTCATGGAGCGCAACCTTGGCTTGCTCGCGCTGCTGCTCATCGCCAGCGTGGCCGCATGGTGGGCGCCGCCAATCACGCTGTTCCATCTTCCGTTGACCGCGCTTGCGTTGCTGCTGTCGCTGGCGTTCATCGGCGTGAACGTCGTCCTGATGCGGCCGGCGATCTATCAGGCGGTGGATCGGATTATCGTGTCGACGCCACTCCGCCTGCTGCAGGGGCGCGCCGCGTCGATCTATGCCGCGATCACCCCGTACTGGGCGGCGCATCGCGTCCTCGTCAACGCGTTCGCCCTGTCGCTCGCGTTCCAGGCCATCGTGATCGGCGTGGTATTCTTGAACGCACGCGCGTTGCGCTACGACCTTCCATTGATCGCCGTCGCGGTGTTCGTGCCGCTCATTTCGCTCGGCGGCATGCTTCCAGTCAGTGTCAACGGCCTCGGTGTCCGTGAGGCGCTCTACATCCTGCTCTTCGGCCGGATCGGCGTCTCCACCGAGCTCGCCGTCTCCCTCGCGCTCCTCTACCTCGCGGTCACATTCGTGGCAAGTTTACCTGGCGGCCTGATGTACGCGCTGCAGCCGGCACCCCAGCGGATCCTCGCGGCACAGCGCGCCGCTTCGGACGTCCGGTGACCGCCGTGATGAGTCGACGCGGTACGCGGATCACACTCTGGATCATCGCCGCCGCCGTCGCTGTTGGCGCGGGGTACGCCGTTTATACGGTCCGACAGCAGGTCGCTCAAGAGCGGGAGCGCGCACTCGAGATCGCGCGGCGAACGCACGACGCCGGTCTGCTCGTCGAACAGCTGCGCGCAGCGCAACAGGCCTACGTGGCGCAGGGGCAGGGTCCCGACTTCTGGATGGCGCGCGTCACGGAGACCGCCGGAGCGTTGGCCTCGGCACTTGGCGCCCTCGAGCACGACGTGACGAGCGATGCCGCGCGCGCAGCGACGCGTGGAGCGGCTGGCGTGCTGGGCGACTTTCAGCGTCTGGATCGGCGGGCGCGTGGATTCGTGCAGGGCAGCCAGCCGTTGATGGCGTCCGACGTGATCTTTACCGAGAGCGTGGGTGCGACGACGGTCTTGATCGAGTCCATGGCGCGGCTGAACGCGGAAGAACAGAACGCGTCGCAGGCCCGGGTCCGCGCCCTCGACCTCGACACAGCGTACATCCTGGGCGGGGCCGCGGCCGTGATCCTTGCCATAACGCTGCTGCTCGTCCCGGTGCCTCGCCGCACAACGCCGCAGGATACGCGCGAAGCCCTCCGCGCGCTCATGGCCGCCGATACGTCGCCAGCCGGGGCAGCGACGCTCAAGAGTGAGCCGCCGCGGGCGCCCGCGACGGTCGCGGTCCGCGACATCACGCCCCCGGATCCCCCGCCTGCGGCCCCTGCGCCGCCGCGATCAGCGCCGCCGGAGGCTGACGCCATTGAGCTCGGACTGGCGGCCGAGCTCTGCACCGATCTGGCACGTGTGCTGGATCCGTCGGATCTACCCGAGCTGCTGGCGCGCACCGCCCGCCTGCTCGATGCATCGGGCGTGATCGTGTGGGTGGCGGACCGCGCCGGCGCGGCGCTGTTTCCGGCCGTCGCGCACGGCTACAGTCCGGCGCTGCTCGCGAGGATGCACCCGATTCCGCGTGATGCCGACAACGCGGCGGCCGCCGCGTGGCGCGAAGGTGCCGAACGTACCGTCGCGGCACAAGGCCAATCACCAGGCGCTCTGGTCACGCCCATTTTGACGAGCGAGGGCTGCGTCGGCGTCCTCGCAGCCGAGACGTTACACAGCGCCGAGCGTCGTGAGACGACCCGCGCCGTCGCCGCCATCATCGCCGCTCAACTGGCAACGCTCGTCACGACGCTACCGGCTGAACAAACACATTCCTAACGGAATTCGGATTGCGGAATTCGGAATTCGCTCGGAATCGGAATTCGGAATGCCATCCGAAATCCGCATTCCGCAATCCGCAATCCGCAATCCGCATTTGCTTAGGCTGGCCGCGAGGGTTTCCGTGGCTTGGGCGTCGCGTCGAGCGTGGCGGTCGCCGATCCGGCTTTGTGGTCGCGGGTGTACGCGAGCCTGACGCTCGAGCCGTCCTCAGCCTTGCTCACGGCTTCGATCAGCTCGGAAGGTGACGACACGGACGCATCGTTCACGGCGGTGATGACGTCACCGGCCTTGATACCGGCTTTCGACGCCGGCGAATCCGCGGCGACGCTGGTCACGAGCGCGCCGTCTTTGGTCCCGAAGTACTCGGCGAGCTGCGGCGTCAGCTCCTGAATCCCGATGCCAAGCCGTCCACGCCCCTCGTGCGGCATCAGGACATCGAAACTCTCGCCGCCGGGCGCGCGCTTGTAGAGGAACGGACCGTCTCCCTTGAACGCGAAGGTGTGTGGCGCGTCCATCTTGAACGGCGGCTCCCCAGGCTTCAAGCGAGCTGATCCCTCGAACGTCATCGGGCCATCAGCCCCGAACCAGGCGGCACGACCCTCCTCAGGAGTGACGCTGAGATCGACGCGCTTCCCCTCGCGCATCACGGCGAGCTTGACGGAGTGGCCGGACGGCGTCTCTTCGACTAGGCGCGAGAGATGTCTGGCGCTCCGCACGCGTTCGCCGTCGAATTCCGTCACCACGTCGCCCACTTTGATGCCCGCACGGGCTGCCGGACTGTCCTGACGGACGTCGTCGACGACGGCGCCCGCGCTGGTGGCGCCCGCATCCTGATCGCGAATCGACACACCGATCTCGACGTCCTGACTCGCCCACGTCAGCGACTTCAGCATGGGCGGCCCATCGCCCTCGTCGCTCACCGTGACTCGCTTTTCGATCCGTTTCTGAGTGCCTGACTCCGCCGTCCCCTGCTGGTTTGGCATCACGGCCGCCCACACGCCGGCGCCCGCCAGCGTCAGCGCAGCCGCGATCGCTGTCCACGTCCGCATTGCACGCCTCCCTGAGTCCGCGTCTCGCGGGCGCATCGCCGCCGCCGCCAAACGGCGCCGGATGCGTTGACACGCGCCGAACAAGCCCCCGCGGTCCCGTTGTCTGTCGTTCAGACGCGCGCTCTGCTCATCTGGCCGTCATCACCCTATTTCGTGCATCCCATGCACGTTCTGCGCTACACTTCGCACGAAAGTCCGCTTCTTCCTGCGGTTGCCAGGCCTCGTTCGTGCGTGGCGGCAAGAATTTTTATCCGTAGTCGTGAGAAGGCCGGACGTCGGACACCTCGGCAGGAGCGCTACCGATGACAGCCAAGAAGGCCTCGAACGACCTGGCCGAGCAGAAAGCCCGCATTCTCGAACAGGCCGAGCGGGAGCAGGTGAAGTTCATGCGCCTGCAGTTCACCGACATCCTCGGCACGATCAAGAACGTCGAGATTCCGAACCGCCAGTTCGAGGACGCCCTCAACGGCGAAATCATGTTCGACGGCTCGTCGATCGAAGGGTTCGTCCGGATCGAAGAGTCGGACATGTACCTCAGGCCCGACCTGAACACCTTCGTCATCTTTCCCTGGGACAATCCGTCGGGTGAGAAGGTCGCGCGGATGATCTGCGACATCTACACGCCGGATGGCTCACCGTTCGCCGGCTGTCCGCGGACGGCGTTGAAGCGTGTGATTGCGCTCGCCGCGGAGCGTCAGTTCGCGGCCAACGCCGGGCCCGAGTGCGAGTTCTTCCTCTTCCAGCGTCGCGGCGGGCTGCCGACGACCGAAACGCATGACGCGGGCGGATATTTCGATCTGACGCCCGTGGATCAGGGCGAGGATGTCCGTCGGGAAATCGTCCTCGCCCTCGAAGCGATGGGGTTCCACGTCGAAGCGGCGCATCACGAAGTCGCCGCCGGTCAGCACGAAATCGACTTCCGGTACGACGATGTGCTGACGACGGCTGACAACATCAGCACGTTCCGGTTCGTCGTCAAGCACGTCGCGATGATGAACGACCTGCACGCCACGTTCATGCCGAAGCCGATCTTCGGCATCAACGGATCCGGCATGCACACGCACCAGTCACTGTTCACGGGCGGGAAGAACGCGTTCTTCGATGGAGATGCCCCCTGGCAGCTCAGTGCGACCTGCCAGCACTACATCGGCGGCATCCTGCGCCACGCGAAAGGCTTCTGCGCGATCACCAATCCGCTGGTCAACTCGTACAAGCGGCTCGTGCCGGGATACGAAGCGCCGACGAACATCGCATGGTCCGAGCGGAATCGCAGTCCGCTCGTGCGAGTGCCGGCCGCGCGCGGGGCCGCGACGCGCGTGGAGCTGCGCATGCCGGATCCCTCGTGCAATCCATACCTCGCGCTCGCCGTGATGCTGCGCGCCGGACTCGACGGCATCGAGCAGCAGGTGGATCCCGGCCCTCCGGTCAACAAGAACATCTACAAGATGAGCCATCGGGAGCGGCGGCACCTGCGGATCGATGAGTTGCCCAGCAATTTGACCGAAGCGCTCGACGAACTCGAGAAAGACGACCTCGTCCGCGACACGCTCGGCGATCACATCTTCAATCACTTCATCGAAGCGAAGCGTGAGGAGTGGTTCGACTACATCCGCCACGTGTCTCCGTGGGAAGTGGGACGGTACTTGGCGGCGTACTGATCCCCGGAGTGCGGAGTTCCTCATCCCGGAGTCCGGAGTTCGTAGTTCGTAGTCCGTAGTTCGTAGTGCGAGCCCGCAGCCCGTAGCCTGCAGCCTGCGTGTCCCCGAGAGACGTCAGCCCGGCGTCCGCTGCTCAGGACGCGCCGGCGCACACTACGTGAATATTGGCTGAAAACGCGTGCGTCTCGACGGGCACGCAACTTGATGCTGTCCAGTGCGGTCGCGCCGGGTCAACGGGATGCGATTACTCAGGCAGGCGCTGGCACCGCCGCATTCCGTCGTTCGTCGTTGCTCACGATCCGCGCGCGGCCAACCTTGACGATAGACGAAGGGCTGTGGGCTCGAGGGTTTGTCATCACCCCTCGGGCCCTTGCCCTTCTGGCCGTCTGTTTATGCCGTGATCCTCACCGCGACGGCCGTCAGGTCGTCGCTCTGTGGACGATCGCCGCGGAACTCGGTCACGGCGTCGAAGATCGCGTCCACGACCTGCTGCGCGCTCTCATTGCGATGGGTCCGGACCACATCGAGCAGCCGATCGGCGCCAAACTCGCGGCCCTCCGCGTCGAACGCCTCGAACACACCGTCCGAGCACAGCACGAACAAATCCCCCGCATTCAACTCGAACGACACTTCGTCGTACGTGGCGCCGGCGAACGAGCCGAGCGGCATGCCTGGCAGCTCAATCTGCGCGCAGATGTCGCCCTGGCAGCGGATGGGATACGGCAGTCCCGAGTTCGCCATCATCACCACACGCCGCTTGAAATCGAAGAACACGTAGCAGAGCGTGCAGTAGTACTCCTCGAGGCCGCGCTCGTTCAGGATGCTGTTCACCGAGCCCAGCACGGCCGCCGGCGTCGCGCGCTCAGGCGTAAAGCGGCGGCGGAACGTCCGCGATCGGACCAGCTCGCCCGCAAACGCGCTGTAGAGCGCCGCCGGCACGCCCTTGCCCGAGACATCCCCGACCGTCACGACAAGCGAATTTGCCTCGGGCGAGAGAAAGTCGTGCAGATCGCCGCCGATCTCCCGCGCGGACTCGAAGCGCGCCGCGACGTCCACTCCGCGCTGGCGCTTGGGGAGTCCCGCCGGCAGCAGCGCCGCCTGGACGCGCCGCGCAAACCGCAGCTCACGTTCGATGCGGACCTCGTTTGCCTTGATCGTCTCGTAGAGGCGCGCATTCTCGATCGCGACCGCCGCTTGACTCGCGAGCAGCGTGAGAATCTCGACGTGCTCCTTGTTGAACGCATCGAGCTCCGGACTCTCGAGATCGAACACACCAATGCAGCGATCTTTGAGCAGCAGCGGGATCGCGAGCTCCGATCGACAATCTTCGACGACCTTGATGTAGCGGGGATCGACCGACACGTCCGGCACGAGCACCGGCTCTTTGTGCAGCGCCGCGTACCCGACGATGCCCGCCCCAAGCTTCACGCGCGGCAGGTTCATCTCGTCGCCGTATCGCACCGCGCGCTTGATCTCGAGGATGCCCGTGTCTTCGTCGAGCAGCAAAATCCCGAAGGTCCGGTAGTCGATGAGACGCCGCACGAGAATCGCCGTGCGCTCCAGCACTTCGTCGAGCTCGAGGATCGACGTGACTTCGTGTCCGATCTCCGCCAGCGTCTCCAGCGTCGCCGAGTACTGCCGTTCGCGGTCGAACAGACGCGCGTTCTCGAGCGCCACGGCCACGTGCGCGCCGAACTGCCGGAGGATCGCTTCGTCACGTTCGGTGTACAGCGCCACTTCCGGGCTCAACAGATTCAGCGCGCCGATGACCCGCTTCTTCCGCCGCAGCGGCACCACCAGCTCGGACCGGATCCCGGGGACGACGCTCACATACCGCTGGTCCTGCAGCACGTCGTCCACAAGGATTGACTCACCGATGGCGACGGCCGTGCCGACCAGGCCCTCGCCAACTTTGACTCGCAGCGTGCGTCGGACCTCTTCGGGATAGCCGACCGAGTACGCGAGACGCAGGTCCTCACGCTTTTCGTCCAGCAAATAAACGGCGAAGGCCTGGAACGACGTCAGTCGCGCAATGAGCTCCGGAATCTTCTCGAGCAGCTCGTCCAGGTCGAGGACAGAAGTAACTTCCCGGCCGAGCTCGAAAAGCGTGAGGAGCAGGCGCGCGGCTTCCCCGAGCTCGGGCTCAGGAGGCGGCCGATGAGGCGGAGCAGACTGGGTCACGGGACGATAACCGGATTATACTTGACGCTTTTCGGCCGATTCGGACGCGCTTCAGTGTGCGTCGGTGTCGGGCGCGGTTTCTCACATCGCATTCGTCAGTGCCAAAAACAGAACGGTTGACCTGGTCGCGCGCGCGTCGCCATGCGGCAGTGGCTGCAGTCGTCGTGTCGATCGTCCCGGCCACCGTAGGCCTGCCGGCATCCCGCACGCCGGTCCACGCGCGCCATGGGATGGTTGCCGCAGCCGAGCCGCTCGCCGTCGGCGTCGGCGTCAACGTCCTCAAAGCTGGTGGCAACGCCGTGGACGCTGCCGTCGCTGTGGGATTTGCCCTAGCTGTGACCTACCCGTTGGCGGGCAACATCGGCGGCGGCGGATTCATGGTCATCCGCCTCGCGGACGGCCGCGAGACCACGATCGATTTTCGCGAATGCGCCCCCTCGCGCGCGACGCGCGACATGTTCCTCGATACGAGCGGCCAGGCCGTGCCTGAGCGCTCGCAGGTCGGCGCGCTCGCGGCCGGCGTGCCGGGCAGTGTCGCCGGCCTCGCGTACGCGCGCACTCACTACGGCACGCGGCCTCTCGCACAGCTCGTTGCTCCCGCGATAGCACTCGCGCGCGACGGATTCGATGTCTCCTGGCAACTCAGCGGATCGTTGACGCACGTCAAGCCGCTGCTCTCGAAGTTCCCCGCGAGCGTTCGCGCGTTCTACGCGGCCGACGGATCGGCGCCACAGCCAGGCGATCGGCTCAGGCAGCCGGATCTCGCGAAGACGCTCCAGCGTATCGCTGACGCGGGACCTGACGCCTTTTACCGCGGGGCCGTTGCCGATCTGATCGTCGCGGAAATGCAGCGCACAGGCGGATTGATCTCGAAAGACGATCTCGCCTCGTATCAGCCGGTCGAGCGGCGTCCGGTCACCGGCACGTATCGAGGCTATCGCATCGTCTCGATGGCGCCGCCGAGCAGCGGCGGCGTCGCAGTGATCGAGCTCCTGAATGTGCTCGAGGGATTTCCGCTGAACGAGTACGGCGCGGGATCCTCCAGGAGCACACACGTCCTCGCCGAGGCGGAGCGGCGCGTGTTCGCGGATCGCGCACAGTGGATCGGCGATCCCGACTTCGTGCGCGTACCGGTCTCCGGCCTCACGTCGCGCGCGTACGCGGAGTCGCTGCGAAAGAGCATTGACCTCGCACACGCGACACCGAGCACCGCCGTCGGAGCCGGCTCGCCGACGACGTATGAATCCGATGAGACCACGCACTTTTCGGTGGTCGATGCCGATGGCAACGCGGTGTCCGTGACCACGACGATCAACGGCGGATACGGCAACGGCCAGGTGGTGCCCGGCGCCGGCTTTCTGCTGAACAACGAGATGGACGATTTCACCGCACGTCCCGGACAACCGAACAGCGCCGGACTCGTGTCGGGAACGACCAACGAGATTGCTCCAGGCAAGCGCATGCTCAGCTCGATGTCGCCCACCATCGTCGTCAAGGACGGCCGCAACTGGCTGGTCACGGGGAGCCCGGGCAGCGGCATGATCATCAGCACCGTGCTGCAGACCATCGTCAACATGGTCGACTTCGGGATGAACGTGCAGGAAGCCGTGGATGCGCCGCGAATGCACCATCAATGGCAGCCCGATGTGCTGCTGCTCGAGCGGCCAGGATTCCCGGCAGACGTGGTCACGGCGCTCGAGGCACTGGGCCACAACACGCGCAGCATCGACGCCGTTGGTGAAGCGCACGCGATCGCGATTGATCCGGCGACGGCAGTCCGCCTCGGCGCGGCGGATCCGCGCGGTTCGGGCGCGGCCCTTGGATACTGAACGACGTACGAGGTTGGGTTCATGGACACACTGACACTGCCGCTCGATTACACCGCGATCGAACGGATCCTTCCGCACCGGTATCCGTTCCTGCTCGTCGATCGCATCACCGAGTTCGAACCCGATCGCCGCATCGTCGGCATCAAGAACGTGTCGCTCAACGAGCGCTATCTCGCGCATCCTGCCGGAGAGCCGCCGGTACTGCCGCCGACCATCCTGACTGAAGCCGTCGCGCAGGTCGGCGCGATCATGATCCTGTCCAAGCCCGAGCACCGTGACAAATTGATCTTCTTCATGGGCATCGAGCGCGTGCGCTATCGACGTCCGGTTCGTCCGGGAGACGTCGTGGTAATCGAAGCGATGGCCAAGCGCCTTCGAAGCCGGATGGGACTGCTGCGCGGTGTCGCGACGGTGGACGGCAAAGTGGTCGTCGAAGGAACGATGACCTTTGCGCTGGGTCCGCGTGGAGCACAAGAAGCGCCGGCCGCAGGCTGACGAGCGGACGAGCGCGTCGTCTTCCTGTTCGGAAATGCTTAATGTGCTGCGATCACGAGCAGCACGCCACTCACCTTCACAGCCCGCGACGTCCATCGCGCCCAGCGCGATTCCGGATGCAGGTAGCGCCAGGTGTCGAGTGCCGCGGGAGCGGCTATCAGCGCACCGATCCAAGGCTCCGGGACGCCGAGCGACGTCGCCATCCCGCGCGTGTCACTTTCCGGCGGGCCAAATCGCCCGAACGCCGCGACGCTGTACACACCCGACGCAACCACGTTCCACGCGAGCCATCCTTTGAGAAACGGCGCGCGTTCGTCCTTCAGGTGCGGATGCGACGTCAAGATCCACTCACTCGTCGCGTGCTGCACCCAGAAGCCCGCCGACGAGATCGTGAACTCCTGCCGGTCAGAGACAGTCGCGTCGTGCGTAATCGCAAAGAACGGGATGCCGGCGTAATCGATGCGTTTGACGCCGGGTGACGCGTCGAAGATGACATCGAACACGACGTGACCGCTTTCGTGCGCGCCAAAACCGACCGCAGCTCCGCCCACGAACTGCAGCCACTGGGATGTCTTCGACGACTCAGCCGGTCTCTGTTCAGCAGGGGCCGCCTGACTTGTTGCGACTGATGCGGTCGCCAGCAGGAGACCTACCGACAGCAGCAGCCGCGCGCGGAGGACCCGGATAACCACGTTCCTCAGCGTGCTGCGGCCGCGCGTCCGCGAAGGCGGCTCGACCACCAAGACAGAAGCGGACGACGTCCGGATTCCGGCGTGGCCCGCGCAGAGCTCCCGCGCTGAGCGGACGGGTGCGCCGATGCATAGCGGACCAGTGCGAGCCCGGCCAGCACGAGCCCAGCCGCCACGATGACCCGGGATCCGAATGGCTCGTTGAGCACCAGTGCGCCGAGCACGACGGCGATGATCGGATTGATGTAGGCGTACAGCGACACGGTGGACACCGGAAGGTGGCGCAGAGCGTAGCTGTAGGCGAGGAACGCGCCGAGCGAACCCGCGAGTGTGAGATACGTGAGCGCGGCTGCCGTTCGCGGCGTGAATACCAGTCGCGGCCACTCGCCCGCGAACGATCCAATTGCGAGCATCAGCACGCCGCCGAACAGCATCTGCATCGCGGTCGCGGCCACGATGTCGTCCTGCTTGTGACGTTTCGCGAAGGAGGATCCGGCTGCCCATCCTGCGCACGCCAGCTGCAGTGCGACGAGCCCTCCGGCAAACTGCGCCGCATGCGCGCCGCCGGCCTGAATATCAGGCCACACGAGCAGCACGATCCCGGCGAAACCGACGATGAGACCTGCGAGTGCACCGCGACCGAGCCGCTCGCCTCCAAACATCGCTTCGCTCGCCACCATCCAGAACGGTGACGTCGCGATGACGACAGCGGTCAGTCCGCTCGGCACGAACTGCTCAGCCCAGACGACGAACCCGTTGCCGAAGCCAATCATCAGTAGACCGAGCAACGCGAGGCCAGGCCACGTTCGATGCGGGGGGAGCGATCCGCCCCGCACGAGTACGACGGCCGTGAGGATGGCACCTGCGATCGACCAACGGAACCCTGCCATCAAGGCGGGCGGGATCGACTCGAGTGACACACGAATGCCGAGATAGGTCGTACCCCAGATCACACAGACGGCAATCCACGCGATCCACGCAAGACGAGGTGGTTTGATCATGACGCGATTCCGGCGGCCGCCTGACGAACGGCGATTGGCAGCCGTGATTCTTCCTTCACCGTCTCGAGCACGATCGTCGTACGCGTGGAACGAATGCCATCGATCGGACCCAGTTGATCGCGCAGGATCTGCGAGAGGTGCGAGGGATTGCTCGCGCGAATTTTCAGCAGCAGACAGTCATCACCAGCGACGTGATGCACCTCGAGTACATCGGGCACCGCGGCTACCGCGCGCGCGACTCGTGTTTCGCCCGGACGATCCGTGGTCCGTACCGAGACGAACGCCAGCATCGAGCGATCCACCGCGTCGGCATCAATCTGTGCCGCGTAGCCCTTGATGGTCCGCCGCGCTTCGAGCTTGCGGATGCGCTCGAGCACCGCCGACGGCACGAGACCGATCGCGCGGGCGATATCTGCCTGGGAGACCCGAGCGTTCTCCTGCAGCATCATCAGAATTTGCGCATCAATTTCGTCGATTGTTCTCTCGGAACCCATTTGTAGGGAATTATACCCTGATCCGGCTGGTGATGGCAGCACAACGAAAAACCGGCGAAAGCGCGAGAATCTCACGCCAGTTCGCCCGAAACCCTCGCCTCACGCCAAAAATACTGTGCAAACCAGCGATCCTGTGTGCATCGTCGGCCTCATAGTGTGGTCATGCCTCCCCGGCAAGTGCCTCCGTGCCCGAATTGCCGTTCGGAACGGACCACCGAAGCGTTGAGCGTGCAGGACTGGGCCTACTGTCCGAACTGCGGACATCTCTGGCCCCTCGGGACCGAGCCGGGTTCGGACGACCTGGCCAGGACTCGTGTCGAACGCCGCGAGTCCCGGGACCCCTCGGATTCCTGACAGCTGAGACGACTCCAACCATATAATCGCCGCCAGTGGCTGCTGAGCAGCGATCGGTGGCGGCCGCGGCTAACCGCGAAACCCGTGCAAATACCTTCGCCCGGCTCTTTGAAGCCGTGCACGAAGGTGTGTACATCGGCACGGTGTCTGCGAGCGGCAGCACGACGATCGCGGCCAATCCCCATCTCAAAGTGATGTTCGGCTACGCGCCGGAAGTACCGGATGCCGACGTGCGCCCGTTCGATCCGCCGCGTTTCGCTGAAGCACAAGCACGTGAACAGTTCATCGACCGGCTCGCGATCGAGGGCGCTGTCGCCGATCATCTGCTGCGGCTGAGGCGCGCGGACGGCACGGTGTTCTGGGTCGAACTCACCGGTAGAGCCAGCCGCACGTCGAACGGATCGCTGCGCGTCGAAGCGCTGCTGCGCGACGTCAGCGAACGCAAGAAGCTCGACGATCAATCGCGCGACTTGTATCAGCAGCTCGTGCAAGCGGAAAAGCTCGCAGCACTCGGACAGACAATCTCGGGCGTCGCGCACGAGCTGAACAATCCACTGGCGACGATCCTCACCTGGGCTGAACGTCTGTCGCAGAAATCGCTCGACGAATCCACGCGTCGGGGAATCGACATCATCCTCGGCGAATCAGAACGCGCGGCGCGCATCGTCCGCAACCTGCTGACGTTCGCGCGCAAGC
>Ga0070674_100001389_pt1 | contig 12789 bp, 10 predicted proteins | sample KBSM33metaG_FD_65344 | JGI IMG/M metagenome (GOLD analysis project Ga0070674, IMG submission 65344) | Miscanthus rhizosphere microbial communities from Kellogg Biological Station, Michigan, USA - KBS M3-3 metaG | ecosystem: Host-associated > Plants > Roots > Rhizosphere > Soil ... | reverse complement strand
CGATCATCTGTCCCCACATAGCAAATGGTTCGTAGACCCAGAAGCCATTGCCGAGTCCTTCGTTCTCCTTGCCTGTCGGAGCCACGATGGCCCCGCCGGCGGCGAAGATGCTGCCTCGATCCAGGTTGGCGTAGAAGGTTCGTCGCACAGCGAACTCCACATCGCCGATGCCGCGACCCCACGCTCCGCCAGGTTCCTGCTGCTGCGCCGCAATCGGGAGCCGCACTTCGTACTGGCCCCGGGAGCCGATGCGGTGCTCGTAGACGAGTTCGTTGCTGATCGCCTTCGCGCCGGATCCGACTACGCCTGTCATCCAAACGGTTTCATTCTCGGGAAATGCCTTCTCGGTGAAGAACGCGCGGGGCAGATTCAGTTCTCCGCGCGGCCACGAGGCGTCTTTACAGAAGGTCCAGATGTATTTCACCGCCCGTTGGATCTGGTCTTCGGTCAACGCGTCGCCGAACGCCGGCATGTGGCGGTCGAGCGCGCGAACCGGACCGCCCCGATGGACAACCGCCACCCAGTCGGCAAGTGGCTCGACGGTGTTCGTTGCGCAGTCGTTGAAATCCGGAAACGTGTGGCCATTGGGCAGGGGAAGTTGAAACCCGACGACGCTTTGCGGTTGCCCTGAACCGTCCATGCTGTGACACGCGGCGCACGCCTGACGGTAGATCTCTTCGCCTGAGGCATCGGCGTTCAGTAATGGCTCTGAGGGAGCGGACGATGGGAGCTGCGACGCGCGGATCGAGACGGTCATCGCGATCGAGAGACACAGCAGAGCACCGAGGTTCAGAAATATCGGATGCCTCATGGGCAACGCGATGCTGCATCAAGACACGGATGGCTCAAAGCTTGCGAGCGAGTCTCAGAATCAGTCTTGAATCATGAAACTCCGAGCTCGAGATGTAACTGAGACGCAGACGCAGTATCAACGTGTGTCGGCTAATGCTTCATCGCGATCGATCTCCCATAATGCGATCACGACTCGTTGCAACGCGTCGTCGAAGGAGGTTCATCAGCAGCCGCGTGGGCGGCGGCGGTTGTGACGCTCTGATCGAGCGTGTGTACGCAGCCAAAAGAAAGGATCGGATGATGTCGCGAGCTGTGATTCATCTGCTTGTCGTGATGGCTTTTGCTGGCGCCGCGTGCCGGCAGGCGCCGGCCGAGGAACCAGCGGCCGTGCAGCCGACGAGCACTGCCGCAGACGAGATCGCCGCGCTCAAGGCGGACGTCGAGATGCTCAAAGGGAAGGCGCCGTCGGCGTCGGTGGCGATGGCCGATGTCGGATTTCATTGGTCGAACCTCTGGTTCGCCGGCCAGTCCGGTAACTGGCCTCTGGCTGGTTACTACTTCAGCGAGGCACGGAACCACATCCGATGGCTGACCCGCATCAACCCGATGCCGAAAGGACCGGACGGTATGCCGGTTGATGTCAAAGGTATCTTCGACGGAATCGACACGACCACGCTCGCGGCAGTCAAGGCGGCAATCGACAAGAAGGATAGTAAGGAGTTCGAGACGGCCTATCGTGGTGCTCTCGAGTCCTGCTATCAATGTCACAAGGCCGTTGGCAGACCGTATCTGCGCCCAATGATTCCCACGGCGCTGCCGCAGACCATCATCAATCTCGACGCGCGAGCGAACTGGCCCCAGTAGCGTCATGCGACATCGCGAACGACATCGAACCGACCGTATCGGCTGGCTCCGAGCTGGCGTTCTCGGCGCCAACGACGGCATCCTCTCGACGGCGAGCCTCGTCGTAGGCGTCGCTGCCTCACATGCGGATCGCGGTCAGGTGCTGATAGCAGGCGTTGCCGGACTCGTCGCCGGCGCGCTGTCGATGGCGGCTGGCGAGTATGTGTCCGTCAGCTCGCAGGCTGACACGGAACAGGCGGACCTCGCGCGAGAGCGCGAGGAGCTAGCGACCGTTCCGGCTGCTGAGGAAGATGAACTCACGAATATTTACGTCGGACGAGGCCTCGAACCCGTGCTTGCCCGCACTGTTGCACAGCAGCTGATGGCAAAGGATGCTCTCAAAGCCCACGCGCGCGACGAGCTGGGCATGTCCGACGAGTTGGCCGCTCGGCCATTACAGGCGGCTCTCGCCTCGGCCGCGACATTCGCCGCGGGGGCCGCACTGCCGGTCGTGACCGCAATGGTCGCGCCAGCATCGATGCTGTCGATCGTCGTGACATGGCTGTCGCTCGCGTCGCTCGCCGTACTCGGTGCCCTGGCCGCCCGCGTCGGTGGCGCGTCGGCGACGGCGGGTGCCGCTCGCGTCGCATTCTGGGGTGCACTCGCCATGGCCGTAACCGCGGGCGTCGGCGCGCTGTTTGGCACCTCAACTATCTGAGCAGGGGCTGTCCCACCGCAGATCTTTTCTAGTTCGCTCGAGCTTACTCACGCGGCGATTCCACAGCAAGAAACGGAGTGTTCACTGACGCCGTGACGGCCATAGTCAGGGATCATGAGAACAGCTGCATCGAGTCACGCTATGTCCACTGATAAGACGACGCGGCAAAGACAGGAAAGTCGGGCATCAATGGACGCTCGATGGGCGGCCGTTGTCGCGCGCGACCACCGAGCGGACGGGGCGTTCTTCTATTCCGTTGCAACAACCGGCGTGTATTGCCGCCCTTCCTGTGGCTCACGTCTGGCGAACCCGAAGAACGTGCGTTTTCACGAGACGGCAGCCGATGCGGCGGGGGCGGGCTTTCGGCCGTGCCGCCGCTGCCACCCGGACCAGCCCACCCTTGACCAGCTTCATGCCGCTCGAGTGGCCGACGCATGTCGGGTGATCGAGACCGCGGAGGAGGTACCCACGCTTGCCGTCCTGGCGAAAGGCGCGGGCCTGAGCCCTTACCACTTCCACCGGGTGTTCAAGGCGACGACAGGCGTGACGCCAAAGGCCTATGCGTCAGCTCATCGAGCGAAACGCGTCCGGGACCAGCTCGCGGGGGCGCGCAAGACGGTGACGGAGACCATCTACGACGCGGGGTTCAATTCCGCAAGCCGCTTCTATGAGACATCCAGCCAATTCCTGGGCATGAGGCCGACGGACTACCGCGCCGGCGGCATCGATACCGAGATTCGTTTTGCCGTCGGTCAATGCTCGCTGGGATCCGTCCTGGTGGCCCAGAGCGCAAAAGGCGTCTGTGCCATTCTGCTGGGCGATGATGCTGATGCGTTGGTTCGTGACCTTCAGGATCGCTTCCCGCAGGCGATCCTCGTCGGCGGAGACGTCGCCTTCGAGCAGACCGTTGCGAAGGTGATCGGTTTCGTCGAGAAGCCTGCGCGCGGACTCGACCTGCCGCTGGACGTGCGCGGCACGGCGTTCCAACAGCGCGTCTGGGCGGCGCTTCGTCGGATTCCCATAGGTTCGACCGTTACCTACGCCGAGATAGCCTCGCGCGTCGGCACGCCGAGCGGCGCCCGCGCCGTTGCCCGGGCGTGTAGCGCAAACGCACTGGCCGTGGCGATTCCCTGTCATCGTGTCGTGAGAACAGATGGATCGCTATCCGGCTACCGGTGGGGCGTTAGTCGCAAGAAGAGCCTGCTAACGCGAGAGGCAGTGGAATGAGCACGGCAACGCAGGCTCACGACGTCAGTGCTATAGAAGGGGATCGCCGAGTCGGTGACTATGACTGGCCGCTGATCGCACAGCACCTGGATGCCCACGGTTGGGCGCTCTTACCGAAACTCCTCACGGCAAACGAGTGCGCGACGATGGTCGCGCTTTACACCGACGACCGTCTGTTTCGCAGCCATATCGTCATGGCACGGCATGGCTTCGGACGCGGTGAATACAAGTACTTCACGTATCCGCTGCCAGGTATGGTCAGCGCCCTCCGCGCGGCGCTCTATCCGCACCTGGCTCCGATCGCCAACCGGTGGAGCGCATCGCTCGGACTCGATGACCGCTATCCCGAGGCTCACGCAGACTTCATTTCCCGGTGCCACCACGCTGGGCAGACGCGGCCAACTCCGCTTCTGCTGCAGTATGGCGAGGGCGACTTCAACGCACTGCATCAGGACGTCTACGGCGAGCACGTGTTTCCGCTGCAGGTGGCGATTCTTCTCTCTGAACCAGACGCAGACTTCACCGGCGGTGAGTTTGTGTTGACCGAGCAGCGGCCACGGATGCAGTCGCGAGCCGAGGTCGTGCCGCTTCGTCTTGGTGACGGTGTGGTCTTCGCGGTCCGCCACCGTCCCGTCCAGGGAACCCGGGGTGTCTACCGTGTCAACCTTCGACACGGCGTCAGCCGTCTGCGGTCTGGTCACCGTCACACAGTCGGTGTGATTTTTCACGACGCGAAGTAGCCACTGGGTCGAGTCGGGGAGTCCAGTGCGGCCAATCACAGATCGAGAACGTCACCGTAGAGGTCGTCCAGCCCTCGCGTTTTCCTTCACGCGTCGAACAGCACGCTGACGGACTCGCCGACATGGATTCGGCGAATCGCTTCCGCGAGCAGCGGCGCAATCGAGAGCACCTTCATGTTGGGCAATCGCTTCTCGGGTGGCACCGGTACAGTATCGGTCGTGACGATTTCCGCGATGTCGGGCTGAGAGCCAAGGCGTGCCATCGCCTTACCCGTGAAGAGGCCGTGCGTGCATGCCACTGCGATCCGCTTCACCCGCCGTTCGCGAAGCCTGTTCAACACTTCCACGATCGTGCCCCCGTTGGCGATCTCGTCGTCGAGGACGATGACGTTCTTTCCCTCGACATCGCCGACGAGCGTGTCGATCACCACCCGATCGTCGCTCAGGCGCTTCTTGCTTCCGGCAGCCATCGGCAACGCAAGGCTGCGAGCGAAGTGGGACGCCTCCTTTGCGTTGCCGAGGTCCGGCGAGACGACGACGGTGTTCCGCAATTTCTGAGAGCGAAAGTGACGGACGAGCACTTTGAGCGCATTCATGTGATCGACAGGCATACTGAAGAATCCGTGCACCTGCGGGGAATGCAGCGTCATCGCCAGCACGCGGTTGGCCCCGGCGGTAACGAGGAGATCCGCCACCAGGCGCGCGGCGATCGAGATCCGCGGCGCATCCTTCTTGTCTGATCGCGCGTAGGCGAAGTGCGGGATCACTGCGGTAATCCGTGCGGCCGACGCACCTCGTGCTGCGTCGAGCATCAGGAGCAGCTCCATCAGGTGGTGTTGCACCGGTGGGACCAGGGGCTGGACGATGAACACGTCGGCCTCGCGGCAGTTCGCTTCGAGCTGCACGCCCAGGCAATCGTTACTGAATGTCGTGGTGGTCGACGAGCTGAGAGGAACCTTCAGGCGTCTGCACAGCCCCCGGGCCAGGTCGGGATGCGCATGCCCGCTGAAGACGACGATGCTGTTCATGCGAAGAAAGAATCATACGCGACGTCGTGTTCGGCGTCGTCGGCGCATCCAGTTTGCCGCCGTCTATCCTACGGGCAGGTCGAAGTGAAGTGCGTGTGACATGAACCTGGCGGCTACTCGCTTCGGAGCGCCGTGATCGGTTCGACCTGCAGCGCGCGCATCGCTGGCAGTGCGCAGGCCACGAGTGAGATCAGCACCAGCACGACCGGTACCACGACAAACGTGACGACGTCGTGCGTGTCGGTTTGATAGAGAAGCGACGTCAAGACTCGCGTGACGGCGAAGGACGCCACCGCACCCACCGTGAGGCCAACCGCCACGAGCTTCAAGCCGTGGCCCACCACCATTCGAAGGATCGACTGTGGCTCGGCGCCAATCGCCACACGCAGCGCGATCTCACGACGCCGCTCGGCAACGCTGAAGGCCAGCAAGCCGTAGAGTCCGATCGCCGCCAAGAGCAACGCCCCGCCAGCAAAGGCGCCGAGCGTCATCACACTGAAGCGGCGCGGCGCAACCGCGGTTCCCAGCCGATCCTCCATGGTCTCGATCGACTGAAGGGCGAGCTGTCGATCGATGCTCGCTACCTCGCCGCGGACGGATGCGACGAGCGCACGGGGATCAGCCGTCGTGCGGACAGCGAGCTTGACGAGACGTCCGAATGACACCAGACCCCCGACGTTGTTCAACACGTTGTCGGGAAACTGACTGAATGGTTCGTAGGCGTGAAGGAAGGGTTCGGCGCCAAACCCATCATCGGCGACATCTGCCACCACGCCGACGACCGTGAGCCAGGCGTTTTGATTCTGCGGCGAATCCGAGCCCCACTTCAGCCGCTTGCCGATCGCGTCCTGCCCTGGCCAGAACCGTTGCGCTAGCCGCTCGTTGACGATCACTACACCCTGCGGCTGGACATCCTCGACGCCGGTGAACGTCCTGCCGGCAATGAGTCGAATCCCGAGTGTCTGAGCGAAGGGACCATATGTCCACGAGAGGTTCGTGCTGGGTGGAGGGCCTGAGACGGCCACCCCGTTCTCTACGGTGAGCGCTCGACGCTCATACCGTTCGAGCGGAAGATCAGTGATCAGTGCTGCGGAACGAACGCCAGCCAGCGATGACGCGCGCCGGAACAACGACTCGTGAAACGCCCGCACGGTGGAGGCCATCGGATAGCCTTCGCGCGGCAGCGTGACGGACGCCGTGAGCACGCGGTCGGGATCGAAGCCGCCATCGGTCGCCATCAGGGCCGAGAAACTTCGCAGGAAGAGTCCTGCTCCCATCAACAGTACGAACGCGAGCGTGACCGTCGACACCACGAGCCCCGACTGCATGCGATGCCGCCGCAGTCCAGCCGTGGTCCGTGATGTGTCTTCCTGAAGCGTCGAGCCAGGTCCTCGACGGTCGAACCCCACAAGAGGAACCATCGCGAAGAGAATCGATGTGAGGATCGAGATACCACCCGTGAAGGCCAAGACACGCACGTCAACCGAGATGTCACGTACGGTGGGAAGCGTCGAGGCGACAGACGCTGGCACCACCGCGACGAGCGCTTGCGCGAGGAGGACGCCGATGGCACTGCCGGCGATGGACAGGATCGCGCCTTCGGCGAGCAGGAGTTGGAGCAGCCGTGCGTGGCTCGAACCCAGCGCCGCGCGGAGGGCCAGCTCTCGACGGCGCACGGCCGCTCTGCTGAGCACGAGGTTCGCGACGTTGGCGCACGTGATGAGCAGCACGAGTCCGACGGCCCCAAGCAGAAGCAGCAGAGGACGCTGAAGCGGGCCGGACGCCTCCTCGCGCAGCGGCTTCACCGCGAAGCCGATCGAAAAGTTCCGGTTTCGCGCGGCCAGCGGGTACCGCTCGTTGACGCGCCCGCCCAGGATCTCGAGCTCGGCGCGCGCCTCGTCGATCGACGTGCCCGCCTTCAGCCGCCCGACGACGTTGTAGATGCGTTCATTGCCTCGCACCTGCAGTTGTTGGGCGGTGAATGCCAGCGGCACCCATGCCGCTGCCGGTCTGGAGTTGAAACCGGGACCGCGCAAGGGGAAGCTGAACCCGGGCGGCATCACGCCCACGACCGTGTATGGCCGGCGATCGAGAGTGATCGTGCGGCCGACAATCGATCGGTCGGCTCCTAACCGTGTCTCCCACAGCTCGTAGCTGAGTACGGCCACGTCCACGCCCGGACGGTCCTCTTCTTCCGTGAACGGACGTCCCAGCATCGGCTCGATCCCAAGCACGTCGAACAGGCTCCACGACACCTTGGACACATCGATCCGTACGGGCGTGGCCGTCCCTGACAGCTCGGCCGGACGTGGCGCGTAGGCCGCGACGCCGTCGAACGACTGTTGCTCACGCTGGAGGTCGATGAAGTCGGGCGGAGAGAACGGGGCGTTGTCGGCAAAGCCCGAGAACCGTTCGGTAAGCGCCATCAGGCGGTCTGGCTGATCGAATGGCAGCGGCCTGATCAATACGGCGTTGACGATGCTGAAGGTCGCCGTGTTGATGCCGATGCCAAAGCCAAGCGTCAGGACGACGACAGCCAGGAATCCCGACTGGTGGCGGAGCGCCCGTGCGGCGTGCCGAAGGTCGTAGAGGAAAGTCGTCACGCCCGTTTGACGGTGTGTCGCTGTGGCAGGTTGGTGCCCACGAGACCTATCGCCTGATGACGGGCGAAGTAAGAAAGAAGGAGCCAAAACTGGCCCACTGCACAGCCGCACCAAAGGTAATGCGTTGGTAAATCCTGCGCCGTTGGGACCAAGCCGCTGAACCGCGAACGGCAGAGTTCCGCGTAACGTTTGCGAAATGGGTTGCGCTTTCGTGGCGACATGACGGGCACGAACCGTAAGAGCGTCGGCTCCATTTGGAAGTTAGACGGTCAGTGACGATCGATCAAGCGTGTGGCACGTCCGTGTTCCAGATTACGTGCGCGTACTGCCATTTGCCGTCCCGATCCTTCCGAAAGACATCGGCGAACTTGAAGGTCGCGGAGTGATCCCGGCCATCTATCGCAAACGTCCATCTCCCCGCGCCCACACGGTGGCCAAATCGCCGCTGACATCGACCTTGTCGAACGTGGCCTCAAAGACTTTTATCACCGGAAATGCCTCAAGCCACTGTCGAACCCGAGTCCCCGAAACCTTGGGCTCGCCAGGAGGCGCAAACACAACATCATCGGTGCACATCTGTAGAAGGGCATCCCAATTTCGATCCAGGCATGCTTTGGTCCAAGGACCGATCGTGGCTCGGATCGCGGCAACATCATCCATGACTCCCTTCAAAAAAGGATCGCCAAGACCTGAAAAGAAAAGCACGCCAAATCGTTGTCGGATCTGAAATCCGTCTAACCAGCGGTAGGCCGACCCTGCGAGGCCCGCAGCATAACGCCAAACCTGGCCCGTCGCCGATAGCCGCGGATCGGCGGTCAACGCCAAGAATGTGTAGCCGGAGCGTTGCCCTTTTCTCGCCCTTTAGATGAAGAAAACAGCAAATGGCAGCAGGATCCGACCGTGTCGGTGGCTCGGTGAAGTGAGCCATCGATGACTTGCGTGTACACGTTGAGCGTCGTTATTCCGATCGCAGGGCGGTGACCGGATCGATCCGCAACGCGATGAACGCAGGCACGCAAATCGCGCATCCGACGACAACGAGATAAGACAGCCCGGTCACGAGAATGGTGGCCGCGTCGAGTGGTAACACACCTGTCACCGTCGCGCGAAGTACACCACTGCCGAGCATGGCGCCCACAATGCCAACGAGCATGCCCGCGGTCGTCCATAGAAATGCCGGCCCGGCAAGGAGAGCCAGGACGTCCTGGCCACGTGCACCGATGGCACGACGCATGGCGATCTCCTTGACCCGCCGCGAGATCAGATACGTGACCACTGCATAGACGCCGGTGATAGACATCACGAACGCGAGCACTGCGAAGCCACCGATGAACGTGGTCACGGCACGCTGCAGCATCGTCCGTTCCGCGATCAGTTCGTCCATCGGCCTGATGCTGAATACCGCCTGGCGCGGCTCCACGGACCAGATCGCGCGTTTCACCGCATCCAGCGGCAACGTCGTCGAAGCGGCCGGCCGGACGAGCAGAAGCACGCTCGGCTCGTTCTGCTGCAAGGACGACACATAGATCTGTGGCTCGTCTCCGGCCTGAAACATCGTTCTGATATTGCCGACGACGCCGACGACGGTCATCGTCGCTATGCGCGGACCTTCACCAGCCGTGATCTGCCGGCCGATCGCGCTTTGCCCCGGCCAGGCGCGACGAGCCAACTCCTCGTTGACGATCGCCACAGGTGGCCGCCCGCTCGTGTCGGACGCTGAGAAGGTGCGTCCCTCCTTGAGGGGGATGCGTAACACAGAAAAGTACGCCTGGCTGACGATCTGATAGCTCGCCACGTCGCGCCGCGCGGCGCTGCCGTCTCCAGTGCCGCCAATCGAGAATCCGCTGCCCGCGCGGCTCGGCAGTGCAAGGCTCGTCACCGCGGCGGAATCTATGCCCGGCAACCCGGCGATGCCATCCAGATATCGTTGATACACGTCCCCAAGTGCGCTGCTCTGCGCGCTCGCTGCACCACCGATCCCACGAATGCGCATGGCGGTGACACCGTCAACCTCGTAACCGCTCTGCGTGCGTTGCAGTTCCTGCAGGCTGCGGAGCAGGAGCCCGGCGCCAACCAGGAGAACCATCGAGATCGCGACCTCGACGGCGATCAAGACGTGCCGGGTACTGGCGTGTCCCGCCAGAGCCTCCCGAGTCCCGGGTCGTGTGCTCGTTCGTGAGAATTGCCACGCGGGCGCTAGGCCGCACACGAGAGTCGTGAACACGGCAACGCCGACGGTGAATGCGAGCACCGAGAGGTCCACGCCAATCGCGCCGACGAGCGGTGTGAACGGCGGCATCAACGTTCGGAACCCTTGCGTCAGCCAGATCGCTTGCACCACGCCAAGGACGCTGGCGGCGCTGGCCAGCAGCCACGACTCGATCAGAAACTGTCGCACCAAACGGCCCCTGCCGGCGCCGAGCGCAAGTCGCACCACTACTTCGGGTCGGCGGTCGAGGGCCTTCGCCAGCAGGAACTGCGCTGTGTTCGTGCATGCGATCAGGAGGACGAGCGCAACTGCCATGGACAGCAGCACGAGTGCCGATCCGCTTGCCCCTTCCGAGATCGATGCACGCAGATCTCGTGCTGCGACATATGGCTCGCGCCCCTCTCTGACCTGAGGGATGCGGCGATAGACAGTCGGATGCGCCGCAACGACGGTCCGCGAGATGGTCTCCAGTTCTGCCGAGACCCGTTCGATCGTCGCGTCATGCGTCATGCGCGCGACGGCGATCACGCGACGCTCGAATGCAAACTCCGCTGTCCACGATGTGTAGACGGGAATCATGGGGTAAGGCAGATAGAGCTCGACGGGCTCGGCCGTCATGTAGTCGATCGAAAACTCCGGTGGCAGCACGCCGACAACGAGGTGGGGAAGTCCGTTGACGGTGAGGGTGCGGCCAACCACCTGTGGGTCGGCGCCGAAGTTCCGGCGCCAGAGCCCATCGCTGAGGATCGTGACGAACTGGCTGCCAGCCACACCATCCGCTTCGGTAAACAGGCGGCCCAGCGCTGGGCGGATCCCCAGCATCGGTAAGAGAGCCGATTCGACGCGTGCCGCGAAGACACGAGCAGGCTCCGCGCCGCCGTTGACCTGGGAGTCGCGTGTATCGAAGAACGAGATGGCCTCCAACGTCGTGCTCGCGGCGCGGACGTCGAGCAGTTCCGGGATCATCAAATTGGCGACACCTGGCCCGCCACCGCGAATGGCATCGTTGACGGCCACGAGACGGGCGGCGTCATGAAAGGGCAGCGGCCTGAAGAGCGCCGCGTTGAGGAGCGAAAACATGGCGGCGCTGGCGCCGATGCCGAGCGACAACGTCGCAACGACCATCGTCGAGAGCCACGGCTTGCGGCTGAAGACACGGATCCCGTGCCGAAGGTCTCCGGCCATGCCGTCGAAGAGGCTGCTGACGCGCGCCTCGCGCATGCCTTCGTGGGCACGGAGCGTGCTACCGAGATGACGACGAGCCTCGGCTGCGGCGGCTCCAGAACTCATGCCCCGGCGCAGATTGGCCTCGATGCGGCTCTCGAGATGGAAGCGGAGCTCGTCGTCGAACTCTCGTGCTAACGAGCGCTCGCGCCAGCGATTCAGGAAGCGGCTGATGACTGACATGCGTGCACAGATTGTTCAGGCGTGTTTCAGCACGCGTGTGACGGCACCCGCCAGGCGCGTCCAGTGCTCTTCTTCCTCAGACAGACGTTTCCGCCCGGCGGCGGTGATGGTGTAGAAGCGCGCGCGGCGATTGTTGTCCGAGACATCCCATTCCGAACGCACCCAGCCGGATTCCTCCATTCGGTGCAGAGCAGGGTAGAGCGAGCCGGCTTCGATCCGCAGCACCTCGCGAGACACCTGCTGCACGCGTTCGGTGATGGCGTAGCCGTGCATCGTTCCGCCACTGGACAGCGTGCGGAGCACGAGCAGGTCGAGCGTGCCCTGGAGCTGATCCTTCTTGTTGTCTCTCACGTATGCGCTCTCGTAAAGATATCTACTGAAGACGCACTGTATCCGCTAAAGAGCCGATTCGTCAAGATATCTATAGGAGAGGGCATCGGCCCTCGTCACGCAGTTGCGGCAGGTGGACTGAGCTCAGGTGCGCTCGAGATAGTCTTCCCAGAGTTCGGCGTGGACGGTGTCTCGTGCGTTGGCCGCTTCGCCCCACAACTCGCGTGCGGTGAACCCGACCGTGTATACGTGCTGCGGCCGATCGGGCAGCGCGTAACCCTCGGCGTCGGTGTCCTGGAAACCGAAGATACCGTGGTCGGCCACGATCGTTCCGCGATGGCCACGCATGTAGCGCGGGAGGCGCGTGTGCCCGACCGGATTGATGTTGCGCGCCCGCACGAGTTGGCCCACCTTGAACTGCGGCCGGATCTTCACGTCCTCACGGCGCAGCGATCGACGTTGCCTGAGCTGCTCGGCGATATTCGCTGGTGTGACGCGCGGCGTCAATCTGGGAGACGCGGGATCTGCGCGGCCGCTGTCCAGTTCCGCCTGCGTCAGGAGTTTCGCCGCGATCAAGCGATCGACGAGCAGCTTGATGAATCGCTCGTAGTACCGCATCTGCAGATACTGGGCTGGCGGCAGGATTTCATGTTCGTAGCGGAAGTTCCGGCGACGGGTCGGGCCAAACGGTCCGGTGGCGCGGATGAGACCCCACGCGCGTGCTTCCCACTCGGCATGGAATGGTCGCTCGTCTTCGCGCACCTCGATGGGCCCCATATCCTGCATGCCGCCCATATCGTGTATGCCGTTCATGCAGCGGCTCCTCCGCGCCCAGCCACCTTTGCGACACCGACCATCGCGTTGCGCGTCACAAGAGCTGCCAGCGCGTCCT
>Ga0070674_100001388_pt1 | contig 12793 bp, 9 predicted proteins | sample KBSM33metaG_FD_65344 | JGI IMG/M metagenome (GOLD analysis project Ga0070674, IMG submission 65344) | Miscanthus rhizosphere microbial communities from Kellogg Biological Station, Michigan, USA - KBS M3-3 metaG | ecosystem: Host-associated > Plants > Roots > Rhizosphere > Soil ... | reverse complement strand
GAGGAGGCGCGGATGGCCGGGTCGCCGGCAGGGGCGGGACCGGCTAGCTGACCTCGCCCGGGGCGTCCGCGGTCGCCTCGATCCGGTCGCGCCGCTCGGACCACCACCGGTCGATCGAGCCGAGGTCCGTGACCCAGACGTCGGTCCGTGCCGCGAGCAGGTCCAGCACGGCCTGGTACGCCTCGGCCCAGGGGGCATAGCCGCTCCGCGTCGGCACGCACGCCTGCAGGTGCCAGTCGAAGATCGCCATCCCGTGCAGCTCCGCGACGTCGTCGAGCCCGTCGGCGATGGTCGCGACCGCCGCCTCGACGTCGTTCGAGCGGTAGAACAGGTTCCCGTCCATCGCGAACACCGGGAGCTGGCGCAGCCCGAGGGGCGCCCCGCTGGCCGGATCGAACGGATGGAACGGCAGGCTCGTGGATCGCCGGAAGCCGACGTGGTCGTTGAAGGCGATCGAGCTGTCGTAGCGGAACCCGGCGGCGTCATGGGCGCGCAGCGTGGCGGCCGGGTCCGGGCCAAGGTGCCAGTAGTGGTGCCGGTTGCCGTCGACGGGGGCCCCGGACGCGCGGATCAGGCGCTCCCGTTCGTCGGCGATGCGCGCCGGCCCGGCGTAGGCCTCGTAGCCGGTGTGCAGCCCGACCTCGTGGCCGGCCTCGGCCAGCTGCTCGAAGACCCGGCGAAACCGCTGGTCCGCGATGTCGTAGGCCACGTCGTAGGTCGTGCCCCAGCGATCGTGGAACGGCGTCGAGGCGAAGAACCAGGTCGCGGCGAACCCGCGGCGCGCCTCGCTCTCGACGAGCCGCTCGAACACCCAGAACTCGCCCGGATGCGGGCCACGCAGCAGCGACGCGAGATCGTCCGTCGCGCGGACCGCGAGGGTCCGCGGGGCGCGCCGGAGCCGCTGCGGCCCGTGCATGAGCGCCCGGACGGTCGGATAGCGGTCCGGATGGTCCACGTCGTGCGAGAGCCCGACCGCGAAGCGCGCCCCGTCGGGCCAGCGGTCGGCGCCCCGGATGCCGAGTCGGCGCTGGAGCCACCAGCCCGTCCGCTCGACGATCCGGTCGACCAGCGGACCGGCCGCGTCGGTGCGGGCGGCCGTGCTCGCGTCGTAGCGGACCCGGCCGTGCTCGTCGCGGCCGTCGCCCCCGATCGCGCCGTCCGCCTCGTCGCGCAGCAGCGCGCCGATGACGCTGACCACGTCGACCGGCAGGACCGCGTCCGGACCGCCGTCGACCTCGAGCCGGTGGACGAGATCGTCGGATGGGGTTTCGGCATCGGCGAGTCGATGCGGGATGACGACGCGCCCCGCCCCGTGTTCGAGCGGCCCGTGCGCCAGCAGCGGACCGCTGCCGGCGTCGGCGGGATCGGCGACGGCCCGCTCGGCGATCCCGAGGGCGTCGAGGAGGAAGGCGATCGTCGCCCGATCGCCGCGATCGCCGGCCGTCCACGTGGCGAGCCTGGTCAACTGGTCTCCTTCCCCGAGATCGCGCCTCGTGCCGCCTAGTATCGTCGCGCGGGTCGGCGGCGCGGCGTCGGTGACGGCCGCCCTTGACGCCATGACGGATACTAGGGGGGAGTATCGAGGACGACATGGACCACACGACCCACCAGCAGCCGGTCACGACGCACGCACCGGCCGGTGACCACGCCGCCGCAGCGGCGCACGACAAACACGCCGGGCACTCGGTCGCGATGTTCCGGGACAGGTTCTGGGTCAGCCTGGCGCTGACGATCCCGGTCCTCATCTGGAGCGCCGACCTGCAGGAGTGGCTCGGCTACACGGCGCCGGTGTTCCCGGGCTCGTCCGCGATCCCTGCCGTCCTGGGGACGGTCGTCTTCGTCTATGGCGGCCTCGTCTTCGTGCGTGGCGCGGCCGCGGAGCTCCGCGACCGCCAGCCCGGGATGATGACCCTGATCTCGCTGGCGATCACCGTGGCCTTCGCCACGAGCCTGGCCGGCCAGCTCGGCCTGTTCGACGTCGAGATCTGGTGGGAGCTCGCGACCCTGATCACGATCATGCTCCTGGGCCATTGGCTCGAGATGCGTTCGATCGCCCAGGCGCGCGGGGCGCTGTCGGCCCTCGCCGCCTTGCTGCCCGACACCGCCGAGCGGGTCGGTGACGACGGCGTCACTGTCGTTCCCCTGTTGGCGCTGGCGGTCGGCGACATCGTCCTCGTCCGGCCCGGCGCCCGAGTCCCGGCCGACGGCGTCGTGATCGACGGTGGTGCCGACGTCGACGAGTCGATGGTGACGGGCGAGTCGAGACCCGTCCCGAAGGGCCCCGACGATCCGGTCGTAGCGGGGACCGTGGCCCGTGGAAGCAGCCTGCGAATCCGGGTCACCGCGGTCGGCGACGCGACGGCGCTCTCCGGGATCATGCGGCTGGTCGCGGCCGCGCAGGCATCCAGCTCGCACGCGCAGGCCCTCGCGGACCGCGCGGCGGCGGTCCTCTTCTACGTGGCCCTCGCTGCCGGGGCGACGACCCTCGTGGTCTGGTCGATCCTCGGGGATCCCGAAGGCGCCCTGATCCGCACCGCCACCGTGCTCGTCATCGCCTGCCCCCACGCCCTGGGGCTGGCGATCCCGCTGGTCATCGCCATCAGCACATCGCTCGGAGCCCGGAACGGCCTCCTGGTCAAGGACCGGATCGCCCTCGAGCGCTCCCGTGAGCTGGACACCGTCATCTTCGACAAGACCGGCACGCTGACCAGGGGCACGCCGACCGTCGCGGCCATCACCGCCATCGATGGCGACGCGGTCGGCCTCCTCGGCCTCGCCGCGGCCGTCGAACAGGACTCCGAGCACCCACTCGGACGGGCCATCGTCGCCGAGGCGGCCCGTCGTGGCGCCAGGCCCGAGGCACCGACCGACTTCGAGGCCCTGGCCGGCCAGGGCGCCCGGGCCACGGTCGCGGGCCGCGTGGTGGCCGTCGGCGGTCCGCGGCTCCTCGACGGACTCGGCCTGGCGCCGCTGCCCGAGTCGGACGCATGGGAAACGGACGGCCGGACGGTCCTCCACGTCGTCGTCGATGGCCGCGTCGTCGGTGCCCTGGCGATCGAGGACGAGATCCGGCCGGAGTCGGCGCAGGCCGTCGGCGACCTCCACGCCCTCGGCGTCCGCGTCGCGATGATCACCGGGGACAGCCGTGCCGTCGCGGAGTCCGTCGCCCGCCGCATCGGGATCGACGAGGTGGCGGCACAGGTGCTCCCGGCCGACAAGGCGGCGGCCGTCATCCGCTTCCAGGACGGTGGACGCCGGGTCGCCATGGTCGGCGACGGCGTGAACGACGCCCCGGCCCTCGCCACGGCCGACGTCGGCATCGCGATCGGGGCGGGCACGGATGTCGCCGTCGAATCTGCCGGGATCGTCCTCGTGCGGAGCGACCCACGCGACGTGGTCGGCGCGATCCGGCTGTCGCGGGCCGCCTACGCGAAGATGCGCCAGAACCTCGTCTGGGCGACGGGATACAACGTCGTCGCGATCCCGCTGGCTGCCGGGATCCTCGTCCCGTGGGGGATCGACCTGTCGATGGCGGTCGGCGCGGTCCTGATGAGCCTCTCGACGATCATCGTGGCCGCCAATGCCCAGCTGCTGCGGCGGACGGTCCTACGACCCCGCGACGCCGTCTGAGCCGGGCGCCGTCGTCGGCGACCCTGCCCGGTCGAGCGGCCGCCGCGCCGAGATCGCGCGGTGCCGGCCTTCGGTCTCGACCGCGACCCTGACGTCCTCGGCGCCCGTCGCCCGGAGGAGGTCGCGGAGATGGGCCATCGACGGATACCGCGAGTGGATGTAGTGATAGGGCACGAGCGGCACCCCGAGGTGGCGGCGCAGCCACTTCTTGAGTCCCATCGTGCGTCCGTAGCGCGAGCCCGCGTCGTGGTCGAAGATCACCAGCCAGCCGCCGGCCTCGACGTGGCCGTACAGCTTGGCCACCGCGGCATCCTGCAGACCGCGCGGGAGCTGCTGGACGACGTCATACGCGAAGACCAGGTCATGCCGCGTCACGGGCGGGAAGCGGTACGCATCGTCCTCGAGGATGTCGCCGACCCCCAGCTCGGTCGCGATCCCGGCCGTCGCCAGGCGCTGCCGTGCCGCCCCGACCATCTCCGACGACAGGTCGAAGCCGCGGAGCTCCACGGCCGATGGATCCGCCACCAGGCCGGGCAGCCTGCCGAGCCAGAAGCCGGTGCCCACCCCGGCTTCGAGGATCCGGAGTGGCCGTCGCGCGTCGGTCGCGGCCAGTGGGCCTTGCAGCGTCTCCGTGAAGAAGGTGATCGCCCAGTCGGCGTGCTGGAACGCCGAGTCGTAGACCCCCGTCGCGACGAGGTCCGCGTAGGACGACGTCAGGACCGCCTCGTAGGACGCGCGTCGTGGGGCGGTGAGGACGGTCACGATCGCCGCGATGGCCGCGCAGACGAGCGCCGTGGAGGCCAGCACGCCCGGGTCGATCAACCAGTGCGTGGGCGTCAGGCCCGCGAGCGGGTGGTCCCCATGCAGGGTCTCGAGGTTCTCGAGGACGAGGAACCCGATCGAGCCGACGATCATCATCGCCAGCCAGGCTAGGGCGAACCGGCGTGCAGAGGACCGACTCCTGACGGCCTGGAGGTCGAGCGGGGACAGCAGGATGGCCACGCCCAGCGCGACCGCGGTGGCGGCGAACGCGATCAGGAAGTAGCTGTGGTGCCCGCCGAACGCCATGGCCTCGGCGAAGCTCGGTGCGATCCCGTTGTCGAAGGCGTAGACGATGAGGTGGACGAGCTCGGCCGTGAACGCCGCGGCGGAGAGGTAGAGGAGCAGGGCGTGCCGGCTGGCGTCGCGGGTGGCCATCATGCCGGCATGCTAGCCCATCTCCGGGCAAACGCCCCCTGAGGATGGCGGGGCCGGCCAGGTCACGTTGTCCGCCCGCAACATTCGTCCGCCGCCGGAAGGCCGTCGTCTTGGCGGCGGAAGAATCGCTGGTATTGTCACGGCGACCATGACCGCCGTGCCCGATCCCCCCATGCGCCTCGCCTACCTCGGCGACCCCAACGAGGTGCATACCCGGCGTTGGCTGATGTTCTTCGTCGCGCGCGGGCACGACGTCCACCTCCTCGTGCGGAGCGACACGGTGCTCGAATCGCCGCTGCCGGATGGCATCGTGCTCGAGCGGATGGACCCGTTCGAGATCCGCTGGTACCGGCCCGGTTCGTATCTCGCGGCGCGACGAGCCGTCCGACGGGTGCTCGACCGGATCGGCGCCGAGGTCCTCCACGTCCACTACCTGACGGGCTACGGCTTCTGGGCCTGGCTCTCCGGCTTCCGGCCGTACGTGATCACGGTCTGGGGCTCGGACGTCTTCCGGACCCTGCCGACGTCCCGTCGGCATCGGCTCTACGGGCGGGTGAGCCTCCGGGGCGCGGCAGCCGTGACCGCGGACTCGGTCGACCTCGCCGAGGGGGCGATCGCCGCCGGCGCGCGCCGCGACCGGACCAGCGTCGTGCAGTTCGGCACGGACACCGCCCGCTTCAGCCCGATGCCCCCGAACGAATCGCTGCGCCAGCGGATCGGCATCCGAACGAGGCGCCTGGTCTTCTCGCCCCGGGTCATCTTCCCGTGGAACCGCCACGAGGACGTCATCCGTGCGGTCGCGACGATGCCGGGGGACGTGGGGCTGCTCCTGAGCGCCCTGCACGCCGACCCCGAGTACCAGGCGGGCCTCGTCGAGCTCGCGCGGTCCGTGGGGATCGCCGACCGGATGATCGTGCTCGATGAGATCCCGCACGCGGAGATGGCCGACCATCTCCGCCTGGCAGACGTGGTCGTGTCCGTCCCGGAGACCGACGGGACGCCGGTCACGATCCTGGAATCGCTGGCGTGCGGGATCCCCGTCGTCGCGTCGGACGTCCCGAGCGTGCGCGAGTGGCTGGCCGACTTCTCCCCGGAGCTGCTGGTCCCGATCGCCGACCAGGATGCGACGACGGCCGCGATCCGCCACGTCCTCGACCTCCCGGAGGCCGACGCGGCCACGCTCCGGGACGCCGGTCGGGCACTGGTCATCGAGCGCGGCGACCACGCGACGCACATGCTCGCGGTCGAGGCCACCTATCGGACCCTCGCCAGGGGGGCGTCCTCCGAGGACCGCGACGGACGGACGGCGCAGGCGGCTCGATGAGCGTCATCGACCGCTCGGGGTCCGCGCTGTCGAACCGCGTCGTCATCACGTTCACCGCGCGGGTCACGGTGGCGGTCATCGGGCTCTTCAGCGCCTTCCTGCTCGCGCGACTCCTCGGCCCGGCCGAGAAGGGCGAGTTCACGGTCGGCCAGATCCTCCCGTCGACGATCTTCGTCCTGGGACAGCTGGGCCTGACATCCGCGCTCGCGTACTACGCGGGTCGCGGCCGGACGAACGGGCTGACCCGCCGCGCGGTGACCCTCGCCGCGATCCTGTCGGTGATCGGCATCGGCATCACCCTGGTCTTCCTGCCGTTCATCGAGGAGCACATCTTCAAGAACATCGATCCGGTCGTGATCCTCGGCTCCCTGGCGATCGTCCCGTCGCTGTTCGCGTTCGCCTTCATGAACTCGATCCTGACCGGACGCCAGCAGATGGTCGCGTACGGCCTGCTGGCCATCGGCCAGATCATCGCCGCGCTCATCCTGTACATCGCGCTCATCGGCGTGGCGGGCCTCGGGGCGCGCGGCGCGATCCTCGCGTACTTCCTCTTCTCGTCGGGCGCGGCGATCGCCGCGATCTGGGCCTCCTCGAGGGCGACCCGGCATCACACGGATGAGCCGATCGCCAGACCCCGCGACCTGTTCCACTACGGCCTGCGGGTCTACCCCGCCAGCCTGTCGGGGTTCTTCAGCTACCGGGCCGACGTCATCATCATGGCGGCGATCCTCGCCTCGCCCAGCGCGATCGGGCTGTACAGCTTCGCGGTCGGTCTCGCCGAGCTGGTGTTCTTCCTGCCCGACTCGGTGGTCCTCGTCTTCTTCCCCCACGTCGCGGGCGGGTCCCGCGAGGAGGCGAACGCGGCGGTGCCGATGGTCAGCCGCGTGACCGTCGCCATGACCGGCCTGGCCGCGCTGGCCCTGGTCCCAGCGGCCCTGCTCGCCGTGTACATCATCCTGCCGGCCTTCGTCGACTCGCTCCCCGCGCTCTTCGTCCTGCTGCCGGGCGTCGTCGCGCTGTCGATCTCGAAGATCCTCAGCGCCTACCTCAACGGGCTCGCGCACACCTCGTTCGTGTCGTTCATGGCGACGAGCGCGCTGATCCTCAACGTGGTCATGAACTTCATCCTGATCCCGGTCTGGGGCATCGTCGGCGCGGCGGCCGCGTCGCTGATCTCGTACACGTTCGGCGCCGTGCTCGCCATCACCTTCTCGAGCCGGCTCTCCGGGGCGAAGCCGCTGAGCTTCGTGATCCCGACTCGCCAGGACGTCGCCAACGTCGTCTCGATGACGATGACCATCCTCGGCCAGGTGCGCTCGCGCCTGCGCCCCGAGAAGGCGGGTGTCTGAGGTGGGCGCGATCCGGGTCTACGTCGCCGGCGCATGGGATTCGATGCTCACGAGCGGGGTGCTCGCCGGGCTGGTCGGTGTCGAGGGCATCGAGCTCGTGGGGCTCGACGTCGACCGGCTGGATCCCGTCCGGCTCCGGGCGGCCGCGCCGGACCTCCTGATCTCGGCCGGCCACCAGTACCTCATCGCCCCGGCGGAGATCGGCGTCCCGAGGCTCGGGACCGTCGGCCTGCACCCTGCCCTGCTGCCGCGCTACCGCGGGTCGCACCCGCTCTGGTGGGCGATCCACAATCACGAGACCGAGGCGGGGATCACGCTGTACCGGCTCGACGCGGGGATCGACACCGGCCCGATCATCGCCCAGCGGGTGGTCCCGATCCTGCCCGGCGACACCTTCCGCTCGCTCTACCACCGCACCGTCAGGGAGATCCCGTCGATCCTGGCCGAGATGCGGGTCGCCATCGACCGGACTGGCGAGCTGCCCGCCGGCGCGGTCCAGGACGAGGCCCAGGCCACGTACTTCGGCCCGCCGTCGGAGCGGCAGCTCCGCGGGAGCCTGCCCGGTCGCTTCGGCCGCTGGGCGGGCCGCTCGATCCGGTCGATCGGGTCGGCCCTCCGCGGGACCCCGGTCCACCGGTGACCGTCGAGTCGCGACAGCGGCCCACCGTGAGCGATCCGGCGCGCCCCGACCCTCGAGTCGGGATGGTCGCGTACTTCTTCCCGCCGGTCGGCGGGGTGGCGGTCGCCCGGACCCTCGGCTCGGTCCGCTACCTGCCGGATGCGGGCTGGACGCCGGTGGTCATCGCGCCGGCCGGCTCGACGTACCACCTGACCGATCCGGCCGGGCTCGGCGCCCTGCCGGCGGGTCTCGAGGTCGAGCGCGCGCGCACCATCGAACCCGGCCACCTCCGTCGGCTGCTGGCCCCGCTCCGGGGTCGTGGCGGGACGACGACCCCGGCCCCGGCAGCCGAGGCGACCGCATCCGCACCCGTCGCGTCGACGACCCCGACACCGGCCCCGGCGACGCCCGTTCCCGCGCCGCGACCGAACGCGGGCCTCACCTGGCCGGCGCGGATCCGGCGGACCCTGTGGTTCCCGGACGACCAGCTGGGCTGGATCCCGTCCGCGGTGATGGCCGTCGGCCGCGCCCATGCGCGGGCCCCGCTCGCGGCCCTGCACTCGAGCTCCTCGCCGGCCAGCGCCCACGTCGCCGCCGCGATCGCGTCGCGCCGGCTCCGGATCCCGTGGGTCGCCGACTTCCGCGATCCATGGGTGGAGAACCCCGTCGATCCCGCGATGGGCCGCATCGACGCCTGGCGGCGCCGCACGCTGGAGGCGTGGATCATCCGGACGGCCGATCGCGTGACGTTCGCCACGCCGAGCCTGCACGACGCCTACGTCCGCCGCTACCCCGAGCGCGCCGACCGGTTCTCGGTCATCGAGAACGGCTACGACCGCGCCGAGCTGCCGCCGCTGCCGGCGCGCGGCGGCGCGGACGACGACGTTCGCCGGCTGGTCTACGCCGGCTCCCTGTACCGGCCGGCCGAGCTCGCCACGTTCCTCGACGGCGTCGCCGCCGTGCTCGACCGCCGGCCCGAGGTCGCCGATCGCCTGCGGGTCGAGTTCATCGGCTCGGCGACCGACGCGTGCAAGGCCGTCGCGGTATCACGGCTCGCGCGGGCGGACGTGGCGTCGGTCGTGACCTTCACGCCGTTCCTCCCCCGGGCCGAGGCGCTCCGGCGGCTGGCCGATGCCGACGCCGCCCTGACGCTGCTCGGCCCCGGACCCGGCATGGCGCAGTTCATCGGCGCGAAGCTGTACGACGCGATCGGGCTCGACCGGCCGGTGGTCGCGATGCTCCCGCCCGGGGACGCGCGCGACGTCCTCGCCGGCCTGGACTGGGGGATCGTCTGCGACCCGGAGCCAGGTTCGGTAGCCGATGCGCTCGAGCGGTTCCTCGACACCCCGCCACAGGACCGTCCCGCCGATCCCGATGGCCGCTACGATCGGGCCATGCTGGCGCGGCGGCTCGGGGGCCTGCTCGACGAGCTCCGCGCGGCGGCCGCGGACCGGATGCCGGCATGAGCACGGCGTCCCTCGGACGGCGCCGCGGGCGGATGATGGCCCGCCCCGCCGCCCCCTCGACGCGGACGATGCGCGCCGTGCTGGCCGTCGCGATCGTCGCCGGCGCGCTGGCCGCGGTCGCCTACGGGGTCACGAGAGAACAGCTCCCCTTCGTGGCCGGCGGCGCGATCGGGATCGCGATCGTCGCCATCGGGACACGGGCGCCCGTCGGCCTCCTGCTGATCTATGCCGCGCTGATGCCCTGGGAGAACGCGGGCCCGTCCGGCGGTGCCGGGACGGTCGTGAAGCTGGTCGGCCTGGCATTCGGTGCCGCCTATGTCATCCACCGCGGGACGAACCTCCGCCTCGACACCGTCGGCCCGTGGCTCTGGGGCTTCGTCGCGTGGGCCTGCGCGAGCCTGCTCTGGACGGCACAGCCGGCCGCGGTCGCCGACGAGGCGTTCACGCTGGTCCAGCTGTTCATCGTGACGATCCTGGTGGCGGACCTCATGAGCGACCGGCCCGAGTACGCCGCGCCCGTGATGTGGACCTACGTGTTCTCGGCGACCATCACGAGCTTCATCGGGCTCTACATGTACGCCATCAACAACTCGTCGCTGCCCGACGGCCGGGCGGAGGCGTTCATCGGCCAATCCGCTCCGCAGTTCGCGACGATCCTGCTCCCCGCGGCGATCATGCTGACCTGGCGCTCCCTGCACCGCCCGGCCCTCTGGGCGATGGGCGGCGCCATCGTGGTGAACCTCGCGATCGTCCTGTCGGCGACGCGCAGCGCCTGGTTCGGGATCGTGGTGGCGATCCTGCTCGGGATCCTGCCCCGGCTCGAGACCGGCCGACGCCTCGCGCTGATCGTCGCCGCCGCGGTCGTCGCGCTCGCGATGCTCCTCGCCCCGGGCGTCGGCGACCTCCTGACCGAGCGCCTCAACACCGCCATCGAGAGCGGTGGCACCGGCCGCACGGCCATCTGGGCCGTCGGGCTCAACGTGGTGCCGGAACACCCGATCATCGGCATCGGGTACGGCGACTTCCCATCCGTGATCAACCCGGAGAACGTCCGGGCGACGATCCTCCCGGTCCAGACCGATGTCCTGGACTTCCCCATCGGCCCGCACAACATCGTCGTCGGGACCCTCGTGGAGCTCGGCATCGTCGGCCTGATCCTGCTGTTCGGCGTCGCGCGGAGCCTGTTCTTGGGTCGGGCGAGGACCGAGGCCGCCGTGCTCGCCCGCGCCGTGATGATCGGGTTCGTCGTCCAGTCGCTCTTCCTCGGCATCGCGAACCTCAAGCAGGTCTGGCTGTTCGCGGCGATCACCCTCGGCCTCGCGGCCGCCGAGCGGCTCAGCCAGGCGAGCGACGAGGCCGCGCCGGACGCGGTCGCCGTCGCCGGCATCGGCGCGGGCGCCCCGGCCTCCGGGCGCGGAGCCGGCGGGTCTGCGCCGGCGTTCGCGGCCGCCGCGGCGGGACCGGCCGGCGACGCGGCGATCCCGCTCGGACCGCCGGCGAAACCGCGGGCCAAGGCATCGACCGCGAAGGCCGGCACCTCGGCCTCCAAGCCGAAGCCTGCCGCCTCGAAGCCGAAGGTCGCTGCCTCGAAGGGCCGGGCGAAGGCCGCCCCACCGCCCGACGAGCCCGACCCGACGCTGGGGCCCGAGGAGGCCGACCCGCTCGCGTCGATCACCGACGACACGACGGTGGCCACGCGGCGCGGTCAGTCCGTGATCCAGCTGCCGGGCGAGATGCCGGCCCCCCGGCGACGCACCAACGAGGTCATCGAGCTGCCGGCCCCCACCACGCCGCCGCCGCCCGAGGGCGAGGATCGGTGACCGACGACGACCGACCGCGATCGGTCGACTGGCTCACCCCGAACTATCCCTGGGCTGACGACCCGATCCCGGGCTCGTTCCACCGGACCCAGGCACGCGCCGTCGTCCGGGCCGGGGTCGGCGTGCGCGTGATCGCGCCGACGCCGTTCGCGCCGTTCCCGCTCTCGCGGGCCGGCGAGCGCTGGCGACGCTACGCCGCCGCCCCGAAGCGGCAGACGGACGAATCGGTCGAGATCGTCCGGCCGCGCTACCTCGCGATCCCCGGCGAGCCCGGCTGGGCGCAGGTCAGCCGGAGCGTGGCGGCTGCCGCGCGCGGCGCGATCGGGGACCATCCCGCCCCGCTCATCCACGCCCACTTCATCACGCCCGGCGGGATGGCGGCGCGCCGGCTCACCCGCGAGACAGGGCGGCCGTACGTGATCACCGTCCACGGCCATGACGCGACCTCCTGGCCGGCCGCCCATGCCGACGCGCTCGACGAGTACCGGGCGGCCGTCCGCGACGCCGCCGCGGTCATCACGGTCAGCCGGGCGCTGGGCGCGAAGGTCGAGGCCCTGACCGACACGGCGACCGTGACGCTCCCGCTCGGCTCCGACCACGTCCGGCTGGCCGGTCTCAAGCTCCCGAGGGACGAGGCTCGGCAGGGGCTCGGCATCCCGGCGGACCGCACGCTCGTGCTGTTCGTCGGGCGCCTCCTGCCGCTCAAGGGCGTCCGCGAGCTGGTGGACGCCCTGCTCACGCTGGAGTCGCCGTTCCTGGGGGTCCTGCTCGGGGAGGGCCCGCTCGCCGGGCATCGCTCGGCCGAGGATCCCTCGGGCGAGCGCCTCCGCTACGCGGGCGGCCAGCCCGCGGAGGGCGTCGCGGCATGGATGTCGGCCGCGGACATGCTGGTCCTGCCCTCGTACCAGGAGGGACTGCCGACCGTCCTGGTGGAGGCGGGAAGCCTCGGCCTCCCGGTGATCGCGAGCGCCGTCGACGGCACGCCCGAGCTGCTCGGCACGGACCGCGGCCTGCTCCTGCCCGCCATCGACGCGCCGTCGATCCGCGAGGCGATCCTGGCCGTGGCCGCGGATCCGGCCGCGGCCGCGGCCCGCGCCGACCGCCTGCACGAGCACGTCCTCGCGGAATACGACGTCGATCGCAACGCGGTCCGGCTCGTGGACCTGTACTCCCGGGTCATCGCGGGGCGCGATCCGGGTCTGGCATCCTAGGGCGATGGACGACGTCGAACCGCGCATCCTGTTCGTGGGAGCCGTGCTCGAGGGGCACCGCTGTCTCGAGGCCCTGATCGAGGCCGGCGAGCGCGTCGACGCCATCGTGACCCTCGATCCGGCCCTCGGCGCGACGACGTCCGGCTGGGTCCCCTTCGACGATCTCGCCGGCCGGCT
>Ga0070674_100001385_pt1 | contig 12810 bp, 10 predicted proteins | sample KBSM33metaG_FD_65344 | JGI IMG/M metagenome (GOLD analysis project Ga0070674, IMG submission 65344) | Miscanthus rhizosphere microbial communities from Kellogg Biological Station, Michigan, USA - KBS M3-3 metaG | ecosystem: Host-associated > Plants > Roots > Rhizosphere > Soil ... | reverse complement strand
GTCCGCGCGGCCGATCGCTCGGCGCCGGCGAACGGGGGAGACCGTCCCCCTGATTGACGGTCTGTCTGTGGACGGTACCCCCTACCGAGCCGAGGTGCGCAAGTGGCCGCACTCGCACGGTCTAAGGCCTCGGCCACCGTCCGTCGGCGCGCGCATTGCGCCAAGACGCAGCGGATCCACGCCGAAATGGGGGAGGTAGGACTTGAACCTACGTAGGCTGAGCCGACGGTTTTACAGACCGTTCCCTTTGACCACTCGGGCACTCCCCCAGGAACTCTTTTCATTCTAGGCGTGGTCCCCGAGGCCTTGCGGTCCTGGGTTGGGCGTACCCTGCGGCGTCCATGGACACGGACGCCCAGCTCGCGATCAAGGGTCTCGACCGCCTCCCGGTCGACGCCGCCACCGAGGCCTACGAGGGCCCGCGTGATCCCGACGCGCTCCTCGCGCACTTCGGCTACGGAGCCTTCCGCCCGGGCCAGCGCGAGGCCGTGGAGGCGGCGCTGGCCGGTCGCGACAGCCTCGTGGTCATGCCCACGGGCGGCGGCAAGAGCCTCTGCTACCAGCTCCCGGGCATTGCTTCCGAGGACCTCACCGTGGTGGTCTCACCGCTGATCGCGCTGATGGCCGACCAGTACCGGCGACTCCTGAGCGGAGGCCATCCGGCCGCGATGGTCGCCTCGGGAATGCCGGAGGGCGCGGTCGGCCAGGCGCTGCGCGACATCCGCTCGGGCGAGGCGCGGATGGTCTTCTGCTCGCCTGAGCGGTTCGCCTCCGAGTCGTTCCTCGCCGCCCTCGGCGCTCGCACCGTCGACCTGTTCGTCGTCGACGAGGCCCACTGCGTCTCGGAATGGGGTCACGACTTCCGCCCCGACTACCTGCGGCTGCGCGCGGTCATCGAGCGGCTCGGCAACCCGGCGGTGATGGCCTGCACCGCCACGGCGACGGAACAGGTCGCGGACGAGATCCGGACAAGGCTCGGCCTGCGGGACCCGTTCGTCGTGCGCTCGGGCTTCGACCGGCCCAACCTCTCCTTCGACGTCGTTCCGATCGAGGGCAAGGGCTCGAAGGCGCGCAAGTACATGGTGCTGGCCGCCGCGCTCGCCGACCCGGCGAACCGCCCCTCGATCGTCTACAGCGGCACGCGCAAGGACGTCGACGAAGTGACCGAGCGCCTGCGCGCCGACGGCCTTCATGCGGTCGGTTACCACGCGGGGATGGCCGCCGACGAGCGGGCCTCCGCGCAGCACCGCTTCATGGAGGGCGACGCCGACGTGGTGGTCGCAACGAACGCGTTCGGAATGGGCGTCGACAAGGCCGATGTGCGCTCGGTGATCCACTGGGCGATCCCCAAGAGCGTCGAGGCCTACTACCAGGAGGTGGGCCGCGGCGGCCGCGACGGCAGGCCGGCAAGGGCGATCCTGCTGGCGATGCGGGCGGACCTCGGCCGGCTGATCAACTTCATCGAGCGCGACGGCATCGATGCGGGCGAGGTCCTCGCGTATGCACGCCGCCTGTGGGCCGCCTGCGATGGCGGCGCGGCGGAGATCGACGCTCCCGCGCTCGACCGCGAGCGGATCTGCCTCGGCGTCGCCGAGCGTGCCGGGTTGTGCACGCTCGAGCCGGCATCCAGGGGGCGCCTGCTGGTCTCGTTCTGCGACTCGCCGAATGCCGGCCGGGTGGCGCAGATCTGCAAGCTGAATCGCGACCGAGGCTGGCGCGCCTACCGGGCCGTCGAGTCGTTCGTCTCGGCATCGGGACGCTGCCGGCGCCGCGCGCTGCTGGACCACTTCGGCGATGCGCGCCCCGGTGCCCCCCGTGGCCGCTGCTGCGACATCTGCGACGCGGCGACGATCGGGCTTCCGGATCCGGCGACCCTCACGCCGCCCAAAGCGCGGCGCAGCTTGCGCGCGGCGGTCTCGAGCCCGGCCGACGAGCCCCTGCTGGCGACGCTGAAGCAATGGCGGCTGCGGGCCAGCGACGGCAAGCCGGCCTACACCGTGGCGCACAACAGCACGCTCGAATCGATCGCTGCGCTGAAGCCGTCGTCGCTCGAGGAACTGGCTTCGGTGCGCGGCGTCGGCCCCTCGTTCGTGAAGCGTCATGGCGAGCAGGTGCTGACGCTCGTCGCCGGCGCCTGAGCGCCACAGAGGCTTACGGAACGAAGACGCCCTGGGTCGCGAAAAGCGTGTTTCCCGGGGTCGTGGGATCCCCGTCGGCGCCGCCGTCGTAGACGTCCACCTGGCCGAGCTGCCATACCGATCGCTGTCCTTCGACCACCGAGCCGGGAATGAGCGCATCGGCCGTGGTGGTGGCAGAGCATGTGCTGCCGCTGGTGTCTGCGGTCGGCGCGCACGGCATGCCCAGCCGCAGCGGGAAGTCGGCGACCGAGCCTGGCTCGGTGCCGCTGTTGAGCCGGTCGGTCAGGCGCAGCTGGGTGACCGCCTCCAGCGACCCGGTGTAGTCGGTCTTGCCGGCCAGCGCGAACACGTCGGTCAGTGAGGCGCTCAGCTTCACATCCGCCTCGTCCGCGGGGGTCGCGGGATCGCCGAACATCGTCGCGTAGATGACGCGTCCGATGGACCGGTCGGTCGTGCCGGTCCCGTTCGGCGTGCCGAGCGTTGCGGCAGCAGAGGCCGGCGCCGGCGGCGAGCAGGAGGGGAACGCGAGCGGCGGCGCGTGCGCCTCGTTGGTCACCGTGCAAGCTTGGAAAGCGGGCACCAGCGACACGCTCATCAGCGCTCCCGCCTTGGGCCGGGCGTATCCACTGGGAACGTAGGCCGCCGTGTAGGCGGTGTCAGCATTGATGGTGATCACGCGCGACTGCGCGCCGCCGTCCGCCCAGAACGAGAAAGAGTGAAGGCGGCTCCCCAGGATCTGCGGGCTCGGCGCGTTCAGGTTCAGTTGTGCGCCCTTCCAGGTGGTCGCGGCCTCCGGCGACCTGAATCCGTTCAACTCCAGGGTGCCACCGGGCGGAAATGTCCTGAATGAGACATTCACCAATTGCGGCCGCAGGTCGCGGCTCACCGTCCTCTCGAGGCCCTTCGAATCGGTCGCGGTCAGGCGGACTTCCAGATACGTGTTCGTCGTCGACGAGAAGTCCTCCGGCTGGGGCCCGGTGATGTGAACATCGTTCCCCCCGGTCGGGGCGAGATAGGGATGTGTGTGCGTGGCATGGTGCTTGATGACAGTCCAGGTAAGCGCAGACGAGGGCAACGGCCCATCCTCGGGGTCCGAGGCCGTGCCGGTGAGAGTGATGTCCTGCCCGACGCTGAACTTGTCGCCGTCGGCCGGGGTGTCTATGACCGGGTCGGGGAAATTGTTGCCGGCGTCGATGCGAATCGACTGCGTGTCCATCGCGCCGCCGTCGTCGATGACCGTCAGCTTCGCGGTGTAGGTACCGGCGGTCGTGTACGTATGCGAATCAGTGACCCCGGCCCCGTGCGACGAGCCGTCGCCGAAGTCCCAGTCGTATACGAGATCGGCATTATCGGGATCGCTCGATCCCTGCGCATCGAAGCTCACCGTCAGGGGGAGGTTGCCCGCAACGCGGTCCGCGGTGGCAACCGCGGTGGGCCGGCGGTTCGCACCGCTCGCGTAGGAGATTCGGTACAAGCCCGGCGGTGAGCCCCACGTCACCACATAGAGAGCCTGACCGGACCCGTATGGCCCGAACTTCATGGCGATCGGTATCTCGACGTTGGTCCCGAACTCGGCCGAGGTATACCCGCCGGAGCTGCTAGGGATCAGCTGATAGATCTTGTCGCAGACCAGGTTCGAATAGAGGTAGGTGCCGTCAAACGAGCTCGGCCAGGCCCCGTTTGGCACAAAGGCCCCGCCGGTGATCGCCACACACCCGCTCGAGTGGCCGTACCAGTAGATCGGATCGGCGAGGCCTGCAGGCGCCGGGCCGCAGTCCACGCTCGAGTTCATCACGCAGGGTCCCTCGCGCACGTTCCAGCCGTAGTCCGCGCCCGCCTGGCCCTCGTCGATCTCCTCCCATGTGTCGAGTCCCACGTCGTTGATGAAGAAACGCACCCCGGGCGCGTTGGGGTCGAACGCGATGCGGAACGGGTTCCGCAGCCCGAGCGAGAAGATCTCCTGGCACCAGGTCCCGGGCGCGGCCTGTCCCGTCTGGTTGCAGCGGGCTGTGTTGGCGCCAAGGAACGGGTTGTCCGGCGGTATGCCGCCGTTCGGCGTGATCCTGAGGATCTTTCCGAGCAGGACGTTCCGGTCGCGTGCGGCAGGGTTGCCGGGACCGCACCCACGGGAGGGCACCGTGTAGTCGCAGCCGCCGTCTCCCGCGGAGACATACAGGTTGCCGTCCTTGCCGAACTCGAGGTCGCCGCCGTTGTGGACGCCGCCCATGTTCGGGATGTTGTCGATCAGCACCTGCTCGCTGGCCGGGTCGATCCGGTCGTTGTGGCCCAGGTAGAACCGGGAGACCCGGTTGACAGGCGCGCTGGACGGAGCAGGGGGATCGGTGGCGCACGTCGTCTCTCCCTTGCTCGTATAGAAGAGATACACCCCATGCTCGTCGCTCGGATCGCCGGCGATGCCGATCACGCCGCGCTCGCCGTTGGTGCAGATCCGATCGCCGATGTCGAGCGCCGGAACCGGAAGCAGCGCGCCGTCCTTGTAGACGAGCACGCGGCCGGTCTGTGTGGCGAGCAGGAGGCGCCCGTCGGCGGTGAAGGCCAGTCCGGTGGCGTACGGATACGACGCCAGTAGCTCCTCCTGGAAGTCGGCAGGCAGGTTGGCAGCCCCGCTCGCCACGGCAGGCAGGGCCAAGATGGACAGCGCGCACCCGATGCACGCCAGCATGTACCTGAAACGCATCCCCGTCCTTTGAGGAACCCCTAACGGGTTCCATCATGGCACTACGCGGCGAGGAGCGCCGTACTTCTGAGCTGCGTCAGGCCAGGTCGCGCAGGCCCTGCGCCTCGGGCAGACGCTGAAGCTTCTTCAGCGTGTTGTTCTCGATCTGGCGGATTCGCTCGCGCGTCACGCCGAACGCCTGTCCGACCTCCTCGAGCGTGAGCGGCTTCTCACCGTGCAGCCCGTAGCGCATCTCGATCACCTTCCGCTCCCGATCGGGGAGCACGTTGAGCGCGCGCCAGACGTTCTCGCGCTGCATGATCACCTCGGCGGACTCGAAAGGCGAGGCGATGGTCTCATCCTGGACGAAGTCGCCGAGCGCGGAGTCGTCGTCCTCGCCGATCGGCTTCTCCAGCGAGATGGGCAGCTGCGAGATGCGCAGAACGTCGCGGACCTCGCGCGGCGAGCAGCGCAGCTCGCCCGCGATCTCCTCGGCGGTCGGCTCGCGGCCGAGCTTCTGCACGAGCTGGCGCTCCACGTGCACCACGTTGTTGAGCTTCTCCACCATGTGAACCGGGATGCGGATCGTGCGAGCCTTGTCGGCGATCGCGCGCGTGACCGCCTGACGGATCCACCAGGTGGCATAGGTCGAGAACTTGTACCCGCGGCGGTAGTCGAATTTCTCGACCGCCCTGATCAGTCCCAGGGATCCCTCTTGGATCAGGTCGAGGAACGTGAGTCCCCGTCCGAGGTATCCCTTCGCGATCGAGACGACGAGGCGCAGATTTGCTTTCACCATCTGCTCCTTGGCGCCCATGTCACCGCGCTCGATGCGCTTCGCCAGGACGACTTCCTCCTCGGCGGTGAGCAGTGACACCTTTCCGATCGCGCGCAGGTAGAGGCGCAGTGAATCGAGGCTCGGCTCGACTGTCAGGTCGAGCTCCGGCTGCTTGCGGCCGACAGCGTGCAGATGCAGCTCGGCCTTGCCGTTCTCCGCCGCGAGATCGACCTGCTCGACTTCCCCCGGCAGGACCTCTATCCCGTGCTCGCCGAGCTGCACATGCAACTCGCGCAACTGATCCGGCGACAAGTCGAACTCCGCCAGCCGCGTCGCAATCTGCTCCTGCGTCAGATAGCCGCGGTCCTGTCCCTCGACGATCAACTCTCGGAGCTCGTCGAACTCGCTGACCACCGAAGGCTCGGCCAGTACGGCCTCCGAAGCTTCCGGCTCCCGCACCCTCACCGCACGTACTGCCATCACAGACCCCCTACCCACTTGCTACAAATGCTGCTAACCCCTCAGCCCGCCTGAGTATAGAGAGCACTCGGTAGGCTTGTTTTTTGACGTGACGTCCACTCCGGAACAACTGCAAACCGCCTCCTCGCCCGACGTCCAGGCGCGTGTCCCAAAGACGCTCGTGAGTTTGTCTCGCGTCGGTGTCGTCGGCGTCGAGAAGATCGTCCGCATCTCGGTCAACGGCGACGAGCAGCTCTACCACGCAGGTCTCGAGTGCTTCGTCGACCTCAACCCAAGACAGGCCGGCGTGCACATGTCACGTTTCGAGGAGATCGTCAACGGGGCCATCGAGGAGGTCGTGCTCGGCGAGGCCTTCAAGGCGGAGACGCTCGCCGCGCACATCGCCGAGCGGGTGCTCGAGCGGCAGCAGGGACTGCGCGCGGAGGTGACGCTGCGTGCCCGCTACCCCGAGTACAAGGAGACGCCTATAACGGGCACCCGCACGCAGGAGCTGTACACGCTGATCGGGGCGGCGGTAGCTTCGGAGCGCGGCCTGCGGAGCCTGGTCGGCGTGGAGGCGCAGGGGATGACCGCCTGCCCCTGCGCCCAAGAGCTGGTCGCCGAGGAGGCACGTCGCCGGCTGGAGGAACAGGGCTTCACCGACGACGAGATCGACCGCGTGTTCGACTCGGTGCCAGTCGCGACCCACAACCAGCGCGGGATCGGCACGCTCTACATCGGCTGTCCTGAGGATTGCTCGGTCGAGATCAGGGCGGAGACCTTGCTGCGGATCGTCGAGGACTCGATGAGCTCGGAGATCTACGAGCTGATGAAGCGCCCCGACGAGCGGGCCGTCGTCGAGAAGGCGCATCGCAACCCCCGGTTCGTCGAGGACTGCGTCCGCGAGATGCTGCGCGGCGCACTGGCGGCGTTCCCGGACCTGGACGAGTCCGCCTTCATCCGCGCCCGCCAGGAGAACCTCGAGACCATCCACCAGCACAACGTGGTGGCGGAGCGCTATGGCCTGGCCGGGGAGATCCGCGCCGAGCTCGAGTCGGGCCGGCACTCACCGCATCACGCGACGATGCGGGAGTGGCTCGAAACGCCGGTTCCGGGGTAACACCGGTGGGAGGTGACTCCCACCACACAGACTCACCACCTGCGCCGCCCGGTGCCTCACGCGCTGGCCGAGCGCCTGGGCAAGACTGAAGCGCTCGACGCGCCGGCGCAGCGCCTGGCGGGCATCGTGCGGAAGGTGCTCAAGCCGGGAGCGGTGAAAGACCTGCTGAGCGGCACGTTCCTCGGTCATCCGCTGCACCCGATGCTGACCGACATCCCGATCGGGACCTGGACCAGCGCCGTGATCCTGGACCTGGTCGGGGGCCGTGAGTCCCAGCGGGCCGCCGACCTATTGATCGGCACCGGTGTGGCCGCCGCCCTGCCCACCGCGGCGAGTGGCTACTCGGACTGGGCCGACACCGTCCAGGGGAACCCGAGCGCGCGTCGCGTCGGACTGGTCCACGCCGCGTCCAACGTGAGCGCTCTTGCGCTCTACTCGGCTTCGCTGATCGCCCGCCGGCGCGGCCGCCGGGGACGGGGCGTCGCGCTTGCCCTGTCGGGCCTCGGAGCGCTTGGGCTCGGCGGCCATCTGGGCGGCCACCTTGCCTATGCGGAGGCCGTCGGCGTCGACCAGACGGCGTTCGACTCGCTACCCGAGGAGTGGACGCCGACTTTGGGCGAGACCATGCTCGGCGATGGCCAGGCGATAAAGGTCGAAGTCGGGGACGTGCCCGTTCTGCTCACTCGCCAGGCGGGACAGATCTTCGCGATCCACGACCGCTGCTCGCACCGCGGCGGGCCGCTTCACGAGGGCGAGATCGCGGACGGCTGCGTCACGTGCCCCTGGCACGGCAGCCGGTTCAGCCTGGCGGACGGCTCTGTTCGGCGGGGCCCGGCTTCGATGCCTCAGCCGGCGTTCGAGACCCGGATCGCAAGCGGGACGATCGAGATTCGCGCGCTTCTTCCAGACGGCGCCTGAGCCCGAAGAAGTAGTCCGCGCCCGAGGCGATCGTCACCGCGACGGCGACGTAGAGCAGCAGGTCGACGGCGAGCGGAGTCGGGTCGAAGGCGATCGCGGCGAAGATTGCCGCGACCTGGAGAACCGTCTTCAGCTTGCCCAGGCTGCTGGCGGCGATCACGACGCCCTGCTCGGCGGCCACCATCCGCAGCGCGGTGACCGCGAACTCGCGCGCGATGATGACCATCGCGACCCACGCCGGGATGCGGTGGAGTGAGACCAGCGAGACGAGCGGTGCGATGATCAGCAGCTTGTCGGCGATCGGGTCCATCAGCTTGCCGAACGTGGTGACGCTGTCGCGGTGGCGGGCCAGGTAGCCGTCGAGCCCGTCGGTGAAGGCGGCGAAGCCGAAGATGATCGCCGCCAGCGCGTCTCCGTTGGGGGTCTCGTCGAGCAGGGCCACGACGATCACAGGGACCAGCAGGATCCGCAGCACGGTGAGGAAGTTGGGAATGTTGAGTGGGAACATCAGGAATCAGGCGGCAGACGGCAGACGGCAGACGGCAGACGGCAGACGGCAGACGGCAGACGGAACCAGTTTGGCAGCTGCCTCGCGGCAGGCCTTAGCATCCGCGCGTGCCTTCCCTCAAGCCACCGCTTCTTCCCCAGCTCGCCAAGTCCTCGGACAAGCTGCCCGAGGGCGAGGACTGGGCCTACGAGCCCAAATGGGACGGGTTCCGCGCGATCGCGTTCGTCGACGGCGACGAGGTCTTCCTCCAGTCACGCAACGGCAAGCCGCTCGGCCGGTACTTCCCGGAGCTGAAGTTCCCGCCAGGCGACTACGTGCTGGACGGCGAGCTCGTGATCTCCGGCGATGGAGATGCCGAGGACTTCGACGCGCTCCAGCAGCGGATTCACCCCGCGAAGTCGCGCATCGAGCGGCTGGCGCAGGAGATGCCGGCGCGGTTCATGGCGTTCGACCTCCTCGCCGACTCCGGCAAGTCGCTCCTCGACGAGTCCTACGAGGAACGGCGGAAGCGGCTCGAGAAGGTCGTCGGGAAACCCGTGGAGGTCACGCCCTGCACGCGCGACGTCGACGCGGCGGGCAAGTGGCTGAAGACAGCCGAGGGCGTGATCGCCAAGCGCCTCGATGCTCCATACCGGCCCGGCGAGCGCGTTGGCATGGTGAAGGTGAAGCGCGTGCGGACGGCGGACTGCGTGGTGACGGGCTGGCGGCCCGGCAAGGAGGAGGGAACGCTTGGCTCGCTCATCCTCGGCCTCTACGACAAGGGCGGCAAGCTGCACGTTGTCGGCCACACCTCCGGGTTCCGCGCCAAGGAGAAGCGAGAGCTGCCCAAGAAGCTTGCGCCCTACGAGACCGGCGAACGCGGCTCGGGCGAGCCGAGCCGCTGGACGTCGGGCCGAGACCTGGAGTGGATCTCCCTGCGCCCCGAGCTGGTGGTCGAGGTCAGCTTCGACCACGTCAGCGCCGGCCGCATCCGCCACGGCGCAAAGGTGCAGCGCTGGCGCGAGGACAAACCCCCGCGCGAGTGCACCGTGGCGCAACTAGACACGTAGCGGTCACACACTTCTGACGCGCGCGTGCTGACTGGTGCGCCCGGCGGCGCGATCCTCCGCGTCATGCCGCCGCTGGTCGAGAAAAAGCACGCAGGGACTTAGACCCTGATCCGCAGGACCGGGTTTGCGGTCGGCTGCGGCGAGCCGCCGGGCGGCTCGGGTGTGACGAGCACCTCGTCGGCTTGGTCGAGGCCCTTGCGGATCCGGGCGGAGCCGCGGCCGTCGGCGCGGACGTCGAAGACGCCGGCGGACTCGGGGTTCTTGCCGGCGCTGGCGATCCACACCTGGTAGACGCCGTTGTCTCGCGGGCGCAGGCGCTCGACCTGGAGCGTGCCCTCGTCTCCGCGCCGCTCCAGCGACGCTGCGCCGGTCTGCGCCTGGATGACGGTCGTGGTGCCCTTCTCGCCGCTCTCCCCGCCATTGCTTCCGATCACGAAGCCGGCGATCCCCGCGGCGATGATGAACGCCGTCGCGAAGCCGACCGCGAGCGGACGCTGGCCGAAGAGCCGGTGCCAGACCGAGGGCCGGCGCTCGCGGCGCGTCTCTGGCGCATCCGCCTCAGCCGCGACGCCCTCGGCAGCCGCCTCGGCGCGCACGGTCGCCATCAACCGCTCCCGCAGCTCGGGCGGCGGCTGAACCTGCTCGACCGACGACGGCAGCAGGTCCACGGCCGACCTCAGCCAGCGCTCGCGCTCGCGGCAGTGGTCACATCCCTCGAGATGGAGCTCGAGCGCCCGCACCTCGTCCGGCGGCAGCGCGTCGAGCAGGTAGGCCGCGAGGTCGTCCTCGTACGGCTGATGGGAATCGTCGTTCACACGCCCTCCGCGAGCTTGGCCCGCATCTTCTCCATCGCCAATCTCATGCGTCCCTTGACCGTGCCGAGCGGCATGCCGAGCGCTGCGGCAATCTCCGACTGGCTCAGTCCGCCGAAATAGGCCAGCTCGACGACCTTAAGCTGCTCGTCGGGCAGCTGCGCCAGCACTCCTCGCACCTCACGCGCCGCCTCGCGCCGCACCGCCTCGACGTCCGTCAGCTCGGGAGTCGCGGGCTCGCGCACCGGTGCGACATCGGCGTCCAGGCTTAGCGCGGGAGCCCCCCGCGTCGCCTCCCGCCGCAGCACGTCGATGGCACGGTTGCGCACGACGCCGAGCAGCCAGGTCCGCACGCTTCCGCGCGCCCGGTCGTACCGCGCGCCGCTGCGCCAGGCCGACAGGAACGCCTCCTGCGAGACCTCTTCCGCGACCGCCCGGTCGCCCACGATCCGGTAGGCGAGGGAGTAGGCGGCACCGCCGTGGCGGTCGTAGAGGATCTCGAACGCGTCGGGCTGCTTGCGCTCGACCAGCGGCATCAGGTCCTCGTCGGCGAGGCGCTGAAGGTCTCCGACGTTCACGTCTTCTCCCGCCGCATGACCCTTTCCTACGTCCTCGCCCACTTGGCGGATCAGCCTAACCGCGAACTGATCCATTCGGGGAAGGGCCGCGTATGAGGCGACCAAGAGGACGGGCTGGCCCTGCACTGCTGGCGCGTCGGACATCAGACAGTCCTGCAAAGGAGGGACAGATGAAACGGCTAGCGCCAGCTGCCGTCGCCGCCTTGGTCGCCATCGGCATCGCCGTGCCGCTGAGCATCGGTTCGAGCCACCGTGAGGCACCACTCACGTCGATCGACCCGACGGCGGACGACACGGACGTTTACGCGTTCACGGCGAAGGATGCAACGGACAAGCTGACCGTGGTGGCCAACTGGATTCCGTTCGAGGATCCGGCGGGCGGCCCGAACTTCTACAGGTTCGACGACCGCGCGCGCTACTACATCAACGTCGACAACACCGGCGACGGAAAGGCCGACGTCAAGTACCGCTTCAAGTTCCGGACCAAGGTCCGCAACGAGGAGTCGTTCCTGTACGCAGTGCCGCAGGTGACGTCGATCGACGACCCCGACCTGAACGTCATCCAGACGTACTCGGTCGAGCGGTTGCGCTACTCGAACGGCTGGGTGAGCGACTCGAAGGCACGTTCCTCGAGCCGCCACAAGAGCTCCGGGAAGCACCGGAGCAAGCACCGCCGCCACTACCGCCGGAAGCTGCGGAGCGTCGACACGATCGCGCGCAACATCCCGGTCGCGCCGAACAACACCGGAGACAAGACGTTCCCCGACTACAACGCGGTCGCCAACCAGGCGATCACCGACCTGCCGCGAGGCGGCAAGGTGTTTGCAGGGCCGCGCGAGGACCCGTTCTTCGTGGACCTCGGTGCGACGTTCGACTCGATCCACTTCCGCACCGACACCGGTGCCGAGGGAGGGGGCAAGGACGACCTCGCCGGCTACGGCGTGCACTCGATCGTCCTGCAGGTGCCCGAGGGGAAGGTCACCAAGAACGGTGAGGAAGTGAGCTCGCCCGACGCCAAGAACGCCGTCGTCGGCGTGTGGGCCTCCACCGAGCGCCCGCGCTTCCAGGTCCTGAACGACCGCAAGGGCTGGGACAACGGCGACCGCGGTGACGACTACGTCCAGGTCTCGCGCCTGGGGAACCCGCTCGTCAACGAGGTCATCATCCCGCTCGGCAAGAAGGACATGTTCAACCGCACGACTCCGGACCGCGACGCCGAGCTGTACGGCAAGTACGTCGTGAACCCGGAGCTGGCACGAGTCATGAACGCTCTGTTCCCAGGTGTCGTGAACGCGCCTGAGACGGACCGCACCGACATCGTGCTGGCCGTGCTCCAGGGTCTGCCGGGCCTCAACCAGCAGACCGGGAAGCCGGTCGACACGATCAAGCTGAACCTCGGGACTCCGCCTGCGGACAACCCGAACCGGCTTGGCGTGATCGGCGGCGACAACGCCGGGTACCCGAATGGCCGGCGCCTCACGGATGACGTCGTCGACATCGACCTGCGGGTCGTTGCCGGAGTCCTCGGGGGCAACACGATCAAGCTGGGCGACGGAGTTGACACGAACGACAAGTCGTTCTTGAACTCCTTCCCCTACGTCGGACCGACGGAATCGGGATTCAACTCGACGATTCCCAAGAAGTTGGAGGCCGGCCACCCGGCCGAGTAACAGGCACACCTGGCCCAGGGCCCCGCACCACGCGGGGCCCCTGGCCGCTTTCGAAGGAGAGAAATGAGCGTCAGCCGGCACATATCTCCAGTCAAGCTCCTCA
>Ga0070674_100001383_pt1 | contig 12816 bp, 9 predicted proteins | sample KBSM33metaG_FD_65344 | JGI IMG/M metagenome (GOLD analysis project Ga0070674, IMG submission 65344) | Miscanthus rhizosphere microbial communities from Kellogg Biological Station, Michigan, USA - KBS M3-3 metaG | ecosystem: Host-associated > Plants > Roots > Rhizosphere > Soil ... | reverse complement strand
ATCGCCGGCCATGCGACGCTGCAAGGCGACAGCCTGCGCTTTCGCGGCATGATTTTAAGGCCGGACGGCAGCGCGGCGTTCGAAACGAGCCGCAGCGGAAGCCGCAAGGATGCGGTTGCGCTTGGCGCGGACGCGGGCGCCGAATTGAAGGCGCGCGCGCCCGCCGACTTCTTCGCAGGCTGACATGCACCTGCTCGTCACACGGCCGGAAGCCGATGCGGCACGCACCGCCGCGGCCTTGCGCGCGCTTGGGCACGAGGCCGTGCTCGCGCCGCTCTTCCGCGTTGAATCAGTTCATGCGGAGTTCGACGGGCCGTTCGATGCCGTCCTGATGACCAGTGCCAATGCGGCGCGCGCCATTGCGGCGCATCCGCGCGCTCCGGAATTATTTTCGCTTCCATGCCTGACAGTCGGAGACCGCAGCGCCGAAGCCGCGCGCGCCGCCGGCTTCGCGCACGTCGAGTCGGCGGACGGTGCGCTGGCCGATCTGGTGCGGCTTGCGGCGCAGCGCCACGCCGGCTGCCGGCTGCTCTATCTCGCAGGCGAGGACCGTGCCGGCGATCTTGCGGAAGAGCTTTCCGGGCACCGCATCCGCGTCGAAACCGCGGTGATCTATCGCGCCGTCGCGGTTGAGAACCTTCCGGCGGGCATCGCGCGGGCACGCCTCGACGGCGTGCTGCACTACTCGCGCCGCAGCACCACGACCTTGCTGCGTCTCGCCGGAGAGGCCGGTGCGCTCAACACCGTGCTCGGTCTTGCGCACTACTGTCTCTCGGCCGAGGTCGCGGCACCGCTGCGTGCGGCGGGCGCGCAGCGGATCGCGGTCGCCGCATCGCCGACCGAATCTGCGTTATTGACGTTGTTGAAGTGACATTGTCCCGGTATGCCGGGGCAACCCCGGAGACGTCAGATGGCGGATGACAAGCGCGACGCACCGGATCCGAAACGGCGGCGGCCGGCCACGATTGACCTGAAGGCGACCGAGATCGCGTCCGAACCGGGTAAGCCGGCTGAACCGGTTGAAAAGACTGCCGAAACGCCGCACGCCGCGCCCGCCCCCGAGGCGGCTGCGGCTGCATCCGTATCGCCGCAACCGCCGCGCCCGCCGGGCGCGCAATCGTGGCGTCCGGAGTGGCTCGATACCGCGGCGTTGAACGAGCGCTTCTCCGGCCTACGCGACCGGTTCGACTGGCGGCTGGCGGCGGCCGGCGCCACCGGTGCGGCTGCGGTGTTCCTGCTGTTCCTCGTGATGTGGGCAGCCGGCGCATTCAGCCCGCGCGACGATTTCACGGCGCCGTTCACCACGCGAATGGCCGGCCTCGAAAAGCGGGTCGCGGATCTCGCAGGCAGGCCGCAGCCGGCGGCTGCCGATCCGCGCGCGGTCGCGGAACTCGGTACGCGCGTTGCCGCCGCCGAACAGGCGATGGGCCGGCTCGCCGATCTCGACGGCCGGCTCGGCAAGGCAGAGCAGGGCGTCGCCAAGGCGGAGCAGGTGGCCGCGGCGCCGCGTGGCGCGCAGGCCGATCAGGCGTTGACTGCGCGGGTCGCGGCGCTCGAAACCGCGATGCGTCCGCTCGCCGAGATCGCGTCGCGGCTCGATACGGCGAATGTTGCCGCGCGCGACGCGAAGTCGCGCGCCGATGCGGCGTTCGATGCGGCACAGAAAAATGCCGCGGCTCCGGCCGCGCAGGCCGCCGACCACAAGGAGATCGAGGCATTGGCCGCGCGCGTCGCCGCGCTGGAGCAGGCGCTCAAATCGTCCGAAGCGCGCATCGCGACCACGGCCGGCGCCGACAAGGCGGGCCGCCTCGCCTTCGTTGCCGTCGCGCTGCGTGCGACCGTCGAGCGCGGCGATCCATTTGCGCAAGAGCTCGCGGCCGTGCGTCCGCTCGTTGCCGATGCGAAAGCGCTTGGCCCGCTCGAGCCGTTCGCCGCGTCCGGCGTGCCGCGCGCGGCGGTGTTCGCGCGCGAGCTTTCGGCCCTCACCGGGCCGATGCTTGCCGCTGCGGGCGGCCCGCCGCGCGAAGGCTTCATCGACCGGCTGCAAGCCAATGCCGAGCGGCTGGTGCGCATCCGCCCGATCAACGAAGCGCCGGGCGACGATCCCGCGACCGTCATCGGCCGCGCCGACGTGAAGGCGACGCACGGCGATCTTGCCGGCGCGGTCGCCGAACTCGGCGGCCTGCCGGTCGCGGTGCGCGCACCGGCGGACGGTTTCATCGCGCGCGCAAAGGCGCGCGAGGCGGCGCTCGCCGCCGCGCGAAAACTTGCCGATGACGCGGTCGGCGCTCTCGCGAAAGCCGGACAGTAAGCATGATCCGTGTCGTTGCGTTCCTGGTTGCCGTTACGCTGATCGCGCTCGGCGTGGTGTGGCTCGCCGACCGGCCCGGCACGGTGACGATCACCTGGCTTGGCCAGCGCGCCGACCTGTCGGTGATGGTGGCGATCGCCGGCGTCGGCCTCGTCGCGATCGCGGCGGTGTTTCTCTGGTCGCTCGTCCGGCTGCTGTTTCGGACACCAAAAGCAGTTTCGCTCGCGATGCGCGACCGGGCGCGCCGCAAGGGCTTTACCGCCGTCTCGCGTGGGCTCGTGGCGATCGGTGCAGGCGATGCGCGCGCCGCGTTGCAATTCGCCGCGCATGCCGACCGCAGCCTGGGCGACGAGCCGCTCGCGCTGCTGCTGCGGGCGCAGGCCGCGCAGCTCAACGGTGACCGCGCCGGCGCCGATGCGGCGTTCCGCGCGATGGCGGAGCGCCCCGACACGCGCATGCTCGGCCTGCGCGGATTGTTCGTCGAGGCGCAGCGGCACAACGATCCGGTGGCGGCGCGGCTTGCCGCCGAGCAGGCCGCGAAGGATGCGCCCGCGCTGCCGTGGGCGGGCGAGGCCGTGCTCGAATTCCGTTGCGCGGCGGGCGACTGGGAAGGCGCGCTGTCCATCCTGGAGACCCAGCGCCGCAATGGCGTGCTCAGCCGCGCGGACGGGCGGCGCCGCCGCGCCGTGCTGCTCACCGCGCGCGCGATCACCATCGAGGACCAGCAGCGCGACGTCGCGCGCTCGCTCGCCATCGAGGCGACGCGGCTCGCGCCCGAGCTCGTGCCGGCCGCCGAACTCGCAGGGCGCCTGCTGGCGGAAGCCGGCGAGCGGCGCAAGGCGGCGAAGATCATCGAGACCGCGTGGAAGGCGAGCCCGCATCCCGATCTCGCCGAAGGCTATGCGCATGTGCGCCTCTCGGATTCGGCGCGCGACCGGCTCGCGCGCATGCAGGCGCTGGCGCGCATGACGCCGCACCATGCCGAAGCCGCGCTCGCCGTCGCACGCGCCGCGCTCGATGCGCGCGAGTTTTCCGCCGCGCGAGCAGCGCTCGAGCCGCTGGCGGAAGAGCCGACGCAGCGCGTCGCCATGCTGATGGCCGAGCTGAACGAGCTCGAAGGCGACGAGGGCCGCGCGCGCGAATGGATGGGCCGCGCGCTCAACGCGGCGCGCGATCCGGCCTGGACCGCGGACGGCATCGTGTCGGAGCGCTGGCTGCCGGTGTCGCCGGTGACCGGGCGTCTCGACGCATTCCAGTGGAAGGTGCCGGTCGCCGACATCGGCGAAAGAACGCCGGTGCTGATCGAGGCGACGCGCGAAATCGTCTCGCCGCCGCTCGGCGACACCGCGCCGGAAAACGGCGCCGCCGCGCCGGCCGCCATTCCGGCGCCAGCTCCCGGACCAGGCCCGGCTGCGGCCGCGCGGCCGGCCCCGATCGTCCCGCTGACGCAGGTGCCCGACGATCCCGGCCCCGCGCCGGAACGCGAGGACCTTGACCCGCCGCCCGACCGAGCGGGCTGGCAACGGATTCGTCAGCTTTTTCGGTGATGCTGGCCCCGTCCGGTACCGGGCCGGCCGGCTCCATGCGTACCCCCGTGCGTGGTTTCGGGATTGTAGCCGGCCGTCATGTTCTTGCGGTTTTGGGCGCATATCGGTATTCAGGCGCCAGCGAGATTGGGTCGCTGACCCGCTCGTCCCCGCGAAAGCGGGGACCCAGTTCTTGGCCCTGGATTCCCGCTTGCGCGGGAATGAGCGGATCGGGGTCAATGCTCCGGATGCCGCGGTAGCTCAGCTGGTAGAGCACCTCATTCGTAATGAGGGGGTCGGGGGTTCGAGTCCCTTCCGCGGCACCAATAAGCCCTTCGGATTACATGCGTTTTTAGTTTTCACAAGGCGCGCCTTTCCTCAAATCGCCTTGCGCGCCAATACGCGTGTTCCGCTGCACGGGCCTCGTCAGCCCTCTCGCCGGGCAGTGCGAAGCGCTCACGCCACCAGAATACGAATCTGGAGTCAGGAGTTCGAATTTCTCCGGGCGCGCCACCCTCTCGGACGCAGTCTGCTGATCGGAGGAAAGTCGGCATCGACGTATCGTCTCATCGCGGAATGTACAGCGCGCGGGTGGGAAAGCCGGCGAATGTGCTTTCCGGTACTTGGAAGTTCGTAGCCAACAATGCGGGCGAATTCGCCGCCAACCACGCACTGAGCGAAATCGACTCATAAGTGCCGTTGTTGAAAACGACGACAACGTCGAGATCCTCGGTCCCAATGTTCTCGATGTAGTGTCCGTATCCCTGAGGCACATAGCCGACGTCGCCCGCGCCGAATTGATCGGTTCGAACGCGGCCGTGCGATCCAAACACGGACATGGAGGCGCGACCGCCGAGATAGTACTGCCATTCATCGGCATTGGGGTGCCAATGCAACTCGCGTATGGCGCCGGGCTTTAGGCGCATGTGGGCACCGGTCATGGTGGTCGAGATGGGAAATTCGCGCTGGGAAACGAGGCGATTCGTGCCGCCTGGATAGTCCTCGGGCTTTTGATCCAGCAAGCGATATCGATGCGTCAGCGAAGTCGCATCGAGCGACCCTGCTCGGTTGGGGGCGAGCGGAGGCGGCACTGCACCCTTGGCGATAAAGACCTCGCGTTTGGGAAAATCCGCAAAGCGCTGGGCCGGCACGCCCAGGCTTTTCTGCAGCACTTCGGGAGGTACATGGCCCAGCCAGTCGCTGATACTGAAAGTGCCGAATTCCGAAAAATATCCATTGTCGAAAACGAGAATGAACAGACAATCTTCATGACCGATGCCCTGGATCGAATGACCATGCCCGCGCGGGAAATACCAAACGTCACCGGCGCCAAAATCAACCACTTCCGAACGGTTCTGCGGATCGATAGTCGTGACGCGACACTGGCCTTTGATCACATAGGCCCATTCGGCCGCATTGGAGTGCCAGTGCAATTCACGCAGGCCTCCCGGGACAAGCTGCATCAGAGCTCCTGCGAGCTTCTGCGAGACCGGAAACTGATCAACAGTGGCTGCCCGGAGCCATCCGCCATCGTAAACCTTCGGTGTCATCGCGCCGAGTGCAAAGCGGAACGACGGCAGTTCGGTGCCGGTCAACGACGCTGGCGTGGGTCCGGAAGGCGGCTGCTGCCCCTGCGCCAGTCCTTCCGCCGTCGCGGCGGCTGCCAATACGCCCCCAGCGGCGCCGCCAAGGACACTTCGCCGCGAAAATTCAGACATGCTGTCTCCTGGGGTTGCTTCCGAAAATCGACACGGCCTGCGATTCAGCCGCCTGCATGCATCCATGGTCCTACATGCGAGGCTCATCGGTCATTGGCGGAGACGTCGCTCTGGCCTGGCGCATGGGGCCACGGTCATGCTTGCCGCAGGAGGGGCCGCAGCTCTAATCACTCACCGCCTCTGTCCCGTTATTTCGCCGGACACGCGGCGCCGGTTTCCACCCAAGCTGCCACAAGCGCGCCGGCGATCTTCTGCGTACCGGGCGCAGGCTGGCGCCCAAAGCCGGGCGCCCAGGCCCAACCCACGAGTGTGTCCTCGCCGATGTGGTGGATCAGTTCCTCGACCTTGCGGTTGCCGTTGCGCGCCGGGTCCTTGATCTGCTCGCAGATTTCGCGGAGCGTCTTGCCTTCCCATGCCATCGAGCGCGGCGCGAGATGCCACTCCGGATGTCCCGGCACGCGGCCGGGTTCGAAATTGGCTTTCTGGTGACAGATCGGACAGCGCATGGTCACGCTGCCATGACCGTCCACGCCGCGCGTCACCGGTGGCTGGTGCAGGTGGCCGACCTCGCCTTGGCGCGGGCTGTCGCCCGCGGGATGGCAGTTCACACAGCGCGGATGAGTCAACACCTTGCCGAGCTCGGTGAACATCGCAACGGATCGCGCACCGGTGTCGCTGACGGATGCGAAGCTTTCGGGCAGCGCGAGCGTGTTCGACGCCGGTTGCGAGGCCGCGTACCCCGCCAGGAGACTCAGCGTGAGCGCTGCGGCGGGTACGAGAAGCTGAAAGCGCGTTTCGGATTTCATTGCCGTCGGCCCCTGTTACGCCTTCGCCAGGTAGCGCGGCGCGTCCGCCAAAATCACGTCACGCACGGCTTCGTGGTATTTGATGTAGCCGGTGCAGCGGCACAGATGGCCGTCGAGCGCCTCGGCGACCGCCTTCTCGAGGTCCGTGCGGGCCACGGGTGTCTTCGCCAGACGTTCCAGCAACACCTGTGCCTCATTGAGGAAGCCGGCGGTGCAATAGCCACACTGGAATGCGAAATGGTCGACGAAGGCCTTCTGCAAGGCGCTGAGCTCGCCGTTCTTGGCATGGCCTTCGACAGTGCGAACCTTCTGGCCATTGAAGCTCACCGCCGAGACGACGCAGGTTGGGCTTGTGTGGCTCGTTCCGTCCGGGTTGTCGACGATGATCGCGCAGCTCAGACATTGCGCGGCGCCGCAGCCGAACTTCGTGCCGGTCATGCCGAGATGCTCGCGCAGGAAGTCGTTCATCGTCAGCTCGTCGCGCACGTCGACCGGTCCGACCACACGGCCGTTGATCGTGATGGTCAATGCTGTCACGCGAGCGCTCCCTTGAGCATGTCCTGGGTCACCGGCAGAGATTGGAAGCGACGGCCCGTGGCGTCGAAGATGGCGTTCAGAAGCGCGGGGACGACGGGTTTCACCACGACTTCCGCAATGCCCTTTGGCGGCTCGTCCGGCCTCACCGGCGGCAATATCTCGATTTCGAGATCGTGCAGCGGCAGGTCCGATCCGCGCGCGACGACATATCGTCCGAGATTCCATTCCCCGTTGCCGGGGCCACCTTCGTACGGCGGCAGGTGCTCGAGCAGCGTGTAACCAACGCCCATCGCGAAGCCACCTTGCGCCTGCCCCAGGACGATGTCCGGCACCAGCGCCTTGCCGCATTCAAGTACGCTGTAGGCCTTCGCGATCCGCAACGCGCCGGACGCGCGCACGATCTCGACGCGCATCAGCGTTGCGCACATCGCCGAATAGACGGTGCCGATGCGGTTGTTGTCGGTGGGTGGAAATTTCACGTTGGAGCGATCGATGCGCGCGTATTTGCCACCGCCCTTGCGCACGGCCAGCGCATCGATGTCTGCGGTCCAACTTTGTCCCGCATTGGTCTGTCCGCCGACCGGGAAGGTCGCCCGCGACCACCCCCAGCGCGAAAAGGCGTGCGCCATGGCGCCGGTGACGCCGTTGCGGGCGTATACCTTGGCGGCGATCCGGGACAGCGGCAGCGGCGCCAAGCCCGGCATCACCAGTTGTCCGTCTTGCCAGCGCGCGGCCTCCCATTGCCTGGCCGTCGGATGGGTCGGCGCGATACCCCAAAGGTCGAGCGCCGCCGGCCATAACCCGAAGCGGAAGATGACGCGCGCCGCCTCGGCCGCCGCGTGCGTGCCGACATGCGCGCCGTTCGAGGCGGCGGTGGCAGAGCTGATCTCTGGCACCCAGCGTGGATTCTTGCCGGCGGCGTCCTGCGTCGCCTGGTTCATGGTGTAGGGGTTGCCCGACGTGACGAGCGCGAGCGGAGCATAGCTCTCGATGTCGTGCACGGTGACTGCATCGGCGACGCCGCCCAGATGGGCCGCCACCCGGTTGGCCAATGCTGTCCCGATGCCGTTGCCCATGTCAGTGTGGTCGCCGTGGATGGCAATCCGGCCCTGCGGATCGATTTCCACCATGCCGAGCGAACAGTCCGCGCCGGTGCCGTAATTCTTGTTGGTGCAGGCCAGGCCGGTGCCGACAGCGATCCCGCCCTGCTGCCCGCGCGCTTTGTGCACCGCGCGCTGCTGCCAGATCGGGTGACGCTCGAGCTTGTCGAGAATTTCCGGCGTGCGGACCGAATCAAGGTAGGTGTTGCCCGTCATGGTCTTGCCGCCGGTTTTGAGCGCGTTGCGCCGGCGGAACTCGATCGGATCGAGCCGCAATGCCGCCGCCGCTTCGTCGATGATGGTTTCCAGGGCAGTAATCGTCTGCAGCGTTCCGTAGCAGCGCATCGACCCCGCGGTGACGCCGCGCGAATGCAGCGCGACCGTGGTGACATCGACCTTCGGAATGTCGTAGATGCCGATCGCTGCCACGGCGGCGACGGTGGCGACGCTCGAGGAAAAATTGGCGAGGCCGCCGCCGTCCAGCACATGATCGGCGGCGAACCCGCTGATCTTGCCGGTCGTGCGATCGACGCCGATCCGCGTGCGCATCTTGAAGGCGTGACGCTTGATGCCGCCCTGAAACTGCTGGTAGCGGTCTTGCGCCAGCCGCACCGGACGGCCGGGCAGGAATATCCCAGCCAGCGCGACATAGAGCGGGAACGGCGTGTGGTCGCGGCCGCCGAATCCGCCGCCCATATAGGCAAACAGGTTTTTGATGGCCGCCGGCTTGAACGGGCTCCGCGCCTGGCCCAGCATATAGGCGAGCGCTTCCGCGGCCTCGTAAGGCGACTGCGAGCCAAGTACGAGTTCCAAAACCTCGCGGCGCGAGTCGAACCAGGCGAGTCCGGTCTCCGGCTCCAGAAACATCGGGTCGACGGATTGCGTCTCGAATTCGCGGTCGAGCATCAGGAGATTCGGATTGTCCGCCGCAAGCTCGGTACGGATCTGTCCGCCGTAAGTCGCGGCCTTGGCGTAGGCCGCCCCTGTTTCGATCGCGAGCGGCGTCCATATGGGGCGCTCGGCGTTCTGGAATTTGCCGGGGCTGACCCAGCCGGCGAGGACCGGCGAATAGACATCGGGCGCCTCGGGCGTCGGCCCCGCCACGCGGGTAAAGCGGAAGGCGCCAAAGTCAGGCATCACGACGGCGCCGGTCTCCTCGGCGAACCTCACGAAGCCGCCGTCGCGAATCTTGAGCCGTGCCTGATCGTAGGCGTCGAATTCCTCGAAGAGCAGCAGCGCCACCGGCTGGCCAAGATAGATCGGCGTCCGGCCGACCGGGCAGAACAGGTCGCCGGCATAGAATTCGGGGACGCGCGTGCCGGCGCGCACAAGATCGGCGGCAGTGACGACCACCGTTGGCTTTAACGCGCCGGTGAGGCGCGCCAGGTCCATGCCGGTATAGACGTGCGTGGCGTCGGGCGCGCGGACGAGGATGGCGTGCGCGGTCTTCGCGGGCCAGCCCGGCAGATCGGCGGCGCGGTAGTCGGACGCGTAGAGCTTGGCTCCGGTGACCTTGGCGACGCCGTCGATGCGACCAACGCCGGTCGCCGCCGGGTTCCAGCCCTGCCGCCCCGGCAGCGTCTGGCGGGCCCAAAATCCAGGTTCCTCAGCCGCTTCCAGACGCGAGAGGCTCAGCGCAATGCCGGACGCGGTGACCCACTTCACGAATTCCCGCCGCGAAGGCCGCATGCTCCCTACCTCTTGCGCAGCGCGCTCATTGGGGCGCTTATCTGAAAGCTATTTTGAGGCCTCGGTCTCGGCGTCGCGGCAGACGTTCGTCAACTGCGCGAGCCCAGAGTTGAGCTGGCGCGGGAAATTGATGCATGTTGTGCCGCAAACGCCCCCGCACGCTATGCGGCCTTGGTGAGCAAGACTTTGCTCAACTGCCCCTTTGCCCCCTGGGTCGACGGGGTCGGGGATGCGGTGCCGGTTAGGCCCGGCTCCTTAGGCCTTGCTATCAACCGAACGAAGTTAGCTACGTTCGAATCCGCACATGGAAGCAAAATCTCCGAGATAAAGCAATCCACGCCGGGCCAACCGCCCAGAGTCTTGAACACCTTCTGGCGGGCTTTGCGTTCAATCCCGATTTCGAAACTCTTATTTCGGCGCCCGCAGCGGATAGCAGTAGCGCCCGTTGCCGAGCTTGAACTCACCTTTGAAGTCGGCACACCACAGATCATTGGGTGCGGCGTCTTCGGAGAGCGGCGTGCCGCGCGCACGATGGCGCGGCCGCCGCCGCGCCTGACGCGTTGTCGGAATCTGCATAGCTCGCAGCGTCACGCTCTGACCATATAGCGACTACCGCGCACACGCGGTCGATGTCGGCCATTGATCGGGAGGATCAGCATGACCAGGCGTGCCGCAGCGAGAGCGATCACACCCCGGAACGCAAAGCTTCTTCCCTGCGCCTTGCTGGTCGCTCTGACCATGAGCGCGGGGCCGGCGTTGGCACAGACGACGCCCCCCGCGGCGACGCCGGCGGCTCCAGCGCAGGCCGCGCCAAAGGCGTCCGGAGAACTCGAAGCGAAGCTGGACCAGGTGGTGAAGGAATACGCGAAAGATCCGCAATTCAAGGGCCACACCGAACAGCAGGTGCGCGACCGCATCGAGTTCGTCGCGGGCAACGTGATCTTCGCGACGGTCCACGAAGTCGGCCACATGCTCGTAGCCGAAATGGGCATTCCGGTTCTCGGCAAAGAGGAGGATGCGGTCGATGCCTTTGCGGTCGTGACGGGGCTCAAGCTGGGCGACGCACTTTCCGATCGTATCCTCACCCAGTCCGCGCGCGGCTGGTTCCTGAGCGACAAGCGAAATCAGAAGCAAAAGATCAAGATGGTGTTTTACGACGAACATGGCCTCGATCGGCAGCGCGCCTACAACATCGTTTGCCTGATGGTCGGCGGCAATCCGGAGAAGTTTTCCAAGCTCGCCGAGATGACGAAAATGCCGGAGGAGCGCCAGGGAACGTGCCAGGGCGACTTCAGCAATGCGTCGTGGTCCTGGAACAAGGTCCTCGAGCCGCATATCCGCAAGCCGGACCAGCCGAAAGCCGACATCCCCGTCGTTTACTCCCCGACCAAGAAATACGCGGTCTACGAGAAAGGCTTCCGCGAGATCAGGCTGCTGGAAGTTCTTGCCGAGCATCTCTCCGATCGGTTCGTCTGGCGCAAGCCGGTCAGCATGGTGATGGAGGAATGCAACGAGCCCGGCGCGCGCTGGGACTTGTCCGACCGCAAGATCCACGTCTGCTACGAGCTCGCGGCGGACTTCGGGGCGATGTACCGCGATTACGGCCACGAGCCGAAGGCGAAGAAGCAAAAGCCGCAGAAAACGGCGGCGAAAAAGAACAAGAACTGACCCGCGATCGCCTCAGCCGGCCTCGACCCTGATCCGATTCAGCTGAATCAGATCAGGGTCTGGCTTTGTTGTTTGAGCAGCGCAGCTACTTCAGCCGGCCGGTCTTCTGGTAGAACTCCTTCTCGCGCGCCGCATACTCGTTGAGGTTCTGCAGCATCGTGGCGGGGTTCGTGAGTTTCGAATCGAAGTACACGCCGGCCTTCTTGTATTCGGCGATCAGCTCCTGATCTTTCATCGCGGCCTGCACGGCGGCGCCGAGATAGGCCTTGCGGTCCGCCGGCGTCCCCTTCGGGACGACGGCGAAGCGGATGATGATCCACTGATACTCGTTGCCGCCGAGCGCCTCGTTCATGGTCGGCATGTCTTTCAGGAAATCCATGCGGTCGGGCGCCGCGACGCCGAGCGGCGCCACCTTGCCGGCCTCGAGATGACCGCGGAATTCCGAGTAGAAGCCCTGCGCCACGTCGACGTTGCCGCCGATCAGCGCCGTGATGCCGGCGCCGCCGCCCTGGAACGGGACGCGCAGGAATTTGGCGCCGAAGTTCGCCTCGACCTGATCGACGATATAGTCCCACATGCTGCCGGGCACGGTCGCGATACGCACCGTGTTGGGCTTGTCCTTCGCGGTCTGCACGATCTGCTTGACCGACATGCCCTTGTAGGGACCCTCGGTCGGGCCGATCCAGATCAGCGCATCGGAGTTGATGTAGCCGATCGGCTCGAGGTCGGTGTAGGCCCAGCGGTTCTGCGCGCGCAGCATCGCGTCGCCCCACATCAGGTTGGCGATCACGCCGACCGTGTAGCCGTCCGGCTTGGCCTGCGTCGCCAGATAGGCGTGCCCCACCATGCCGGCGCCGCCGGTGCGGTTGTTCACGATGATGCGGTCGCCGCTGACTTTCTCGACGGTCTTGGCGAGCAGGCGCCCGGTGACGTCCATGCCGCCGCCGGCCGGATAGACCACGGTGAACTCGATCGGTTCGGTCGGAAAGTCCTTCGGCTTGACCTTGGCGAGCTCGGCCTTGGCGTCGCCGCCTTGCGCGGCGGCCGGCGTCGCGGCCAGAGCGGCCGCAAGCGCCAGCGCGATTGCAGAATATTTCATGGCATTCCTCCCTCGATTTTTCTCTTGCGGCGGAATATCAGAGCAATGAGCAGCGCGCTGGCCGCGAGCAGCAGCGCGGTACCCGGGCGTTGAAGAAAGATCATGGCGCCGTCGGCCGACATCGCCAGAGACTGACGCATCGATTGTTCGAGCATCGGGGCGAGCACGAACGCGATGACGAAGGGCGCGAGGTCATATTCGAGCTTGCGCAGAACGTAGCCTGCGACGCCGAAGCCGAGCATGACCCACAGGTCGAACACGTTCTTGTTCGCCGAGTAGGTGCCGATGACCGAGAGCAGCAGCACCACGGGAAACAGCACACGATACGGGATACGCAGAAGCTGCGCCCACAGGCCGACCAG
>Ga0070674_100001381_pt1 | contig 12831 bp, 7 predicted proteins | sample KBSM33metaG_FD_65344 | JGI IMG/M metagenome (GOLD analysis project Ga0070674, IMG submission 65344) | Miscanthus rhizosphere microbial communities from Kellogg Biological Station, Michigan, USA - KBS M3-3 metaG | ecosystem: Host-associated > Plants > Roots > Rhizosphere > Soil ... | reverse complement strand
ACCTCCCGACACGAGCACCGCGGCTCTGAACCGCGGCTCGGGGGCCAGTAGCGTAGGACTGACGCTGGCGCTGTTGCTGATCCCATAGAACGCGAGCTTTCTCGCATCGATCTCGGGGCGCGTTTCGAGGTAGTCAATCGACCTCTGAACGTCCTTGGACCACTGGAGCAGCCGGTCGCGCATCTGGTTGGGGCCCACGAACGGCGGCGACGGTCCCCGCTCCAGGGTCCCCTGAACGGCAACCACGAGGACGGCGCGGCCGGCACGCACGAGGAACTCGAACGGATCGGGCAAGGTATCGATGGAGCGGAAGAAGAACGTGTTGCCGCTGGGAACGAAGAGCACCGTCTGATAGGGGGGCGGTGTGTCCTTCGGCTCGTAGAGGTGCGCGACGACGCGGTCGTTCCCATACGCCGCTCGGAACGTCACCGTCTCTCGCCGGAAGTACGGTTTCGAGTCATCCATCGACTCCGTTCGAGCCGAGAGGTCCGTCTTGTCGTATCGGTGAAGGGTGGCATAGACACGGAAGGCCGCATCGTCAGCGGGCTTATCCCCGCGTCGGTCGCCGCTCACCAGAGTCACAGTCTCGAACAGCGATGGGGGCGGATCCTCGACGAGACGCGCGCATCGGAATCCAAAAGTGGGACGCCGCTCGAAGGGCTCGGCGGCATCGAGGACCGTGAACATGTAGCTCGGCTCGTTCCAGCTGCCACCGAGGATCGCACGTGTGCTGCCCACGGGACTGGCCGACCATTCCTTGACGTTCCCCGCCATGTCGAGCGCCCCGTATTGCGAGAGCCCCCGGTTCATCCCCACCGGCTGAGGACCGTGGCCGCCGAAGTTGCTCAACTGGAGAATGGTCGAAAAGAACCCACCGCCCGCCGCCTGGAACCAGTGATAGGCGGTAGGCAGTCTCTTCTGCACGGAGTCGCAGTACGCCGCCGCTTCGTACCAACTCACGCCAGCGGCCGGTAGATCGTCAGCGCCCTCGGGATAGGTACCGAACTGCCAGGTGGAGGGCCCTGCCCTTGACGTGGTGTCGAGCATCCGCGACATCGCGTCCTCCCATCGAAGCGTTCGCCCGGCTTCCACGAACGGCTCTTTCCAACTCGCACGTGTCCGGTACGCTCCGGCATCCACGAAGGACTTGAACTGCCGGTTGCTGACTTCATCCTTGTCCAGCCAGAAGCCAGGAACCGCCGCTGGCGTGGTCAGCCCTGATGTCGTAGAAACACCCGCAACCGCGGCGTCGACCCAGACCATGTCCGGCGGCGCATGTTCCCTGTCCTGCAGCGTGAGATCGACGTGCCCGGCACTTGGACTCAACGAGAGCCCAACCGGATCGAACGGTCGCTCGATCGACGCGAATCCTGCTTTCGAGACGCGCATCCGGTAGTACCCGGCATGCGGGATTCGGTCGGTCTTCAGAGGCGTCACACCGAGCAACTCCCAATTCGCATCGCCGAGCCTGGCGTCGAGGTAGTCGGACAGGTACACCTCCGCTCCCGGCGGGGTTGTTTCGATGGACAACATGGGAGCGCGGAGCGCTTCGTTGAAGGCGACTAAGGCGCGTGACCCCGGATCGGCGCGCTCGGCCTCACGATAGAGCTTCAACGCGGCGAATGGCCGGTCGGCGGCCAACAGGTGACCGATCTCTGGCACCGCCGTCTGTTCGACCCATGTCACGCGCGCGGCTTTGACATACGTCGCGATGGCCAGCCCCGCGATGCCGAGGACGATGCCCATCGCGACGACCACGGCTGCAAGACGCAATCGAGGTCCTGACTGGTGCGCGGCCTGATACCCCAGCAGCTCGCGCCGGACTTCGGCGGCAGACGCATATCGTGCCGCAGGGCTCTTCTCGAGGCATCGCATCACGACGCGTTCGACGGATTCGGGGACATCGCGCCGAGTGGAGCGCAGCCGATCGGGAGCTGCCTTCAGGACGGACGCGAGCGTCGACAACGTCGTATCACCCGAGAACGGCCGTCGTCCCGCCAACATCTCGTACAGCAACGCACCGAACGCGAACAGATCGGACCGGCCATCAACTGGCTTGCCCTCGACCTGCTCCGGTGACATGTACGCCGCCGTCCCCACGATCTGTCCCGCTCGCGTCGTGGTGGCATTGACGACCGAGAGTGTCGCCGTCGGCGCGTCTTCATCGATGCGCGGGATCTGCTTGGCCAGCCCGAAGTCGAGCACCTTGGCGCCAGCCGCCGTGATCATCACGTTGGCAGGCTTCAAGTCGCGATGCACGATGCCACTCGCGTGCGCCGCAGTGAGTGCGTCTGCGATTTGCACCGCGTAGCCGATCGCCTGGTTCACAGTCAGGGGACCGCGCGTCAGCAGGTCGGCGAGCGTCTCACCCTCGAGCCGTTCCAGGACGAGGTAGTTGGACCCGACGTCGAAGATCGTACAGATGTGCGGATGATTGAGCGCCGCTGCCGAGCGCGCTTCGCGCTCGAACCGTTCGCGATAGACGGGATCGCCTGCAAGCCTCTCGGACAACACCTTGATGGCGACCACTCGATCCAGGCGGGTATCGGTGGCAGCGTAGACCTTGCCCATGCCGCCTTCTCCGAGTAGCGAGATGATTTCGTACCGATCGAAGGGTCCAGTGATCGGCGATCCCCCGGGCACGGCACCAGGGAGCGAGATCGGTGCGTGTTCGAGGAAGTGTCGCGCGGCCACGTCGCGTCGATCGTCGAGCAGCATCTGCAGGTCGTCAGCGAGCGCGGCGTCCTCGAGACGGAGCGCCGACAACCGGTTGGCACGCGCCTCGTCGCTCGTCATGTCCAACAACGCGTCCAGATGCGGAGCGAGACGCTGCCAGCGTTCGGCGTCAAATGCCGTCATGTGAAGCCCGTCAGGATGGTCTCATCGCCCGATTGAGATAGAGGCGTGCTTTCTCCCAGTGCCGCTGAATCGTCCGCTCCGATGTTGCCCGCATCGCGGCGATCTCCGCGAACGAGAAGCCGCAGAAGAATTTGAGATCGACCAGTTGCGCCAGTGCCGGATCCACTTTGGCCAGTTCGTCCAGCGCGTCGCTGATCGAGGTCAGCTCCCGTTCGTCGGGCGGCTCCATGACCTCGCTTTCCACGGACGTGATCTCGAACCCGTCGCCACGCTTCTGGGCACGCTTCGCGCGGACGTGGTTGAGAATGAGGCCGCGCATCACGCGCGCGGCGTATCCCATGAATCGGTTGCGATCGGGAAACGACGCGCCGCCACGCTCGGCGATGTCGACATACGCTTCGTGCAGGAGGGTGGTGACACCGAGGCTCGGAGGCGCTCCCCGCCGGACCAACTCGCGCCGTGCGAGACGATGAAGTTCGGTGTAGAGGGCGGTGAACAGCGCTTCATGAGAAAGGCTGTCTCCGCGTTCTGCGGCCGCGATCAGCGAAGAGATGGACTCCGCGGACACGTTCCGTTACTCGCCCGGGAATGGCGACAGCGTACGAATTTGCGGCGGGCCACCGCAAGCTGTGCCGTGGTGCTACTGTTGCGCGGCGGCCGGACGCACAGCGCTCGGGCCCGGTCCTTCTTTCCCACCCAGCTTCTTGAGTAACGCGACAGTACTTTCCTGAGGCACCGGCAGCTGCCCGACGATCGTCTTGCCCATCGCCACGTCGAGCGGCGTGTACCCCTGCTTGCTCGTGGCGTTGACGTCCACGCCCTGATCGACGAGGAACTGCACGATGGTGTCTCCGCCCCGCAGGGCGGCGCCGTGCAGCGAGGTCTCACCGCGGTTGTCGGTCTGCTTGACGTCGAGGCCGGCGGTCATCATGACCTTGACCGTCTCGAGCGCGTCGCGCTCGAGCCCGCGCGTGTTCTTGTCGCGATACCCGATGCCAGCGGCAAGCATGAGGGCGTTGACGCCGTTCTTGGTCGTGAGCGCGGGGTTCGCGCCTTTCGCGAGCAGCAGACGAATTACCTCGTGATCGCCGGCGCGCGCGGCGCGCATCAACGGCGTGGCGCCGTCCCCGAGTGTGTTGTCGCCGAAATCCATGCCGCTGCGCACGGTGAGCGGACGGTTGAGCGGGACGTCCAGCTTCGCGCCGTGCTCGACGATCGCTTTGACGACATCAATCGTCGGCAGCTGATCGTCGGTCGTCCGGTTCGGCATCGCCGTCCAGTCTTCGTTGCGGATGTCGATCATCGCGTAGAGCGCCGTACGTCCGCCGGCATCGACGATGGTGACGTCGGCACCGCGGTCGATGAGGAACTTCGCCAGCGTGTACTGCTTGTTCATGATCGCGGCGACGAGCGGCGTGACGTTGTCGACGTCGCCGAAATTCACGTCGACACCCGCGTCGAGCATGATGCGCGCCGATTCGAGGTCGCCCTCGCGCGCCGTGAACATCAGCGCGGTGAAGCCGCCGCGCGGGATGGGAGAAATCGCCGACGCCGCACTCAGCTTGGGTGGCTTTGTCTCGCGATCGAAGCCTCGCACTTTCCAGTCGGCGCCGCGCTCGAGCAGGAGTTTGACGACTGGAGCGTGACGCTCTGCCGCGGCCCACATCAACGCGGTCTGCCCCTTGTAGCGCTCCCGCGCGTTCACGTCGGCACCGCGATCGAGGAGCATGCGCACCGACTCCGCGTTGCCCGAACGCGCTGCGCTCATGAGCACGGTCTCGCCGTCAGGCGTGGACAGCGCTGTCGCATCCGCGCCCGCGTCGAGCAGCACCTTGACCAGGGCGGCGTTGCCGGACGTGGCTGCCTCGGAGAGCGGCGACGCGCCGAACCGGTTCGTGGTGGCCGCCTTCGCGCCGGCACCGATCAGGAGCTTGACTGCCTCGACGTCGTTCCAATGCGCAGCCCAATGCAGCGCGGTGGTCCCGTCGGGCTGCGGCGCGTTGACGTCGACGCGCTTACTCACCATCCCACGCAGGGCCGCGATGTCGTTCCGCTGCGCCGCGTCAGCTGCATCAGACGTCCCCGCGAACGCGAGCGCCGGCATCGCGCCAATCAGGAGACTCGCAAGAAGATAAGTTGTCGATCGCATGGTCAGCCTTTTTGCTCGGCGTAATTCAAAAGGACACATTCCTATACATCCGACAGCAGGCCCGTGCTGTCGCCGACTTTCTCCTGCTTGACCCCAGCCTTGTCGAGGATCGTGAGCAGCAGGTTCGACATCGGCGTGCCCTCGGGATACATCAGGTGACGCCCGCCCTTCAGCCGCCCGGCCGCGCCGCCGGCAATCAGCACGGGCAGCGGCGCGTGATTGTGCACGTTGCTGTTGCTCATCGCGCTGCCGTAGAGGATCAACGAGTGATCGAGCAGGTTGCCGTCACCATCAGGAGTCGACTTCAGCCGATCGAGCAGATACGCGACCTGCGATACGTGGAAGGCGTTGATCTTTGCCAGCGTCTCGAGCCGCGCCTGGCTGTTCTGATGGTGTGACGCCGGGTGAAACGCTTCCGAGATCCCGAGCTTCGGGAAGGTCCGGTAGCTGACCTCGCGCGCCATCATGAACGTCGAGATGCGGGTGATGTCGGCCTGGAACGCGATCGCCATCAGGTCGAACATCAGCTTCGTGTGCGCCTCGTGATCGTCGGGGATGCCGGTTGGTGACTCCGGCACCGCCAGCGACGGATTCGATGCCTGACGCTCGGAGATTTGGATGCGGCGCTCGATCTCGCGGACCGCGTCGAGATACTCGGCCACGCGGCTGCGATCTTTGACACCGAGATCGCCCTGCAGGCGACGCACCTGCCCGTTAATCGCATCAAGAATGCTGCGCTGGGTCTCGATGCGCTGCAGGCGCTCCTGCACCGTCGCGCCGTCGCCGAACATGCGATCGAACACGACGCGCGGGTTGATCTCCATCGGAAGCGGCGACGTCGGCGTCCGCCACGCGATGGTGTTCATGTAGGTACAACTGAACCCGACATCGCAGGACCCGACGAGGCCGCTGTAGTCTTCGACCGCCAGCTCCAACGAGGGGAGGAGGGTATCCTGGCCGATCTGCGCCGCGGCCATTTGATCGATCGTGGTGCCAGCAAGAATATCCGCGCCGTCGGTGCGCTTGGGGTGCACGCCATTCAGGAACACGGCCGGGCAGCGTGTGTGATCTCCGCCGTTGTCGCCCGCGCCCTGCGGCCCGGCCATCGCGTGCGCCAGGTTGCTGAGCACGACCACCTGATCCTTGTGCGCCGCGAGCGGCGCCAGAATCGGCGACAGCTCCAGTGCGCCGGTGGTGGCCGGTGTCCACTGGTTCATCACCGCGCCATGTGGGATGAAGTTGAGCCCAAGCCTGATCTGCGGCTTCGCCGCCGTCTGCGCGAGCGCGGTCCGCGCCGGCACCATCGCGTCGAGAAACGGCAGCGATATGGTGACGCCGACCCCGCGGATGAACGTGCGCCGCGAGAGATGCTTCTTGAACAGGACGCTCATCTGGTCTCCTTGCCAGTCACGGCAGGCTCTTTCATCTGGAACGGAACGCTTCGAGTGATGCCAAGAACGATAGACGAGAAGCGGTAGTCGGTGGACCGCGCATCCTCGACGATCTTCCGCACCGCGGGCATGTCGTAGTACTCGAGACCGCGGCCCACGCCGTAGGTCAGCATCCGCTCGGTGAGGACACCGACGAAGACCTCGGGCCGCTTCGCCATCTCCTGACGCAGCGCATTCACGCCGTCAAGCTTGGCACCGGTGAAAAGCGTCCCGGACGCGTCGATGACCAGGCCGTCTTCTTTCGCACGCCATCGGCCAATGCCATCGAAATTCTCCATCGAGAACCCGATCGGATCCATCACGCGATGGCAGCCGGCACACACAGGGTTGGCTCGATGGCGTTCCATTCGCTCGCGCAGCGAAGTGACTTTCCCATCGGCGCCGTTGTCGGGAAGCGGCGGGATGTTCGGCGGCGGTGGTTGCGGCGGCACTCCCAGCAGGTTCGTCAGGATCCACTTGCCGCGTTCAACGGGCGACGTGCGATTCGGATACGAGGTCACGGTCAGGATGCTCGCCTGTCCCAGCAGCCCTCGGCGCGCCTCGCTCGGCACCTGCACTCGACGGAAGCGGCTGCCGTAGATATTCGGCATGCCGTAGTGCCGGGCCAGTCGCTCGTTCACGAACGTGTAGTCCGCGTTGAGGAGATCCATCACGCTGCGGTCCTCGCGCATGATGCTGTCGAAGAACAGCTCCGTCTCTTCTTTCATCGCCTGCCGGAGGTTGTCGTCGAAGTCCGGGAAGGCGCCGAGATCCGGATTGGAGTTCTTCAGATTGCGCAGGTGCAGCCACTGCTCGGCGAAGTTGTCGATGAGCGTCTTCGACCGCGCATCGGCCAGCATGCGCTTGACCTGTTGTTCGAGCACTGCCGGCTGCTTCAGTTTTCCCTGCGCCGCAAGAGAGATCAGTTGCTCGTCCGGGAGGCTGCTCCACAGAAAGAACGACAGGCGTGATGCCAGCTCGATGTCACCGAGCTGATAGACCGGTGAGGCTCCCTTGACCGGATCCGGCTCGACGCGGAACAGGAACTCCGGGCTCGCAAGGATGAACTGCAGCGCCGACTCGATACCGCGATCGAAACTAGCACCGTTCTTACGCCCGCGAGTGTAGAAGTCCATCAGCACGCCAGCCGTTGCACCATCCACAGGCTTCCGATACGCCTGTCGTGCGAGCGTGGTCAGGATATCGCGCGCACAGGAGGTTTCCTGTGCAGGAGTCGGGCGGCACTTGAGGATCTTTCGTCGCGACGCCGTATCACCAGGGCCCGACGCGGCGTACGGCCCTTCGATCGTGATGCGATCCACCGACGGATCGCCCATGATGTCGAGGCCGTCGATCGTCGTCTTGATGAACGGCTTGATCAGATCGTCGCGCGGCGCCTGGCTCTTGAGCACCGTCGTCGCCCAGATCGCGTGCGTGCCTGCCTTGACCGGAAGACGCACGGTCAGGCGGCGATCGAGCTCAGCGCCAAACGTGCCCGGGTTCTCAGCCATCCGGCCGAAGTCGTCGCGCCCGCCCGCCGTGACCACGGTCAAGCGTGCACCATCCATCGCGATCTCGATCTCGTGCGGATCTTCCATTCCCCGCATCAGATCGAACGTGTTACGCCACAAGCGAAGCTTGATGACGTACTCGGCATCGACCGGGAACGTGTGCTCGATCTTCATGCCGCCACGCGTGCCCGGCGGCAGCCCCTCGATGTGCCCGTCCTGAGAGAGATCCGGCCGCACGCGATACGTCGCCGTGCTCGGTGTGATGTTCACGTTGCCGAGCGCCAGCCGGCTGATGTTCCAGGACGCCGACAGGTAACGCTCCATCAGCGACGGCGACACGCTGAGCACGTCCGCGATGTTGTCGAATCCGCTGCTCTCATCGTCCGGGGGCAGGAGCGTGGTGGCGTCAATCTCGAGCGACAGCAGGTCTCGTATCGCGTTGGCGTACTCAGCCCGATTGAGCCGATGAAGGGCGGTACGGCCCGGGCGTGGGCTTGCAGCCGCGGCTCGATCGATGGTGGTTTCGAGATGGCTCACGAACGCGTCGAGCGTGGCGGAGTCCGGCCGCGGCATCCCTGCGGGCGGCATCATGCCGGCCCGGACTTTCCGGATCACTTTCTCCCAGAGCTCCGGGTGTTGCTGAATGTTCGCGAGGTCCGCGTGCTCGAGCGACAGCTCACCCGACTTCGTGCGGTCGTTGTGACAGCCGGCGCAATAGGTCTTGACCAGTGAGGCGTCGGACGAGGATCGGGCCGCCTCACCAGACGCAACGGCGGTACCGGCCGTCCCTTGTGCCAGGCCCGCGGGGCTGGAAAACGCGACGGCGATGACGAAAGCGAGTGTCGCTGAGGGCAGTATGGTTCGCACGCAGGCTCCGGGACGTAATATTCGCATTGATGAAGACTCTATTGCCATTCCTTCTGGGCGCATTCGCCGTCAGCGCCTCAGCACAAGTCCCGGACCCGCTCCGTCCCGACCAACTGGCATTTCGGGAGACATTCCGGGAGCTGGTCGAGACCAATACGACGCTGTCGTCCGGTAGTTGCACGGTCGCCGCCGAACGGATGGCGGCGCGGCTCAAGGCAGCAGGTTTCACCGACAACCAACTGACACTCTTCGCCACACCCGAGCACCCCAAGGAGGGTGGCTTGGTAGCGGTCTATCCAGGTACGTCGAAGACCGCGAAACCCCTCCTCCTCATCGCGCACATCGACGTCGTCGAGGCTCGACGCGAAGACTGGGACCGTGACCCGTTCACGCTGCTCGAGGAGAACGGGTACTTCTACGCTCGAGGTACAGCCGACACGAAGGCGCTGGCCGCAGTCTGGGTGGACACGCTGATGCGTTTCAAGCGGGAGGGCTACGCGCCAGCGCGCAGCATCAAGGTGGCGCTGACCTGCGGCGAGGAAACGAATGGCGCGTTCAACGGCGTCGAATGGCTTGCCGCGAACCGGCGCGAGCTGATCGACGCTGAGTTTGCGCTCAACGAGGGAGGCGGTGGCGATAGCGACGGTAAAGGCAAGGTGATCGGGCAGTCCGTCCAGGTTGGCGAGAAGACGTTCGTCAACTTCCGCGTCGAAACGCGCAATCCTGGCGGGCACAGTTCAGTGCCGGTCCGCGACAACGCGATCTACCAGTTGTCGCGCGCGCTCGTGAAGATCGACGAGCACGACTTCCCGCTGGAAATGACCGAGACGACGCAGCAGTTCTTCGCCGAGGCGGGCGCCGCGAGAAACGACGAGATCGGCAGGGCGATGATGAGGCTGGCCTCGAATCCACGCGACAAGGACGCCGAAGCCATCGTCAACACCGATCGCTTCCTGCATTCCAACCTGCGCACAACGTGCGTCGCGACGCTGCTCGACGCCGGGCATGCCGCCAACGCGCTGCCACAGCGTGCCGGCTCCAACGTCAATTGCCGGATCTTTCCTGGCCATACGATCGAGGAGATTCGTCAGGAACTCCAGCGAGTGATCGGAGACCCTGGCGTGACCGTGACCGCGCTGCCGCCGGTGCGCCCCTCGCCGCCTGCCCCACCGCTCCACGAACACATCGTCGGGCCAATGCAGAAGCTTGCCGCGAGGTACTGGCCAGGCATCCCCGTGATCCCGGCCATGGCCAACGGCTACACGGACGCGACGTTCCTTGGTGCAGTCGGGATTCCAACGTATGGCGTGCCCGGGATGTGGACCGATCCCGATGGCAACGGCACCCACGGTCTCAACGAGCGCATCGAAGTGCGCTCTGTCTATGTCGGCCGCGACTACCTATTCGATTTGATCAAGACGTACGTGAATTGACTGTCGGCTGGTCCCTGACTACTTCGCCTTCAGTGCGTCGGCACTCGAGGTGTATCCCTTCGCCAGCCAACCCTTCCACTTCTCAACGGCTTTGTCGCTGCCGTCGCAGCCTCCGTCAGACGGATTCACGAAGGTGCCGTTGGCCAGCCTGACCCAGCCGATCCCTCCGGCCGAGCGTCCGTCCTTCATCGGACAATACGAGACGGTAATTGTGGCACCGGGCTCGAAGGTACTGCCGGTGATGCCGCGCGTAAGCAACGACGGCGGTGCCGAGCCCTCGAAGCTCCAGAGTGTCTCGGTGCCGTCTGCATTCTTCACATTCAGGTAAAGCCACGAGTGCGGAGCATTGAACTGCCAGCGCGCAACGGTTCCGGTCGCGATCTTCTCGACGCTCCGGTCGAACATCCCAAACGAGTGGTGAGCCAGGGCGGCCGACGCCGTCAGCAGCGATGCGATGAGGGCGCCGGCAAGCAACCGGAACGTCGTCTTCATTTGGCCTCCTTCCCGCCTGGGAGCGTGGTGTTGTAAATCGGATCGCGTGATTGCCCCGGCAGATCCGGAAACAGCGTTGATCCCCGCGCGTCCTTGAATCCCGACTCACCCGGCAGCCTCGACGTCGTGGCGCCTTTGTCGAAGACGTCGTTGTTGCTCGTCTCGCATTCCCAGTGCTGAACGCGATGGCCGGCCGCTTCGAGATCCTTGCCGCGGCGGAACGCGTAGACGGCGTTGAGCGGTTTCACGAAAGCGTGGCGATCGTAGAAGGTGACCTGCACCTCGAGCCGCTCAACGTCGCCAGAATACTTTTTGAGTTGCCATGTTTCGACCGACTCGAATTGGTTGCTCGTCATCGGCGACCAGCGTGTGAAGTCGGCGGGCAGGAGATACTTCGTGTTCGTGACCAGCTTGTCGCTGTCCCAGAATCCGATCGTGTCGCCGTACCAGGAGTGCGTGCCGTACACGTTCTTGTGTTCCTGGCCGATGTAGACGCGGCGAATCCCCGGCCCGAAGTCGTTGATCAAGTACGACTCCTGCGGCAGATTGACGAACTCATGCGAGTAGGGTTCGAGCAGCCAGCGCGGATAACCGGGCGGCTCGCAGTGCGTGAGACGGTCGTACTGAACTTCGCCGAGCTCCTGCTGTTGGCGCCACCGCTCCCTGTAGGCCTTCTCATACGGAGGCGTCAGCACGCCCTCGCGAACCTTCCCGGCGAATCCCGGCGGATCGATGAAGCTATTCATGTGGGTATTGCCAGCGGTTACCCACAAGCCATCCCAGCGCGGCACCGACGTGATCGTGTGCTTTGTGCCGCCCTTGGCGGCTGTGAGAAGAAACTTGTAGTGCTCGTCGGAGGTTGCAAAGGCCCTGGGCGGAGTGACGACGGCGAGCGGCGGTCCGTATCCGCCGCCGAACGCTCCTGGCTGCGCGATGAGCATCAAGGGCGCGGCGAAGAGCGCGAACGCAACAGCGGAGGCGAACCGTAGTCTCCAATCGGGATTCATGGCAACTCCTGCTTCAACACGACGTGCGACTTCTGGCGCTCGCTTACTTCGAGCACAGCCTTGACTGGCTCGGCCGTGCCCGTGCGAAGCCCGCAGGCCCGGCAAAGGCGACGGCCGGGACGAACGCAAGGACCGCAGAGAGTGTGATTCGCACGCCGCCTCCGGGAAATTACTATGGCATCGATCGAGCGATTTTCGCCATCGATCTCCGATCGCCCCGCCCTCCGTCCCGACGACTGCCGTTTTGGAAAGTATGATCTTTGTCGCTCTGTAACTGAGAACTGTCGAAACGCAAAGTCTCAGCGTTTGAGGTGAATGCGAATCGGCCAATTGTCCTCATGTGCATTTCGCGAGGCATCGCGGATACGACTAGAAATTGATCTCGAGCGCCGCGAAGTCTTTGTCGACCCCGGTCGTGCCCCCGGTCTCAAGGACTATCGGCAGAGCCCGCAAATCATCTCGGATTCTTCATTCGCCGCGGTCACAGGGTCATCGAAGCAAGCGATATTCGGACGGTCTAAAAATTCATCTCGAGGTTGATGTGGATGACGTTGCCGTTCGCGCCGACGGGGTACGGGTAGTTGGTGTACCCAACCGGCGATCTATTGACGTGCATCAGTTCTGTATTCAGGCGGACGCCGCGCTGTTTCAGGAAATACCAGTTCGTTCCGCCGCGCACTTCCCAGGGGTCGCCGTACTCACCAAAAACCTGTGACCAGCTGAAGTACCCCTGCAGAATTTTGGGAATTGGCATCGCAGAGGTCTGCAGCTGGTATCCGAGATCGGAGATGTTCGGGACTCCGGAGATATTCACGCCCACATAGTTATCCAGCCACCGCCAGTAGTACTCGCCTTCCACCGATATGCCCTTTTTCTTGAAACCGGCATCGAGGCTCACCATCTTGTAGGTGACCTTCTCAACCGTTGTGGCCGGGCCAAACAGGTTGGGCGTGAAGATGCTGCTACCGTCGGTCAATCGAATCTGGCTGTTCTCGATGGCATCGGTGCCCGGCTGCGATTGTTTGTCCTCGACGCTATGCGTGAAATGAGCGCCGACCCGGGTGGCGAGCTTCTGGTGGTAGT
>Ga0070674_100001380_pt1 | contig 12835 bp, 15 predicted proteins | sample KBSM33metaG_FD_65344 | JGI IMG/M metagenome (GOLD analysis project Ga0070674, IMG submission 65344) | Miscanthus rhizosphere microbial communities from Kellogg Biological Station, Michigan, USA - KBS M3-3 metaG | ecosystem: Host-associated > Plants > Roots > Rhizosphere > Soil ... | reverse complement strand
TGGCGCACGGCCTGGATGGCGGGGTACTTCTACAATGACGGCAAGGTCCGCGAGGTCTCGACCCTCGCCGAGATCACCGCGGTCGCCGCGGAGGGCCCGGCGCTCGTGTTGTGTGGGCCGGCCGAACTGCGGATCTTGCGCCGCCTGTCCGGCTACGCCGCCACTGTCGTCGACGAAGGCCCGCGCGAGCAGACCCTCGTGCGGCTGGTCAGGCTTTCTTCTTGAGCATGCGTACGACGCACCCGCCGCGCGCCGGGAACGAGTAGGACACCTCGTCCATGAAGTTCCGCATGAAGAAGATCCCGCGGCCGTAGGCTTTCAGCAGGTTCTCCTCCGCGATCGGATTGGGGACGGTCTCCGGATCGAAGCCGGAGCCCTGATCCTGGACCTTCACCTCGAGGGCCGCGGGGTGGATCGTGAAGACGACGGCGACGCGCTTGCCCTCGTCGTGCTGGTTGCCGTGTTTGATCGCGTTCACGACGGACTCGCGCACGGCCACGCTCATGTTGTGGGCGGCGTCTTCGTCGAACTGCAGCATGCGCGCGAGGTGCGCGAGCACCGTGTCCACCATCTCCAGCATCTCGAATCGGCTGGCGATATCCAGCTTCACCGTGCGGCTCTGGGAGTTCTTGCGGCTCGCACCGGTTGGTGTCACGGGGCGGCCACCGTAGCATGGCCCGCAAAGCTCGGTCAACACAAGGCAGGCCCGACACTTGCGGCGGGAGATGGTACGATGCTCCCCCTCCGCGGCACCCCATGCGACTCTCCCAGGCACGTCATTTCCGAGGCCGCTTCACCCTCCCCGGGGACAAATCGCTCTCCCACCGGCTCGCCATCATGGGCGCCCTCGCCCACGGCGAGAGCGTTTTCACGAACTTCTCGAGCGCGGACGACTGCGCGGCCACGCTGCGCTGCCTGGAAGCGCTGGGGGTCGAGTCGCGGCGGAAGGACCGGAGGGTCGAGGTCGTGGGCCGCGGGGCCGAGAGCCTGAAAGCGGCCGCGGGCCCGCTCGACGCCGCCAACTCGGGATCGACGCTGCGCATGCTCGCGGGCGTGGTGGCGGGCCGTCCCTTCCGCACGACCATCACCGGAGACGCTTCGCTCCGCCGGCGGCCGGTGGAGCGCGTGGCCGAGCCCTTGCGCCGGATGGGGGCGCGCACGTCATCGTCCGACGGCAAGCCGCCCCTCGTGATCGACGGCGGCCCGCTACAAGCGATGCACTGGGCCATGACGACCCCGAGCGCCCAAGTAAAGTCCGCGGTCCTGCTGGCCGCCCTCCAGGCCGAGGGACGCACGACCGTGGTCGAGCCCGCGGCCACGCGCGATCACACGGAGCGCCTGCTGCCCGCCTTCGGCGTCCCCGTCGAAGTGCAAGGGTCCGCGGTGTCGGTCTCGGGAGGCGCGCGCCTGCGTCCCCTCACCCTCGACGTGCCGGGCGACGTCTCCAGCGCGGCGTTCCTGGTCGTGGCCGGACTCGTCCTGCCCGAGGCCTTCGTGCGCATCGACAAGGTCCTGCTCAACCCGCGGCGCACGGCCTTCCTCGACGTCTTGCGGCGCATGGGCGCGCAGATCGAGACGGGGCTCGACACCACGGACCCGGAGCCGGTGGGATGGATCGAGGCGCGCGCGTCGCGGCTCGGGAGCGCCGTCGTCACCGCGGCCGAAGTGCCTGCGCTCATCGACGAGGTGCCGATCCTCGCCGTGGCCGCCGCCCTGGGCGACGGCGAGCTGGTCGTGCGGGACGCGGCCGAGCTGCGGGTCAAGGAGAGCGATCGCATCGCCACCCTCGCCGAAGGCCTGCGGCGCATGGGCGGCGCGGTGGACGAACACGCGGACGGCCTCACCATCCACGGCCGGGGCAGGCTCAGCGGCGCCACCGTGCGGTCGCACGGCGACCATCGCATCGCGATGGCGATGGCGGTGGCGGCCCTGGCCGCGGACGGCGAGACGGAGATCGAAGAGGCCGAGTGCATCGCGGTCTCGTTCCCCGAGTTCCCGTCCCTGCTCGAGCACGGCCGGAAGGCCGAACGTTGACCGCGGTCCCACCCACGCGCGTCGTGCTGGTCGGATTCATGGGCGCGGGCAAGAGCACGGTGGGCCCGCTGCTCGCACGCCGGCTGGGCTGGGCCTTCCTCGACCTCGACGACGACATCGAGGCCGCCGCCGGCCGCCCTGTACCCGAGATATTCGCGAAGGACGGCGAGGCGGCGTTCCGCGCCGCGGAGCGCGCGGCCGCCGAGCGCGCCGCGACGCGGGAGCGCCTGGTGCTGGCGACAGGCGGCGGCGCCTTCACCATTCCGGAGACGCGCAAAGTGTTGCAGCAAGGCGCCCTGACGGTGTGGCTGCGCTGCACGCTGGACGCGCTGCTGGCGCGCATCCCCGCCGACGGCAGTCGACCCCTGGCCGCCAATCGTGCGACAATCGCCCCGCTTCTGGTGGGTCGCGAGCCGAGTTATGCGCTCGCGGACCTGACCGTCGACACCACGCGCACCGCGCCGGCGGAAGTGGCGCGCATCATCGCGGAGGCCGCCACGAGCGGCCGCAGAGAGGGCGGAGGGACGGCGTCGGGATGAAGTACCTGATCCTCTCGGACATCCACTCGAACAAGGAGGCACTCACCGCCGTCCTCTCGTTCGTGCGCCGCAAGCCCTGGGACAAGTGCGTCTTCCTCGGCGACCTCGTGGGCTACGGCGCCAACCCGAATCAGACCGTCGACATGGTGCGCGCCCTCAAGCCGCTCATCGCCATCCGGGGCAATCACGACAAGGTGTGCTCGGGCATCGAAGAGGGCGAGCTCTTCAACCGCATGGCCCTCGAGGCCGCCCTCTGGACCCGGCGCAAGCTCACGAAATCGAACCTGCAGTGGCTGAAGAAGCTGCCCGAAGGGCCGGCCATGGTGGACGACACCTTCGCCATCTGCCACGGCACGCCCATCGACGAAGACGCCTACATCTTCGGCGAGATCGAGGCGTTGAACGTCTTCCGCCACACCGACTTCCCCATCACCTTCTTCGGCCACTCGCACTTCCCCGTGATCTTCGCGCTCTCGCCCGACGCGATCACGACCATCCTCACCGTGGCCCCGTCGTTCCGCTTCAAGCTGCGGCCGGGCGTGCGCTATCTGGTGAACCCGGGATCCGTGGGCCAGCCCCGCGACGGCAACCCGCTGGCGTCCTTCGCGATGTTCGACAGCGCGACGCGGATGGTGTCGATCCATCGCATCCCGTACCAGGTGAAGGCGACGCAGAAGAAGATCATGGACGCGGGCCTGCCCCGACCCCTCGCGGATCGGCTAGCGATCGGGCGCTAGAAAGGCCGAGCGCAGAGCGCTGCAGCACCCCGTAGCGGTGGTGCAACGCGAGGGGGGTTTCAGGGGGGGTCGCGAGTGCCCATCTCGCGATGCACGAGTGCCCCCCCTGACTAAATAAGCTCGCTGCCCACCGCGCGGCCAACCGCGATTCGCGAGATACGTTACGGCTTCAGTATCGCGAGCACCAGCCCCGCCAGCGCCAACACGCGCGCCACGCCACGCAGATGCGTCGTCTCCGACGCGGCGAAAGCGACCAGGGCGGCCGCGAGCAGGCGCGCGGTGAGCGGCGTCAGGTACGTTCCCGTGCGCAGCCAGCCTTCGGCGGCGGCGGCCACGACCGCCACCAGCGCGACGACCACGACCAGGCGGCTGATCACGTTCCCGGCCTGATCTTCGTCGACGGCATCGCCGCTGGCGCGCTCCGCCAGCAGCGGCGGCACCGCGCAGGCGAGAAGGCCCGCCGCGGCCATCAGGGCGCCGAGGTCCCTGGCGGCGTCGAGCGGAATCAGATCGCCGCCAGCGGAGACGCGGAAGACGAGGCCGGCGCCAATGAGCGACAGTCCGGCCGCGAGCAGCAAGGCGCGGCGGCCGAGCATCCGCGCCAGGGGTGAAGCGGCCGTCTCCGGCCCCCCCGCCGAGGCCGGGACCGCGAGGGCGTCGGCGCCGAGCAGCAGGGTTCCCGCCAGGCTCGCGAGCAGGGCCACGCCCAGGACGAGGCCCGCGTCGGGCGCTTCGATCCGGGACGGCCCCGATACCACGCCGTAGCCCCAACGGAGCGCGCGCCCTCCGTCCAGGGCCACGAAAGCGCCGGTCGCCGCCGCGCCCGCCGCGCTCGCGGGCCACGCCACGTCGCGGCCCTTCGCGAGGAAGGCGGACAGCAGGCGGCCGAGCGCATGCGCCGCCATCGCCGCGGCCACGCCCGCCAGGACCAGCGCGATCGAGGCGAGCCCGGAAGGCGGCACCAGGCCCGCCATGACCGCGGCCCCCGCGGCCAGGGCCAGCGCCAGGGGCTGGGGTGACGGCAGCGCCGCCACCACCGCGAAGGCCACGAGAGGCTGCGCCGAAGGCCGCGCGGCGAGCAGGACCAGCGGCAACGTGGACACGATCCCGATGCCGCGCGCGATCGGACGCAAACTGGGACGCGCGGCCGCGCGGCCCACCGTGGCCACGATGGCGGCGGCGAGGAGTCCGATCGCCGCCGCGATGGCCGCGATGCCGAACGGGCTCACGCCGCTCACCATCGGCTCCAGGCCACGCCGATCGCCGCCACCAGGAGACCGAGCCCGGCCAGCAGCGCCGCGGGCTCGCGATGGACGGAGAACCTCACGCCCTCGTCGGCCACGACGTCGACGAGCGCGAGCGTGCGGTCGAGACCTTCGGGACGATGGATGCCCGGCATCGCGCGGATCACGAACACGCGCCAGGATGCCGTCCCGCGCGTGACCCCGAGAAGCGCGGCCGGGTTGCGGGGCTCGTCCGACCGGGAGAACGGTTGTTGCTTCTCGTCCAGGGCGAAGTCGGGGAAATACTGCGTCAGGGTGATGTCGAGGTCGCCCGCGCGGCCCTTCTCGCCCTCGCGCAGCGTGACGTCTCCCTCGGCCCCGCCGGAGACGCGGACGACGAGGCGCGCCCCGCCGGTGGCCACGCGCTGCGGCGCACCGACGCGGTATCCCGCCACCGCGGCCGCACCGCGCGGCGAGACACGCGCGCGACGCTTGGCGTCCGTCTCCGCCAGCACGACGGTGCCGTCCGGCTCGATTGCCTCCAGGACCACCGCATCACCCAGCGGATGGAAGCCGAGGGCGCGTCCCCCCGCGCCTTCTTCGTCGAACGTGCGCGTGCCCTGTCCCTGGGCGAGGGTCATCGTGCCCTCCTCGCCGCGCACGGAGTCGTAGGCCACGGCCAGCGCGAAGGTGGCCGCGCCCACCGCCACCAGGCGTCGCGGCGCGCGCCGGTCCAGCAAGGCGACGACGAAGAGGGCGGTCAGTCCGGCCACCACGCCGCCGACCGTGGGTTGCCACTCCTGGAAGGGCAGGTCCGGGGACACGGCCAGGCCCAGGGCCAGAGCCATGAGCGCGACGGCGGCCGACGTCCCGAGCCGGGTCAGCCCTGACCTCCGCCGTCCGGGAACCCGAGGTCGACTTTCGCCTCACGGGCCAGCCGGCGCAACAGTCCCACCGGCAGGCCGGCCACGTTCGAGGGCGAGCCGTCGATGCGCGTGATGAACAGCGAGCCGCGCCCGTCGACGTGATACGCGCCGGCCTTGTCGCGAGGCTCGCCGGTGGCGACGTACCACGCGATGTCGGCGTCGCTCAGGGCCGCGAACGTGACCGTGGTGCGCTCGATTCCGCTGTGCACGTGGCGGCCGTTGATCAGGCACACGCCGGTGATCACCTGGTGGGTGCGGCCGGAGAGGGTCCGCAGCATCGCCGCCGCGTCCGCGTCCGACGCCGGCTTGCCCAGGATCGCCTCCCCGCACACGACGATGGTGTCGGCGCCGAGCACGGGCAGGTCCTCACGGGCGGCGACCGCGGCGGCCTTGGCCCGCCCCAGCCGCTCCGCCGCGGCCGCGGCCCCTTCCCCGGGCCGGAGGTCTTCCGCCACCTGCGAGACCGAGATGCGATGCGGCACGCCCAGCGTCTGCAGGATGTGCGCGCGGCGGGGAGAAGCGGAGGCGAGGACGACCCGTGGCGTCAGGCGCGCCTACCCGCGGCGGAACTGGGTCACGACGCGGGCCAGCACCGGCTCCGGGCCGTCCTGCTTGGAGACGAAGTCGTCGGCGCCGTGCACCGTACGCGCTTCGCGCTGGCTGGTGATGGGCGCGCGCGTGTACAGCACGATGGGCACGTCCACCCACTGCATGGTGGCCTTGATCAGGTTGATGACGTCTTTCCCCGCCATCGCTCCCGCGATGTCCAGCTCCATCACGATCACGTCCGGCTTGTCGTCCGCGATGGCGGCCAGGGCGGCCCGCCCGTCGGCGACGCTGCGGAACGGGATCTCCGCGCTGTCGAGAGCGGCTTCGGTCTGCAGGCGCGATTCGGGGTCGTCGTCGATGATCAGGACGGTCTTGCGCTGGCGCGCCCGCACCGCCGGCGGCACCGGCAAGCCGAGCTCGTGCGCGACGTCGAAGCCCGGCTGCACTCCTCCGCTGCTGACGCCGCCCGCGCGCAGCAGGGCGAGGATCTCGTCCTGCGAGCGGCGCATGGCCTGGACCTCCGCCATCAGCGCCTCGAGGGTGGGTCCGTCGCTGACCCCCACGCGCGCCGTGTCGTCGGACGCGCGCGACACCTCGCGGGGCGAGCGCATCACCCGGTGCGCCTCTTCCGCCACCGGCCGCGGCGCCGGGCGCGGGCCGGGAACCTCGGCCAGGGCGGCCCGCGCTTCCGGCGAGCCGGGCCGGGGAATGCGCGGGAGCGGAGTGCCCGGGGGGAGCGTCGCGTTCGGGTTCGTCGCGTCCGGGAAGCGCTCGGCGTCGGGATCGAGGCGCGTGAGCACGCCGCGGATCTCGTCGTGCGAGCCCTCGGCGAGCGGCGTCGGACGCGCCGTGCGCGCGTTGAGCGCTCCGACCGTCGCCGGAGCGGAGCGGCTGCGCAGGCGGGCACTGCACCCGGGACAGATGAGGAATCCCTCGGGGTCGGGACTGGCGGTGATCGAGCTCTGGCAGCGCGGGCACTTCATGTGTTGGGAGCCTGGATCTCCGGCTCTCCCGAGGGTTCGGGCGCCGTGATCAGAGTATACGCCGAAGCTCCGGTTGGCCGGGGCGGTCTCCTGCCTTAGAGTGGGATCAGGCTCGGCATGGAACGGATCTCCGGCCGCTCGCTGGCGGCGCGACTCTTCGGCGCCTCCCCCGCTCGCACGCTCGCCCTGCTCGAGGCCGCCTGGCCGCTGGCCGTGGGCCCGGAGCTGGCGCGGCGCACGGAGGTGCTCGGCATCGAGGGCGGGACTCTGCGCGTTCGCGTCCCCGACGCGGGCTGGCGCAAGGTCCTGCACCGCATGCAGCCCCAGATCCTGGCCCACCTCCGCGAAATCGCCGGCGACCTCGCCCCCAAACGGATGGGCTTCGTGGATGGGGGGTTTCAGGGGGGGCCAGCGCCGGGAACGGCGGAGGCGACTGCCAACCCCGACCGACCGCAGAGCGCGGCGTCGTCGCGTAGCGGCGGCGACGCGCGAGGGGGGTTTCAGGGGGGGAGCTCACTCCACTCGGAGCCCGTAGTGAGTTCCCCCCCTGAGATAAAAGACCCGGAAATCCGCCAGCGGTTCGCCGAGACCATGGCCCGATACCTCGAGCGAACGAAAGGACGAAGCGATGCGTGAGGCCGTGATCCTCTCCGCCGTGCGGCTGCCCACCGGCAAGTTCATGGGCGCGCTGAAGGGCTTCCGCGCGCCCGAGCTCGGCGCCATGGTCGTGCGCGAGGCCGTCCAGCGCGCGGGCGTCGACCCCGGCCGCGTGGACGAAGTCATCATGGGCAACGTCCTGTCCGCGGGACTCGGCCAGGCACCCGCGCGGCAGGCGGCGCTGAAGGGCGGCCTCCCGGCCAAGGTCGGCGCGCTCACGATCAACAAGGTCTGCGGGTCCGGCCTCAAGGCGGTGATGCTCGCCGCGCAGGGCATCGCGACCGGCGACACCGACATCGTGGTCGCGGGCGGAATGGAGTCCATGTCCAACGCGCCCTACCTCCTGCCCAAGGCCCGGGAAGGAATGCGTCTCGGCCACGGCGAGCTGATCGACTCGATGGTGCACGACGGCCTGTGGGAGGCCTACGAGGACTACCACATGGGCTGCTGCGGCGAGATCGTGTCCGAGACGTACGGCGTGACGCGCGAGCAGCAGGACGCGTTCGCTCTGGAGAGCCATCGCAAGGCGATCGCTGCCATCAAGGCGGGCAAGTTCAAGGACGAGATCCTGCCCGTGCCCATCCCCGCCAAGAAGGGCGAGGTGGTGGCGTTCGCGGTGGACGAATCGCCGCGCGAGGACACGTCGCTCGAGGCCCTGGCCCGGCTCAAGCCCGCCTTCCGTGAGGGCGGCACGGTCACGGCCGGAAACGCCCCCGGCGTCAACGACGGCGCGGCCGCGCTGGTGGTCACGTCCGCGGAGACGGCGAAGGCGCTGGGCCGCACGCCGCTCGCGCGCATCGTGGCCCAGGCCACCGCCGGCCTGGAGCCGAAGATGGTGATGATGACGCCGGTGCCCGCCATCCGCCGGATCTGGGAGAAGACGGGCTGGTCGGCCAAGGACGTCGATCTCTACGAGCTCAACGAGGCCTTCGCCGTTCAGGGCGTCGCGCTCATGAAAGAGCTGGGCCTCGATCCCGCCCGCGTGAACGTCAACGGCGGCGCCGTCGCGCTCGGGCATCCCATCGGCGCGAGCGGAGCCCGCGTGCTGACCACGCTGCTCTACGCGATGAAGGACCGCGGCGCGCGGCGGGGAATCGCCGCCCTCTGCCTGGGCGGCGGCAACGGCGTGGCCCTGGCCGTGGAGAGGGTCTGAGCCGCATGGCCCTCAAGGTCGCCGTCATCGGCGCGGGCACGATGGGCAACGGCATCGCCCAGGTGTTCGCGCAGGCCGGTCACACCGTCGTGCTCAGCGACGTGGACGGCTCCGCCCTCGAGCGCGCCCGGGCCCAGATCGACCGCAGCCTGGGCAAGCTCGCGGAGAAGGGCAAGATCCCGCCCGCCGACCGCACGGCCGCGCTGGAGCGCATCGAGTTCACGCGGGACCTCGCGGACGTGACCGCGGCGGATCTCGTGGTGGAGGCGGTGGTCGAGAAATTCGACGTCAAGCGCGAGCTGTTCGCGGAGCTGGACCGGATCACCAAGCCGGGGACGATCCTCGCCTCCAACACGTCGTCGATCTCCATCACGCGCCTCGGTGCCGTCACCCGGCGCGCGGACAAGGTCGTCGGCATGCACTTCATGAACCCGGTGCCGCTCATGGCCCTGGTCGAGGTCATCCGCGGACAGGCCACCTCGGACGAGACGACGCGCACGGTCATGGACCTCTCGCGTGCCCTCGGCAAGACGCCCGTGGAGGTGAACGACTTCCCCGGCTTCGTGTCCAACCGCGTGCTCATGCCGATGATCAACGAAGCGATCTTCGCGGTGTACGAGGGCGTGGCCAGGCCCGAGGCCATCGACGAGGTCATGAAGCTCGGGATGAACCACCCCATGGGACCGCTCACCCTGGCCGATTTCATCGGGCTCGACGTGTGCCTGAACATCCTCGAGGTGCTGCACGACGGGCTGGGCGATCCGAAGTACCGGCCGTGCCCGCTGTTGAAGAGGATGGTGGCCGCGGGCTGGCTGGGCCGCAAGAGCGGCCGGGGGTTCTACTCCTACTCCTGACGCGGGGCGGCGGTCAGGCGGCGCAGCCGGTCGTCGAGGTCGGCCAGCGCCCGCTGCAGCATCTCGCGGTGCGCGGTGTTGGTGGCCGATTCGAGACGGCGCGCCACGTCCGTGCGCGCGAGCTCCAGCCGGCGCCGCTGGGGATCGGTTCCCTTCTCGCTCACCGGCCGCGGGTTCATCGCGGACTCCTGCTGGTCAGCCACTGACTTGCTCTCGAACCCTCGCGCCATTCCACGCTCCCGCTCGCTGGCGTGCCCGCGCCCGCCAGGCCGTGACGAGGAGGGGGCACAAGATGGCCAGCTCCCAGGCGGTCGCGACCGTGACGTGCCGCACCGTCCTCCAATTCAGTGTGCGCCCGATGTCAAGGAAGACGGGCCACGGCGACTTGAAGTACCGGTCCGTGAACGGCCAGAGCGCCATCAGCCCCATGGGAGGCGAGGTGTCGACATTGAGGAGGTCGAGCAGGAGATGGCTCGACCAGCCGCCGAGCGCGGCCAGCCCGAGTCCCCAGGGCCGCGGCACCTGGACGGCCGCCGCCGCGAGCGTGACCGCCACCGCCAGCCCCAGTCCCACGCCGATGCTGTGACCCTGGGCCTGATGATGGTTCACGCCGTCGATCAGCTTCCAGGCGAAGTCGAGATCGGGGGCGACGGCGGCCCCGACCGTGACCACCGCGCGCCGGCGCGACGCGAGCTCATCGGACGGCGCGGTCGCCACGTGGACGATGAGGCCGGCGAGGGCGTGCGCGAGAGGGGTGGGCAAGGCGGCTATTCTGCCACGGCAAGACAAAAGGCCCGGAGCGGGAGCTCCGGGCCCTGGGTGCGGCCGGTGGAGGCGAGAGAGCTAGAGCCGCCGCTCGAAGATCTTGAAGTCGCTCTTCTCGGCCTCGACGATGTCGTCGAGGAGCGCGTAGATGGCCGCGATCTTGCGATCCTTGTGGAACTTGTCATCGAAGGCCGTGAACTCCGCCTCGTCCTTGAAGCGGAAGACCTCCATGAAGTAGTTCGGCCGGCTGCGGTCCTCGTAGATCGTGCAGTCCGTGCCGCCGATCGCCGCCAGCAGCGGCTTGAGCTCGCGCATCAGGTCGAAGAACTCGCCGCGCCGCCCTTCCCGGATGGAATACGTGATGGTGAGCACGACACCCGCCTCCGTGAAATCGGGAACGGCCAGGGGTCCGCGCGCGGGCGTGACCAGGGGTTTGCGCTGCTCGCGCGTCGGCGGCATCGACCGGGCCGGCGTCACGAGCACCGGCCGCGGGGGGGCGACGTGCTTCGTCGGCATCGGGTTGGGTACGGGCTCAGGACGCGGACGCGCGTGGGTGGGACGCGCGTGCGTCCCGCCATGCGTGGACCGCGACGGAGTTGTCGCACGGGAGCGTGAGACTGCGCTCGAATGGGCTTGCTTGGTGGCCACCGTGGAAACGTTCCTCCGTTTTGGACGACTGGCGGTATGAGTCCTGGCTCTGCGACCGGAATTTTTCGCCGACGACTTGGCCTTGGACTTCGGCCTGGGCTGCGCCTTGGGCCGGGACTTCGAGACCTGGCGGCGCGCTGTCTTCTTCGGACGTCCTGCCTTCACTCCACTCTCCCTGGCCGGCCCAGCGGCCCCGGTGGGGACCATAAAGTAAGACCTGAGGCCGACTTCCCGAAAGAATTGTATCAGACAGCCTCCACACTGCCCAAGGTTTTTTTGGCGCTGCGCCAATCTTTGTGGTCATTGCGACACGGGCTTGCAATTGACTGCTCTGTATAGCTTTATCCGATCCAAGGACGCGTCGCCATTAGGGCGATTTTGCCGCCCTGTCGGTCCTACCAAAGCGGCGTCGCTGGTGTTCGAAATCCAATCGCACCGTTCGCGATCCGAAATCACGAATCGATCGCTCCCGGGGTGGATCATCGTTGGAACGTTCCTTGGGCACGAGCCGGGCACGGTGGAGGTTCGATACAAGCCACGTGCCACGGGCCATGACCCTCGTCGTGCACGCGAGCGCCGACCGGACCCGCCGCGACAGAGGCGATCGCTAACATCCACTCGTCGCCGTCGACATCCGGCGAAGAGACGGGCGGCGGGAAAGGAAAAGGAGAAGGTTCATGGCTGTAGACGACAAGGAGCGGGCAAAGGCGATCGACGCGGCCCTGGCGCAGATCGACAAGCAGTTCGGCAAGGGGTCGATCATGCGGCTGGGCACCCGCGACAAGGTGGACGTGCCCGCCATTCCCACCGGCTCTCTCTCTCTCGACGCCGCCCTCGGCGTCGGCGGCGTGCCGCGCGGGCGCGTGATCGAGATCTTCGGGCCGGAATCCTCGGGCAAGACGACGCTCTCGCTGCACGTGATCGCGGAGGCGCAGCGCCGCGGCGGCATGGCCGCTTTCATCGACGCCGAGCACGCGCTCGACGCCATCTACGCGGCCAAGCTGGGCGTGGACACGGACAACCTGCTCGTCTCGCAGCCGGACAGCGGGGAGCAGGCGCTGGAGATCGCGGAGGTCCTCATCCGCTCCGGCGCCGTGGACGTGCTGGTGGTGGACTCCGTGGCCGCGCTGGTGCCGCGGGCGGAGCTCGAAGGCGAGATGGGCGACGCGCAGATGGGCATGCAGGCCCGCCTCATGAGCCAGGCCCTGCGCAAGCTCACCTCCATCGTGTCCAAGAGCAAGACGTGCCTGATCTTCATCAACCAGCTCCGAGAGAAGATCGGCGTCATGTTCGGCAACCCGGAGACCACCACGGGTGGACGCGCGCTGAAGTTCTACGCGTCCATGCGCCTCGACATCCGGCGCATCGCGTCCTTGAAGGAAGGCGACGTGGTCATCGGGAGCCGGGCCAAGGTGAAGGTGGTGAAGAACAAGGTCGCGGCCCCGTTCCGCGAGGCCGAGTTCGACATCCTCTACGGCGAGGGCATCAGCAAGGAAGGCGACCTCCTGGACCTCGGCGTGGACCACAAGGTCATCGAGAAGTCCGGCTCCTGGTACGCGGTGGACGGCGAGCGCATCGGCCAGGGGCGCGAGACGGCACGGCAGTTCCTGAAGGACAACCACGACATCCGCAACGAGATCGACGCGCGGCTGCGCAAGGGCCTGGGGCTTCCGGTCCCCGACGCCATCGTCGAGCGGGCCCCGAAGGGCGAGAAGGCCGACGTCCTGCCCATGCCCGAGAAGAAGAAAGCGTAAGAGACGAAGGGGC
>Ga0070674_100001373_pt1 | contig 12868 bp, 10 predicted proteins | sample KBSM33metaG_FD_65344 | JGI IMG/M metagenome (GOLD analysis project Ga0070674, IMG submission 65344) | Miscanthus rhizosphere microbial communities from Kellogg Biological Station, Michigan, USA - KBS M3-3 metaG | ecosystem: Host-associated > Plants > Roots > Rhizosphere > Soil ... | reverse complement strand
AACATCGCGATGAACATCTTCGAGACTTTGATGACTCGGGATGAGAACAACAATCCGATCACGGATCTCGCCGAATCCTACGTGGAATCGCCTGACCGGCTGACCTACACATTCAAGATCCGCGACGGCGTGAAATTCCACAACGGCAAGCCGATGACGTCGGCGGACGTGCTCGCCTCATTCGATCGTTACAACAAAGTCGGGCTTGAGCGCGGCATGTTCAAGAATGTCGCCGGCTGGGACGCACCGGACGCGTCGACCTTCGTGATCCGCATGAAGCAGGCGCAGCCGACCTTCATCGAGCAGATCAGCTCGTTCTCCGTCCCGATTGTCATCGTACCCGCGGAAATGAAGGACGATCCCGCCATGCAGTTGCGGGTCGTCGGCACCGGGCCGTGGCAGTTGGTCGATTTCACACCGGGCAGTCAGGTGAAGCTGAAGCGCTATGACGGATATGCGCCGAACACGAAATACGAGGAGCGCACCGGTTTTGGAGGCTTCAAGCAGGCTTGCTTCGATACCGTGGTATTTCGGATCGTAACCGAATCGGGCGCTAGAGTGGCCGGCCTTAAGACGGGCGAACTGCAGGGCGTAGAAGATCTGCCGACCAAGTCGCTCGAGGATCTCAAGAAGGATAAGAACGTCACGGTCGTGCCACTGCCGAATTGGTGGATTCAGATCGCATTGCCGAGCACCACCGCACCGCCGACTGATAATTTGCTCGTGCGCAAGGCGATCCAGGCGGCCCTCGACATGGATGAGATCATGGATGCCGCGACCGACGGCAATTACAAGCTGAACGTCGGTTTCCAGTATCCGAACCAGCCGAGCTACACCGACGTCGGCAAGGAAACCTACAACATCAAGGACCCCGCCAAGGCGAAGGCCTATCTGGCACAGGCCGGTTACAAAGGTGAGCCGATCGTGTTGCTCACCAACAAGGACTACACCTCGATGTACAACGCCGCCTTGGTGATGGCGGAGCAATTGAAGGCGGTCGGGATGAAGGCCGAGCTGAAGGTGGTCGATTGGCCAACCTCAGTCGGCATCATGACCAAGAACGAGCCAGGCTGGAATTTCTTCTTTACCGGATACGGCACACAGCCGGCGCTTGGCGCGCTGGCGACGATGCAATTCTTCACGCCGCCGAATGCCAACTACAAGCCCGCCGATGGCAAGGACGATCCGGATCTCATCAAGGCGTGGGACGATATGAACAACCTCCCGGACCCGAAGGACCGTCAGGCGGCGTTCGCGCGCATGCAGAAGCTCATCCTCGACAACGTCTATGCCGTCCCATTCGGTTCGTTGACCAAGGTGCAAGGCGTGCGGGCGAACGTGCAGGGATACAAGTCCTTCCGGATCCCGCGTGTGTCCAACGTGTGGTTCACGAAATGAGCCGCTGATGAGGAAGTATGCACTGGCAAGCCTCATACTGCGCCGCGTATTCGGCGCCGTGCCGGTGCTGCTGATTGTGAGCCTCATCACTTTCGGAATGATGCGTCTCATCCCCGGTGATCCCTCGTCGATCATCGGGGGGATGAGCGCCACGCCGGCTCAACTGGCGCAGATCAGGAACGATCTTGGCCTCGATGAGCCGTTCGCGGTGCAGTTGGCGCGTTGGTATGGCGGATTGCTGCGCGGCAATCTCGGGCGCTCCATTTTGATGGGCCAGGATGTGATGTCGGTGACATTGCAGCGGTTGCCGGTGACGATTGCGCTGTCAGCCTACGCGCTGGTCATCACCCTGGTGCTGGGATTGGCAAGCGGCATTCTCGCGGCGTTGCGGCACAACACGTGGATCGACCAGTTCGCGATGATGGTCGCCATGCTGGGGATTTCGATCCCGAATTTCTTTCTCGGATTGCTGATGATCATTTTCTTCGCCGTACAGCTCGGCTGGTTGCCGACTGGCGGGTATATCGGGTTTACCGATGATCCCGTGGGATGGTTGCGCACGTCCACGATGCCGGCGATTTCGCTTGCCTTGCTTCAGGTGGGTCTGCTTGCCCGCATCACGCGCTCCACAATGCTGGAGGTGCTGCGCCAGGATTACATCCGCACGGCGCGGGCCAAGGGTTTGCCGGAACGGCTCGTGGTGATGAAGCATGCGCTCTCGAACGCGCTGATCCCGATCACCACGGTGGTAGGCATCATCGTGAGCTTGTTGATATCCGGTTCGGTGGTGACCGAGACGTTGTTCTCCATTCCCGGCATGGGCCAGTTGTTGACGCAGGCGGTGCTGAACCGGGACTACCCGATGGTCCAAGGCGGGCTGTTCCTGGTGACAGCGTTTCTTGTGCTGATCAATATCGTGGTGGACGTCTGCTACTCCCTGCTCGACCCGCGAGTGCGCTATGAATAGCGCAGCCTCGGAACTCGAGACCGATGACGAGGGCGATATTCCCCTCATGCGGGAGCATCCCGCGTGGGCGACCCTGAAGCGCTTGTTCCACCACCGACTGTTCCTCTCCGGGCTCGGACTATTCGGCATCGTTCTGCTGGCGGCGGCTCTCGCCCCTTGGATTGCACCGGTCGACCCCACCAAGCTGGCGATGCGATTCAAATTCCGTCCGCCCGGCGCCGACTTCGCGTTCGGGACAGACAATTTCGGTCGCAGCCTGTGGTCGCGCGTGATTTGGGGCGCGCAGCTTTCCGTCATCATCGGGTTTTCGGTGGTCGCGCTGAACGCAGTCTTCGGCACGCTGATCGGGGCGCTGGCCGGGTATTTCAGGGCGCTCGACAACGGGTTGATGCGTGTGAATGACGCGATGATGGCCTTCCCGGCCATTCTGCTGGCGATCGGCATCACCGCCGTGCTGGGGCCATCCACGCTCAATGCCATTCTGGCGCTTGCCATCGTCTACATCCCGCGCACGGCGCGCATCGTGCGATCCTCCGTCATCGTGCTGCGCGAGATGGAATATGTGCAGGCGGCAGTCGCGGCCGGCGCGGGGCACTGGCGCATCCTGCGCCGCCATATCCTGCCCAACGCGATGGCGCCGCTGATCGTGCAACTGAGTTTCCTGTTCGCCTACGCGGTGCTCTCGGAGGCGACGCTGAGCTTTCTCGGCCTCGGCGCCGTCCCGCCCACGCCCACCTGGGGCAACATCATGGCTGAGGGTCGCCAATACATGATCGAGGCGCCCTGGATCATCACCATCCCGGGCATCGCCCTGATGATCACCGTGATGGGCCTCAATCTGCTCGGCGACGGGCTGCGCGACGTGCTCGATCCTCGCTTGAGAATCCAGCAATGAGCCTGCTCGAACTGCGCGGCCTCACTACCGCGTTCCAGACCGGGCGGGGAGAAATCTCCGCCATCGAAGATGTCAGCTTCGACCTCGACGAGGGCGAAATTCTCGGCATTGTCGGCGAGTCCGGCAGCGGGAAATCGGTCACCGCGCTAACAATCATGGGCCTGCTGCCGCAACCGCCGGCTCGTATCGCGGCTGGCAGCGTGAGGTTCGCTGGGGAAGAACTCACCACCGCCTCGCCTGGTCGCATGGAGAAAATCCGTGGCGCCGGAATCTCCATGGTGTTCCAAGAACCGATGACGTCGCTCAACCCCGTGTTCACCATCGGCGAGCAAATCATGGAAACCGTGCGCGCGCACGATCGCATGTCCGCTCGCGCCCAGCGAGATCGCGCCATTGAAATGCTCGATCGCGTCGGCATCCCATCGGCCACCGAGCGGCTGAACGACTATCCGCACCAACTCTCCGGCGGCCAGCGCCAGCGCGTGATGATCGCCATGTCGCTGGCCTGTCGGCCCAAGCTGCTTATCGCCGACGAGCCCACCACAGCGCTGGATGTCACCATCCAGGCGCAGGTGCTCGATCTGCTCATGGACCTGCGCGACGAGTTGGGTATGGCCATCATAGTCATCACCCACAATATGGGCGTCATCGCCGAGGTCGCCGATCGCGTGCTGGTGATGTATGCCGGGCGCATCGTCGAACAATCACCGGCTGCAAACTTGTTCGATGCGCCGCAGCATCCCTACACCAAAGGCCTGCTCGCCTGCGTGCCGACCTTGGAGCAGGACCGGCATCGCCTGATCGCGATTCCCGGGGCACTGCCCGAACCGACGCGCCGCCCGCCCGGGTGCTGTTTCGCCCCACGCTGCACCTACTGCATCGAGGCCTGCCACGCGGCCGTTCCGCCGCTGATCGTGCAGCGGGATGATCGAGCCGTCGCCTGCATCCGCGCCGACGAACTGGTCGCCTCGTGAGCCCTCTCGTCTCCGCCGTCGGCCTTACCAAGACATACGCGATCACCGGCGGCGCATTTCTGCGCCGGCAAACCACAGCCCTGCGCGCGGTAGACGGCGTGGACCTCGATATCATGCCCGGTGAAACGCTCGGTCTTGTCGGCGAGTCCGGTTGCGGCAAGTCGACGCTCGGCCGCACGCTGATCCGCCTGATTGAACCCACCGGCGGCACCATCCTGTTCGATGGAACTGATATCACCGCGCTCGATATGAGAGCCATGCGGCCGAAGCGGCGTGCCATGCAGATCATCTTCCAAGACCCGTACGGCGCGCTCAATCCGCGCATGTCGGTCGAAGACATCATCATGGAGCCGCTGGTGATCCACGGCGCCAAGGGCGATGCGGCGACTCGTGCTCTGGTGGCGGACATGCTGCGCCTCGTTGGCCTGCCCCAGCGCGCGGCCAGCCGCTTCCCGCATGAGTTTTCCGGCGGTCAGCGCCAGCGTATCGGCATTGCCCGAGCGCTCGCGTTGAAGCCGCGCTTTGTAGTCTGTGATGAGCCGGTCTCGGCGCTGGATGTTTCAGTGCAAGCGCAGATCGTCAACCTCCTGCAGGATCTGCAGGCCGAACTCGGCCTTACCTACCTGTTCATCGCGCATGATCTCAGCGTGGTAAAGCATATTTCCGACCGGGTGGCGGTGATGTATCTCGGCAAGATCGTCGAGATCGCCGAGAAGCGCACGATTTATGCAGCCCCTCAGCACCCCTACACTCAGGCACTGATTGCCGCCGTACCGGTGCTGCGCCCGCAAGACCGCGGCCGAGGACGCCGCACGCGCCTTGCGGGCGAGATCCCGAGTGCACTCAATCCGCCGGCGGGCTGCCACTTTCACACACGATGCCCACACGTCATGCCGATTTGCCGGACGCAAGAACCACTGCTGCGCACGACGGCAATCGGCCATCAAGTCGCCTGCCACCTGACGGAGAGCCCTTGATCAATCACAAGACGGAGATTTGGTTGCGTAACGGCGAAAGTTGACTTCTGGCGCCGATCGCCCGTTCATTGCTTGGGGTCAATTTTTCTCGAGCTGTTCCGCAGACAATGGATTGAGCGCGAAGCCGCCGGGGTTCACCCCGACGTTACCCTTAGAGACCGCGCGCCCTCCAATCTGTTCGGAAGCTCAACAAGCACAATCGGATCTGCCGCGCGACCCACAGTCGGCCACTCAGATGTCGCGCCGCGCGTCAATCGGCAGCGCGCCGGCCAAGCAGCGAGCCACTGTGGTCACTCCCGTCCCAGGCATTGCAGTCTTTGCCATAGGCAAACACAGGGTTATGGTCGTGGTCTCGAAGGCATTGATTACTTCGCGACCGACGAGGAGGAGAAAGCCTATGAAAAAGAGTATTTGTTCGATTGTCGTGATGGCCGTGGCGATAATGACCGCCTTCCCCGCGGCGCATGCTCAATCAATTATGAAGGTCGGTTCGACACCGACCGGCATTCCTTTCACCTTCCTTGACACCAAAACCAACACGATCCAGGGCGTTATGGTCGATCTCGTCACCGAGGTCGGCAAGGATGTTGGCTTTCAAGTGCAAGTGGAGCCGATGCAGTTCTCGACGCTGATCGCCGCCCTCACGTCGAGCAAGATCGATCTGATCTCCGCCGCGATGTACATCACGCCCGCCCGCAAAGAAGTCATCGAATTCTCCGAGCCGGTCTATTCGTACGGCGAAGGCCTGATCGTGCCAAAGGCCGATACCAAGGATACAAGGCCTTCGAGGATTTGAAGGGCGAGACCGTGGGGGCGCAGGTCGGCACCGTTTATGTGGAGCCGCTGAAGAAAACTGGTCTTTTCGCGGACGTGAAGATTTACGACACGATTCCTGACATCATGCGAGATGTGAACACCGGCCGCCTCAAAGCGGGCTTTGGCGACTATCCGATCCTTGCCTATAACGTGCAGCTCGGAAATTTCCCCGACCTGCGGCTGGTCAAGTCATTCAAGTCGACAATCGTCGGCTCGATTGGGATCGGCATGCGCAAGGGCGATCCTGCGTTGCTAAAGAAGGTCAACGATTCGCTTGCCAAGCTGAAGGCGAACGGTACGGTCGACAAGATCCTAGCAAAGTGGGGCCTGTGACCGGCACCATCCGTTCCGTCGCCAAAGGCCGCGCCGCCCCACCCGTCCGCGTGTGACCCCGCCGATGGATCGGTTTTTCGCCCAGTCCGTCGAATTCATGCCCATTCTGCTGCTGGGCGTGAAGCTGACCATTCTCGTCACCATCGGCTCGCTCGCGGTGTCGACCGTGCTGGGGCTGATCTGGGCGCTGATGCGGGTCTCCGGAATCCGGGTCCTCGCCGCGATCTCGCGGACGATCGTGAACGTGATCCGCGGTATCCCAATCATTGTGCAGTTGTTCTACATCTATTTCGTGCTGCCTGACTTCGGCATCACGCTCACCGCCTTGCAGGCGGCGATCATCGGACTCGGGATCGCCTATTCGGCCTATCAGGCGGAGAACTTCCGGGCCGGCATCGAAGCGATCGATCACGGTCAGGTCGAGGCCGCGCAATCGATTGGCATGGGGTGGAGCCTGATGATGCGCCGGGTGATCCTGCCCCAGGCGGTCAGGATCGTGCTGCCGCCTTACGGCAATACGATGATCATGATGCTGAAGGACTCCTCGCAGGCATCGACCATCACGGTCGCCGAGCTTGCTTTGCAAGGCAAGCTCATCGCGTCGGCAACGTTCCAGAACAGCACGGTGTTTACGCTGGTCGCTTTGCTCTATCTCACCATGAGCATTCCGCTGATCTTGCTGGTCGGCTGGCTCGAAAAGCGTTTTGGAGCATCCCAATGATCGAGCTTGCGGACGTTCATAAGAGCTTCGGCAGCAATCATGTTATCAAAGGGTTCTCGGCCAGCGTGGTGAAGGGCGAGGTAGTCTGCATCATCGGCCCCTCCGGCTCGGGCAAATCGACGATCCTGCGCTGCATCAACGGGCTTGAGCAATATGACGACGGCACGATCGATATCGACGGCGTGCGCGTCGACCGCCGCGACCGATCGATCCGCGAAATCCGTACGCAGGTCTCGATGGTGTTTCAGCGATTCAATCTGTTTCCACACCGCACCGCGCTGGAGAACGTGACCGAAGGGCCGATCTACGTGAAGCGCGAGCCGCGCGAGGATGCAGCCCGGCGCGGCCGGGAACTGCTCTCGCGCGTTGGACTCGCAGATAAGGAACAGGCGTATCCGGCAGCCCTCTCCGGCGGCCAGCAGCAGCGCGTCGCAATCGCGCGCGCGCTCGCGATGTCGCCGAAGGCGATTTTGTTTGACGAACCGACCTCCTCGCTCGATCCCGAGCTGGTCGGCGAGGTTCTCGGCGTGATGCGCTCACTCGCCGAGGACGGCATGACCATGGTCGTCGTCACCCACGAGATGGGGTTTGCCAGGGAGGTCGCCGACCGTGTCTTGTTTCTCGATCAGGGCCTCATCGCAGAGGAAGGCCCCGCACGCGAGTTGTTGACTAGCCCGCGCAACCCGCGCACGCAGGATTTTCTCAAGCGCGTCTTGCATCCAATGTGACCCAATGGCCGAACCTTTCCCGCTCGAACCGTCTCTGTGGACCGCGACCGCGCCGCCCGCGCCGCCAACGCCGCCGCTTGAAGAGTCCATGCATGCCGACGTCTGCGTGATTGGCGGCGGCTACGCCGGGCTCTCAACTGCGCTACATCTCGCCGAGAGCGGTGTGCGCACGGTGGTCATAGAATCGAAGGAGCCGGGTTTTGGCGGCTCGGGACGCAATGGCGGCCAGGTGATCCCTGGCCTCAAATACGATCCTGATGACCTTGAAGCCAAATTCGGCCGCGAACGCGGCGAGAGGCTCGTGGCGTTCGCTGGCCGCACGGCGGACTCTGTGTTCGACTTGATCGCCAAACATCGCATGCACGTCGCGCATGCTCGCAACGGTTGGATCCAAGGCGCGCACTCCCGGGCTTCGATCGAGGAGGTGAAACGTCGCGCCGAGCAATGGGCGCGTCGCGGCTCGCCGGTCGAATTGTTAGACAAGGCAGAAACCGACCGACATCTGGGAACCACCCAGTATCACGCGAGCTGGATCGACCGGCGCGGTGGCGCTGTTCAGCCGCTCGCTTATGCGCGTGGTCTAGCCAGGGCAGCGATGGGCGCCGGCGCTGCGATCCACGGTGAGACACGGGCGACGAATCTTGCCCGTGAGAGTAAAAACTGGATTGTGACCACGCAGCGCGGTGCCCGCATAACGGCCGACCGTGTCGTCATGTGCACCAACGCCTATGCGGACAACCTGTGGCCGGGCATGCGGCGTACCATCATCGCGCCGAACTCTTATCAGATCGCGACCGAGCCACTGTCCGACAACATCCAGAAATCGATTCTGCCGTTTGGACAGGTATCGTCCGATGCCCGCAAGCTGCTTTTGTATTTCCGCCTCGACGATCGCGGGCGGTTATTGCTCGGCGGGCGGGGCCCGTTCCGCGAACCGCGCGACGCAAGCGATTGGCAGCATCTCGAAGCCATGCTGTCGCGACTTTTCCCGCAGGTAAAGGGTGCACGGATTGACTATCGGTGGTGTGGTCGCGTTTCGATCACGCGCGATTTCCTGCCCCATTTGCACGAGCCGGCGCCGGGATTGTTGATCGACATCGGCTGCATGGGGCGCGGAATCGCTTTGCAGACCGCGCTCGGTCAGGCGATGGCAAATTATGTGATCACGGGAAATTCCGACGCACTTCCCCTGCCCTTGCAACCGATCCGCCCGCTCCCGTTTCATGCGCTCAACAAGCTATATTTCGCGGCCGCCGTCGCATGGTATCGGTTTCTCGATCGGCGTGGGGCGGGTGACCTAATTTGAATCACCGACCCATTGGGCGTTTATGGGTGCCGTTCACCGTGATGTAACCCCAGCCCCAATCACCTTTCGACGCCCAATCCTTTCCTTCTGAAAATTCAAGGCGATATGTCAACCGCGCTCACTGTCTGAGTGTCAGTTGCTCGATGCGCAGGCCCGCTATGAACGTGCCTTTTCGCCAATCTCATGCCCAACAGCCGGGCAGCACGGCCGTCGACGAAAACCCTACTCAGCAAGCTACTCGAACGAAAGCATGGAATTCACTAGGGGCCGTGTCCACTCAAGAGTTTGGGAAACCGAGAGGCAGATTTTCTTCTTGAAATGTATCTTGCGCTTGCCGGAAAAACGCCTTGCGCCCTAACAGCCTAACTGATGGCAACTATCGACGCCCACGATGGCACCCTCTCATACCCTCAATACATCGTATCCATGGTTTGTCTTTGCTAGTCATTTCGTTTCCGCGTTCGCATCGCCGACCCGATGTAGCTCCGGTGCGGAGCTCTCAACCGGCAACTGCATGACTGCCAAATCACAGACATAGCGGTTGCACAGGCGATCCAATTTTGGATTTGACTGCATAGCCGTATGGCGCACACTCGCGGATGTCGAAGCTACCCGGAGCCTTGATCTGGGTTAAATGGGGGCTGGATGCGCCCGGACATCGCCGACCTGGACGGTGAGCGCTTCGACGTCATCATCGTCGGTGGCGGGATCAATGGTGCCAGCACCGCACAGCACCTCGCGGCAGCTGGCTATCAGACGCTCATTGTCGACAAAGGCGACTTCGGCTCCGGTGCCTCCTCGCGTTCCAGCAGATTGTTGCATTGTGGTCTGCGGTACCTCGCTCCCGGCCGCTCGATTCTGGATTTTGTCCGTCATCCGTCACGGCTCGTGGTCGCGATGCGCATGGCGCGCCTTGCAATGGGAGCGCGCGGAGAGTTCGTACGCACCAGCGGAAGCCGTACCAATGCAATGGCACTGCATTTTCCTATCTATCGGGACGGCCCCTATGCAGCCTGGCAGATTGGAGTTGCTTTCGAACTCCTCAAACGCCTCGGGCCAAAGGATGTACCTCTCGACTATCGCCGATTGAGCCCACAAGAAGCGCGGGCACATCCGCTGCTTGGTCGATTGCGCGACCTTGATCAACTGATCGGCGTCGCGGCGTTTCGCGAATACCAGTTTGACTGGCCAGAGCGGATCGTCGTTGACACAATTCTCGATGCGGAACGGCTTGGCGCTAAGGCGCGAAATCATACAGGCGCGCGACTTTGCGGGTTTACGGAGAAGAGCGGCTGGACAATCGAACTTACTGATATGTTGCGGCAGACCGCACCGGTGCAGGTGCGGGGCGCTTTGGTGCTGATGATGTCCGGGGTGTGGATCGACGAGGTCGTTCGCGATGCGAAGCCGGGGGTGCGGCGTAAAGTATTTGGGACAAAGGGCTGCCACATCGTCGTCAAGCTGCCAGACGCCTGCGCCGGCGCCGGCATCGCGACTCTGAACAGCCGCGATGAGCCGCTCTATTGCATTCCGTGGAAGCAGTTTCACTATTTCGGCCCAACCGAGACCCCTTATGATGGCGATCAGGATCAGGTCTTTGTTACCGTGGAAGAAGCCGACGGACTCCTCGCCGAGGCCAACAAGCTAGTGCCGGGGCTGCGCCTCAACGCGTCAGATATTCGTTTCAGCTGGGCGGGCGTGCGGCCACTCACCTACGATGCGGCGGTACCATTCGGAAACCGTTCGCGCGTGATCCACGATCTCAGTGTCGAGGGGCTTCCCTGTGCGCTTGCCTTGACGGCGGGGCCGGTCATGACACACCGCTCTGCTGCGCGGGAATTGACGGGGCTGGTAGCGCAACGGCTGCCTCCCTCACGCACGCCGCGGTCACCCGATTTCGCACCACCCGCCGAGCGCCGGGGCGCCGAGCACGCCGCTGGATTGTCAGATGAATTGTTCCGCCGTCGCGGCACCGCCTGGTCCGGCCCCTTGACGGCCGACGACCTGGAAAGTGCCACAACAGACCTGGGTGCACAGTTTGGCTGGGACGAAACCCGCATCGCCGAGGAAAGGCAACGCTTCGAGGCGGAATGGAATGACCTCTTCGCTCCGCCGCACGCGCGGCGGCCGCGCGGAGTTGGGCCGCAAACTACGACCACCGATGAAATTCAGCGCAACGCGTAACCAGAAAGCCAGAGGAGCCGACCATGTCGATCAATGGAACTCGTTTGACCAGGCGCGACACGCTCAAGTTCGCCGCTACAGCAACGGCCGGACTGAGCATGCCGTGGGCAGCGGGCGCCGCCTTCGCACAGCAGGGCACGACGCTGCGGGCGGGCATAGCGGGGTTCAACGTCATCAACACGCTCGATCCGATGAAGGCTTCCCTTATCCCAGAATTCTACGTGATTTATGGAGCGTTCAACGCACTTCTGAAATTCAATCCAAAGATGGAGGTCGTGCCTGACCTCGCGGAGAGCTTCGCGGTGGTTAACTCGACCACCCTGGAGTTCAAACTGCGCAAGGGAGTGAAGTTTCAGGACGGCAGCGACTTTAACGCTGACGACGTGAAGTTCACGCTCGAGCGTGTGGCAGACGAAAAGAACGCCGCACCCAATCGCAGCAAAGTGGCAACAATTCAGGAGATCCAAATCGCGGATCCGTACACGGTCCGCATCATCACGAAGGCACCCTTCGCTCCTCTGATGAATTACTTGACCAACACGCGGACCGGGACGCAGATCGTTTCCCGCACCGCTGTGAAGGTTATGGGTGACGAAGCCTTCGGGCGCCGACCGGTGGGTACTGGTCCCTTCATCATCAAAGACTGGAAGTCGGGTGAGAGCCTAGAACTCGAAGCATTCGCGGGGGCCTTCTCCGGCGCACCCAAAGTCGCCCGTGCGATGTGTCCCATCATTGCGGAGGAATCGAGCGGCATGACCGCAATCCTCGGCAACCAGCTCGATCTGACGAGCACAGCTCCCTTCGCCGACATCCCGTCGCTTGAGAAGCGCTCCGAGGTGAAGGTACTGAAGCAAGCGGGCCTCAATACTCGCTATATCGCCGTCAACAATAAGAAGGGTCCGTTTTCCGATATTCACGTCCGCCGCGCTGTTTCCATGGCGTTCGATCGCGACGTGTTGGTCAAAGCAGTGCTGTTTGGCGAAGGCGTCGCCATCCCGGGTGTGCTGCCGCCGGGACTATGGGCCGATCCGAAGCCCACATTTGGCGAATATGTAACCTTCAACCCCGAACGTGCCCGCGCCGAGTTTGCCAAGTCGGCTTTCAAACCGGGTGTCGAAGCAACGATGTTGGTGTGGGGATCCAACTGGTGGCGGCGCATGGGAGAAATCGTGGCCGGCCAGGCGAACCAAATACTCGGGACAAAAATTACACTGCAGGCATCCGACTTCAACGCTGCCTATTCGCGCGCCAAGGCGGGGGACTATGATGCGATGGTCATGGGTTGGATCGGCTTCGTCGATCCGGACGAGTACATCGGCGAACTCGTTGGCTCCAAGGGCTTCCGTAACATCCATGGATATTCAAGTCCGAAAATGGACGAATTGCTGGAACGAGGCCGCTCCGAGATCGATCCTGTCAAGCGGAAATTGGTCTATCAGGAGGCTGAGCGACTGGTTGCCGACGAGCTTCCAGTGCTGCCCTGCTTCTGTTCGAACATTCACAACCTGCTGCGGCCGAACGTAAGAGGTTTCGTGCAGCTGCCGTACTCTAACTTTGCCGATCAGTTCG
>Ga0070674_100001371_pt1 | contig 12872 bp, 13 predicted proteins | sample KBSM33metaG_FD_65344 | JGI IMG/M metagenome (GOLD analysis project Ga0070674, IMG submission 65344) | Miscanthus rhizosphere microbial communities from Kellogg Biological Station, Michigan, USA - KBS M3-3 metaG | ecosystem: Host-associated > Plants > Roots > Rhizosphere > Soil ... | reverse complement strand
CGCGCGTGCTCGAGCACATGGTCGACACCGTGCTCTATTTCGAGGGCGAGCGCGGCCACCATTTCCGCCTGTTGCGCGCGGTCAAGAACCGCTTCGGCCCGGCCAACGAGATCGGCGTGTTCGAGATGACCGAGGCCGGCCTGCAGGAGGTGCCCAACCCCTCCGCCCTGTTCCTGGCGGAGCGGCGCGGCAGCGTCTCCGGCACCACCGTGTTCGCCGGAATCGAGGGCACGCGCCCGGTCCTGGTGGAGATCCAGGCCCTGGTGTCGCCCTCCCCGCTCGCGACCCCGCGGCGCGCGGTGGTGGGCTGGGATTCCAGCCGCCTTGCCATGCTCCTCGCCGTCCTGGAGACCCGCTGCGAACTGGCTTTTGCCGGCAACGAGGTCTATCTCAACGTCGCCGGCGGCCTTAGAATCGGCGAGCCGGCGGCGGACCTCGCGGTCGCCCTGGCGCTGATCAGCGCGCTCACCGACCGGCCGGTGCCGGAAGACGTGGCGGCGTTCGGCGAGATCGGCCTCTCGGGCGAGGTGCGCATGGTGTCGCAGCCGGAACTGCGCCAGCGCGAAGCCGGCAAGCTCGGCTTCCGCCGGGTCCTGATGCCGCGCCGGCGCGATGCCAAGAAGGAACGCAGCGCCGTCTCGGGCATTGAGGTGCTCGAAATCGGCCACCTGCAGGATGTCTTGGATTGGCTGTATAATGAGGTTCGGTCGTTGAGCGCCGGCAAACGGGTCGTATCGCAATAGTGGATCGGAGCAGCTTTCCGTGAATTTTGTCGACATCGTGGTGCTGGCGATCATCGCGCTCTCCACGCTGCTGGCCCTGGGCCGCGGCTTCGTGAAGGAGATCCTCTCGATCTTCGGCTGGATCGGCGCCGCGATCGGCACGTTCCTGATCTTTGTCTACGTGCCCGAGGTGCGCGAGTTCGTGGGCAAGCAGATCACCGATCCGTTGTTGGCGAAGATCGTTTGCGCGGTCGGCCTGTTTGTCGTGCTGCTGATCGTCCTCGGCTTTTTCAACCACGCCATCTCGTCGCGCGTCCACGCAAGCTCGCTGGGTCCGCTCGACAAGTCGCTGGGGCTGGTGTTCGGGCTGGCGCGCGGCGTGGTGCTGGTCGCTCTCGCCCACATGGTGATGACGGACTGGTTCATGCCGAACAAGGATCAGCGCCCGCCCGTCATCAACGAAGCGCGCACCGAACCCTACGTGGCCATGGCAGCAGATTTCATCAAATCCAAGATTCCCCAGGACTGGAAGGACCGCGCCGGCACCATGTTCGACGAGGGTTCCAAGGCGGTCGAGCAGGGCAAGGAACTGAACGACACGATTCAGAAATTGAGCCCTGAGATTCCCAAGCCGACCACCCCGCCGTCCGGCGATTCGCAGGGCGACTCGAGCCAAAATGGCGGGCAGGGAACGCAACGCAGCCCTGCTGGAAATCAAGATGGACAAGGGGAACAATCCGGGTATAAGGACGCCGAGCGCAAGGACCTGGAACGGCTGATTCAGGGCCAATCGCAATAACCCAAAAGGGAATTTCGGGCCGATGCTGACGACCCATCCTTTCGATGACGATCATCTGAAGGAGGAGTGTGGCGTTGTTGGAATTTTTGGCGTCGAGGAGGCCGCAACCCATTGCGTGCTGGGCCTGCATGCCCTGCAGCATCGCGGCCAGGAAGCGGCGGGTGTCGTTTCCTATGACCGGCAGCGCTTCAATGCGCACCGCGCCCAGGGCCATGTCGCCGACAACTTCTCCCATCAATCCGTGGTCAGCAAGCTGACCGGCCACGCCGCGATCGGCCACACGCGCTATTCGACCACCGGCGAGAACTCGCTGCGCAACGTGCAGCCGCTGTTCGGCGACCTGCACTTCGGCGGCTTCGCGGTCGCGCACAACGGCAACCTCACCAACGCCCAGATGATCCGGCAGGAGCTGGTGAAGCGCGGCTCGATGTTCCAGTCGACCAGCGACACCGAAGTGATCCTGCACCTGATGGCGACGCACCTGCGCGGCAACGTGATCGACCGCCTGATCAACGCGCTGCATCAGGTCGAAGGCGCCTATTCGCTGGTCTGCATTGCCGACGACATGGTGATCGGCGTGCGCGATCCGCTCGGTGTCCGTCCGATGGTGCTGGGCAAGCGCGGCGACGGCTGGATCCTCGCGTCCGAGACCTGCGCCCTCGACATCGTGGGTGCGGACTATGTGCGCGACGTCGAGGCCGGCGAACTCATCATCCTCGACAAACGCGGCGTCACCTCCATGAAGCCGTTCGGCGTCCAACCGAAGCGCTTTTGCATCTTCGAGTATGTGTATTTCGCCCGGCCCGACAGCGTGATGGAAGGCCACAGCGTCTATGACGCGCGCAAGCGCATCGGCGCGGAGTTGGCCAAGGAAGCGCCGGCCACCGCCGACGTGGTGATCCCGGTGCCGGATTCCGGCGTGCCGTCCGCGCTCGGCTATGCCGCCGCGTCGGGCATCCCGTTCGAATACGGCATCATCCGCAATCACTATGTCGGCCGCACCTTCATCGAGCCGACCGACCAGATCCGCCATCTCGGCGTGCGCCTGAAGCACAACGCGAATCGCGCGCACGTCACCGGCAAGCGCATCGTACTGGTGGACGACAGCATCGTGCGCGGCACCACCTCCAAGAAGATCGTGGAGATGATGCGCAACGCCGGCGCGACCGAAGTGCACATGCGCATCTCCTCGCCGCCGACCGCGCATTCGTGCTTCTACGGCATCGACACGCCGGAGCGGAAGAACCTGCTCGCCGCCAACTACGGCATCGAGGAAATGCGCGACTTCATCGGCGCGGATTCGCTGGCCTTCATCACGATCGACGGGCTCTATCGCGCCATGGGCCTCGCCGGCCGCGACAATCGCCGCCCGCAATATTGCGACGCCTGCTTCACCGGCGACTATCCGACCGCCCTCACCGACCAGGAAGGCGGCATGGTCGCGGCCCAGCTTTCGCTGCTGGCCCAGCCGGCATGAGCGAGGCGACCGGAGCTCTCGCCGGCCGCATCTGCCTTGTGACCGGAGCCAGCCGCGGCATCGGCCGCGCGATCGCCCTGCGCTACGCCCGGGAAGGCGCCGACCTCATCCTGACCGCCCGCACCGTTGGCGCGCTCGAGGAGTTGGACGACGAGATCCGCGCCATCAACGGCAAGACCTCGCTGCTGGTGCCGATGGACCTGCGCAACTTCGACACCATCGACCAGCTCGGCGCCGGCCTCTACGAGCGCTACGGCAAGGTCGACGTGCTGGTCGGCAATGCCGGAATCCTCGGCCAGATGTCGCCGCTGACCCACACCGAGCCCAAGGCGTGGCAGGAAGTGATCGACGTCAACCTGACCGCCAACTGGCGCCTGATCCGCAGCATCGATCCGCTGCTGCGCCAGTCCAGCGCCGGCCGCGCCATCTTCGTCTCCAGCGGTGTCGCCCGCGACGTGCGCGCCTATTGGGGCGCCTATGCCGTCTCGAAGGCCGCGCTCGAGATGCTGGTCGGCATCTACGCCAAGGAGATCCAGCAGAGCAACGTGCGCGCCAACCTGATCGACCCCGGCCGCACCCGCACCCGCATGCGCGCCACCGCCTATCCCGGCGAGGACCCGATGACCCTGCGCACGCCGGAGGAGATCATGGAGCCGTTCGTGCGCCTGGCGCGCGCGGACTATGCGGGGAATGGCGAAGTGGTGAAGGCCTACTAGTCATCGCGATGGCGAGCAAGAGGCAAACCAACCACAAGAAAAGCAAGCACTGCTGCGAACGCATGGCGTTCGATCTCGATCAGAAGTGCGAGCAGCATCCCAACCGATTCGAGTGCCCCGATATTCTGGTTCACCAGTCGCAAGATGGCAGCTATGGCCTCATCGTCCATGACGGCGGAACATCCGTCGTGGGCATTGCATTCTGCCCGTGGTGCGGATCAAGATTGCCGCAACGCGCTGGCTGAGATCCTGACATAACTCGGCATCCGCGCTTGATAATCAGTCCCTTTCGCTGGAGCAGTGCATGCCGAACCAGCCACCCCGCCCCGACTTCATCCGCCACTGGACCGCGCTCGAAGGTCCCGACACCGGGCACTACCCGAACAGCGATGAGCTCCTGAGCATCGGCGCGCCGCTGGCGCGCGCACTCGGCCTCACCAGGCTCGGCATCCATCACGAGCGCCTGCTGCCCGGCCGGCGCACCTCCTATCCGCATGCGGAGAGCATGGAGGAGGAATTCGTCTATGTGCTCGAGGGCGCGCCGGATGTCTGGATCGACGGGCATCTGCATCGCCTCGGCGCCGGCGACGCGGTCGGATTTCCGGCCGGCACCGGGCTGTGCCACACCTTCCTCAACAACACCGGCGACGCGGTCCGCCTGCTGGTGATCGGCGAGGCGGCGCGCGCCGACAACAAGGTCTATTATCCCTGCAATTCGGAGATGATGCCGTTGCGCAAGGACTGGTGGCAGGACGTGCCCCACCGCCCGATGGGGCCGCACCACGGCAAGCCCGGCGAGCGAACCACCGGTCCGACAATGCTGGAGCATCGCCCCGATTGTATCACTCAGGTGCGCGATTATGAGGGCGAGCCGGAATGCTCGTACTATGACGACCCTGAGCGCATGAAGATCAACGTCGACCTCTCCACCCATTTCGGCCTGACCCGTATCGGCATCCATCACCAGCGCCTGCTGCCCGGCCACCGCACCTGTTATCCGCACGCAGAGAGCAAGGAAGAGGAGTTCGTCTTCGTCCTCGAAGGCGAATGCGATGCCTGGATCGACGGCTGGCTGCACCGCGTCACGGAGGGCGAGGCCATCGCCTTCCCGGCCGGCACCGGCATCACGCACAACGTCATCAACAACGGCACGGCCGATGCGCGCCTGATGACGATCGGCCAGCGCAACGTCGCCGGCAACCAGCTCTTCTATCCGCGCCACGTCTACAAGCGTGCGCGCTGGGGCGACGACTGGTGGACCGATGCGCCGCAACGCCCGCTCGGGCCGCACGACGGATTCCCGGACCGGCTGCGGCGCTGATCGGCGCTTGACTTTGACGCTGCGTCAAATGGCTAGAACAGGCCCTCACTCATCAAGAGGAGCTTGTCATGACCACGCGTCGCACCTTCATCGCCGGCTCGCTCTCAGCGGCCGCCGCACTCGCTTTGCCGACTTCCGCCCGCGCTGAAACCAGATCGGCCAGGATCAGGACCAAAGATTCGACCGAGCTTCACGTCAAGGAATGGGGCGGCAGGGGGCGCACCGTGATCTTCACCCATGCCTGGCCGCTGTCGGCCGACATCTGGGACCATCAGGCCGCCGCCATGGCCGAGGCCGGATATCGCGTCCTCGCCTATGACCGGCGCGGCTTCGGCCGCTCCAGCCAGCCCGCGGCCGGCTACGATTTCGACACCTTGTCCGATGATCTGGCCGCCGTCATTGCCGAGACCGGCGCGCGCGACATCACGCTGGTCGGATATTCCATGGGCGGCGGCGAGATCGTGCGCTACTTCTCCCGCCACGGCGGCAAGCAGGTGGCCAAAGCGGCCTTGGTCGGCGCCGCCGCCAGCTACCTGCTGAAAACCGACGCGAATCCCGACGGCCTTGATCGGACGGTGTTCGACGGCATCAAGCAGGGCGTGCTGGGCGACCGGAAGGGCTATCTCGCCGGCTTGCTGAGCGACGTGTTCTTTGATGCCAAGCGGCCGGCCAGCAATCCCGTCACGCCGGCGACCATCGAATGGGCCGTCGGCATCGCTATGCAAGCCGGCCTCGAGGCCACCGTTGCCTGTGTCGATTCCTTCAGCCTGACGGATTTCCGGCCCGAGTTGGCCTCCATGACGGTGCCGACCTTGGTGCTGCACGGTACCGCCGACATCCCTGTGCCCATTGCCCTCGCCCGCATCACGGCCCGCGGCATTCGGCAGTCGACCATGATCGAATATGCGGATGTGTCCCACGGACTGGTGGTCACGGAGCGAGACCGCGTCACGCGCGACCTCCAGGCGTTCATCGCGCGTTGAGCCAATCGGCGCGTTCGAGGTGATACCAGTCGAGCCACGGCTCCGCCACGCCTTGGCGGAACGCATCGCGGACGCGCCGCTCGGTCTGTGCACGATCGAACGGCACGAACTCGGCGCGCGCGCGTGCGGCATCGCAGAACACCTGTTCCACCGCCACCAAGTCCGCGAGCCGGAGCGATGCGATCTGCCCGCCTTTGTAGGGCGCCTGGAACAGCAGCGCCTCGGCATCGCGCGTGCGGCCGTAGCCGAGGCGCCAGATCTCGTATTCCAATACGTCGCGCGCCAGCGCCAGGTCGGGCAGGAAGTCCTTCATCGCCATGGTGCCGCGCTTGGTCATGCCGAGCTTGCCGGCGATCGCCGCCGACACCGGATTGAGGCGCCCGAAGATCACGGCCGAGACCCCTTGATGCGGCGTTTCGGCGAACAGCCAGCCGATCGCCGCGCGCACCGTCTCCTGCGCGAGGCCGCTGCCCCAGCACTGCGGCGCGAGGCCATACAAGACCTCCGGGTCTTCGCCGATGTCCGGCGCGGCAAAGCCACACCAGCCGAGCAGCCCGCCGGCCGACATCACACCGTCCGAACGCGCCCGCACTGCCCACACACCATAGCCGCGCTCGCCCCAGCTGGCATTGTGCCAGCCGATGCGATGCCTGGCGCCGGCGCGGCACTTCTCGGGTGTCGAACCGTTGGCGGTGATATTCTTGGCGACATCCGGCTCGGCCAGGATCGCCGCCAGCGCGCCGATGTCGGCGTCGCTGAAGGCATCCAGCCGCAAGCGTTCAGTTGTAACGATCGGTATGACCATGGGGCCTCTCCGCGCAGTGTGCAGAAACCTTCTGCCCGCAGCGCGCGCGGCCGTCTGTGGCCTGGTTCACAACCCGTCTTTGCGCGCTCCCGCTTGCCGGCGGCCACGCCTGGCGGAGCCGAGCGGCCATTTCCGGTCGCCATGCATGGGCCAGAACTTCTCCATCGCCAGATAGGTGAAGGACGCGGACCAGCCGATCATCAGCAGGCCGACCAGCGCCTCGAGCGCGAACAGCCATACTTCGATGGTGTGCGCGGCGAAGCAGGCAAAAACCACGAGCACCACGCGAAAGCGCGGCCGCACATGCCGCTCTTCCGGGATCAGCACCGAAGCCACGCGCAGCACTTCGTAGTGCACCAGGATGGTCAGCGCGACCAGGATGGTGACAGCAATCGCGGCAGTGATCATGGCATCCCCCGGCTGACGCTTGGACCTGGAGTCTAAGCGTCAGCCGGTGCCAAGCCAAATGCTACTCCGCCGCAGCATCCGATCAGATTGCCGTCCGGTGCGACAGCAGGGCCTTCATTCCTGTCGGCGGGTTTGTCGGCCCGGCGGATGCGTCATGAGCATCGGCACGAGAGGGGCCGAAGCAGCCTATTCCTTCTCCGCGAATGGATTGTCCGTGCGCTTGAGCTGCAGGCGGATCGGCGCGCCGCTGAGGCCGAAGCGCTCGCGGATGCCGTTGATGAGGTAGCGCGCGTAGGCGTCCGGCAGGTCGTCGGCCTTGGCCGCGAACAGCGCGAAGGTCGGCGGCCGGGTCTTGATCTGGGTCATGTAGCGCAGCTTGATGCGCCGGCCGCGCACCAGCGGCGGCGGGTGCGCCACCATCGCGGCTTCGAGGTAGCGGTTGAGCTGCGCGGTCGGCACGCGCTTGTTCCACTCGGCGTAGATCTTGAACACCGCCGACATCAGCTTGTCGAGGTTGCGGCCGGAGCGGGCCGACAGCGTGACGATCGGGATGCCGGTCACCTGCGGCAGGGATTTCTCCACCCGCTCCTTCAGCTTTTTCAGCGCCTCGTTCTTGTCCTCGATCGCATCCCACTTGTTGGCGGCGATGATCAGGGCACGGCCCTCCTCGATCACGTGGCGCGCGATCGTCAGGTCCTGCTTCTCCAGCATGTCGTTGGCATCGAGCACCAGCACCACGACGTGGGCGTAGCGCACGGCGCGGTCGGTGTCGGCGCCGGACAGGCGCTCCAGCTTCTCCACCACACGCGCGCGGCGGCGCAGGCCCGCTGTGTCGATCAGGCGGATCGGCGTTCCCTTCCATTGCCAATCGACCGCGATGGCATCGCGCGTGATGCCGGCCTCCGGCCCGGTCAGCAGCCGGTCCTCGCCCAGCAGCGCGTTGGCCAGCGTCGACTTGCCGACGTTGGGCCGCCCCACGATGGCGAGTTGCATCACCTTGGGCGCCGGCGCCTCGTCATCGGGTAGCCCCTCCAGCGCCGCGTCGGCATCGATCAACTCTGCGCCGCGGCCTTCCTTGCGGTTGGCCGCTTCGCGCAGCGCGTCATAGAGCGTACCCATGCCCTCGCCATGCTCGGCGGAGATCGGGAGCGGCGCGCCGAGGCCGAGGCGGAAGGCTTCGTTCAAGCCCGCTTCCGCCGCGCGGCTCTCGCACTTGTTGGCGACCAGGAGGATCGGCGTCTTGGTCTTGCGCAGGCGCTTGGCGAAATGCTCGTCGAGCGGCGTGATGCCGGCGCGCGCATCGAACAGCAGCAGCGCGACGTCGGCCTGGCGGATCGCCTCCTCGGTCTGCTCGCGCATGCGGGCCGCGAGCGACTCGTCGAACACGTCCTCGAGACCGGCGGTGTCGACCACCGTGAAGTCGAGGTCGCCGAGATGACCCGGGCCGAAGCGCCGGTCGCGCGTCACGCCCGGCTGGTCGTCCACCAGCGCAAGCTTCTTGCCGACCAGGCGGTTGAACAGGGTCGACTTGCCGACATTGGGCCGGCCGACGATGGCGACGGTGAAGGCCATGGCTGTCCTATTTGAGCGCGATCAGGCGCGCATCGTCGGACAGGATATAGATCGTCTCGTTGGCGACAACCGGCGGCAGGTGCGATGAATCCGGCAGGTCCTGCTTGCCGATGACGCTGCCGTCGTACGGCGACAGCGCGATCGCGAGGCCGCTCGATCCCGTCACCAGCAGGCGGTCGCTCACCAGCACCGGGCCGGACCAGTAGATTCGGTCCTCCTTGTCGACCGAATCCTCGAACTGGGGCAGAGCGGTGATCCACTTGACCCGCCCGTCCACGCGCTGCAGGCAGACCACTTCGCTGTCGTTGGTCAGCACGAAGATGAAGTCGCCGGCGACCCACGGCATCTGCGTGCCGCCAAGGCCGTTGTCCCACACGCGCCCGCCGCGCTCCTTGTCGATCGCGGCCATCACGCCGCCATTGCCGATCGCGATCACGAAGTCGCGGTCGATCACCGGCCGGCCGCGGATGTCGGTCAGGGTCGCGATGGCGTTGCCGCGCGCGCCGCCGGCCAGGGATTCGCTCCACAGCGAACGCCCGTCGGTCACGTCGAACGCCAGCAATTCGCCGGAGGTGTAGGCAGCGATCACGATGCTGCCTTCGACCGTCGGCGTGGTGCCGCCGAGCAGGCCGGCCGCCTCTTCGACGCCGGCGTTGGACCACAGCTTGCGCCCGTCATCGAGCGCGTAGACCACCAGCTGGTTGTCGATGGTGATGACGAACACGCGGCCGTCGCTCACCGCCGGCGCGGATCGCATCGGTGCCGGTGCCGGCGCTTCCCATTTCACTTCGCCGGTCTTGGCATCGAGCAGGAAGACCTTGGCGAACGGGGTCGAAACCACGACACCCTGTTCCGACCAGGCGATGCCGCCGCCGAACAGATCGTCGTCCTCGTCGTCCGGGGTCAGGTCTTCGCGCCAGGTTTCCTTGCCGGTACCGGCGTCGTGCGCGCTCACCACCGAATCCGCATCCATCGCGTAGACCAGGCCATCGGCGACCACCGGCTCCGCCAGCAGGCGGTTGTCGTCGCTGGCCGAGGCGCCGATGTCGACCGACCAGACCTGCTGCAGTGCGCTTGAACTGGCCTTCAAATGATACATGGCATGCGTCTGGTTGCCGCCGGATTGCGCCCAGGCCGCGTTGGCATAGGGCTCCGACAGGATGACGTCGGTGCCCGCGAGTTCGGGATCGACATCCAATTGCCGGTTGAGTTGGAGCGCGGAGACGCGATCGCCCGGCAGCGGCGGCTTCTCGTCCCCGCCGAACCAACTGCAGCCGGCCAGCAACAGGACCGCGCCGAATGCCAGAGCCGATGCGGCGCCCCGGCGCTGGGCGCGCGCGATTCCCCGAAACCCGCTCATCACGTCCCCCACGCGATCAGTTCCCAAGCCGATCGAGCATCTGCTCGGCGCGCTGCGCGAAACCCGAACCCGGACCGGCTTCCGCGTCCGCTGTCTTCTTCAGGGTCTCGAACGCGGTCTTGGCTTTTGCGTTGTCGCCTGCCGCCAGCGCCGCCAGGCCGGTGACCTCCAGCGCCGACAGGCGATAGGCTTCGCCCTCCTTGGTCAGGTCCTTGACCAGGTCGGTAGCGGCCTCCGGCTTGCCGATCTCCAGTTCCAGCAGCGCCGCCTGGATCAGCGCAAGGTCGCGCAGCGCCTTGTCGGCCCCGCCCTCTTTGGCGATTTCACCCAGGATGCCGCGCGCCTTGGCTTTGTCGCCGCTCTCGATCGCGGTCTCGGCCAGGCGGAAGCGCGCCAGCACGCCATAGGTGCCGCTCTCCGCCGCGATCTTGGCCAGTGCCGCCTCGCGCACCTTGATGTCGCTGGTCGACGCCGCGCTCAGGAAATCCGCCGAGGCCTGCATCTGCCGGTTGGTCGCGTATTTAGTCCAGCCCCAATGGGCCGCCACCGCCAGCACCAGCAGCAGCGCCGCGCCGACGATGTAGCTGCCGTATTTCTTCCAGATCGCTGCAGCCTGGTCGCGCCGAAGGTCCTCTTCGACCTCGTGGAAAATGTCCGCCACTCGATGTCTCCGCTGTCCCGTTCCGCTCCCTGGCCGTCGCTTCGTGTCGTCGACGTGCGCAACCCACGGGATCGATTAACAAATTCGGGCCGTAACATAGCGGCTGACCCCGGCGATGGCAAACCATCTCCCGGCTATTTTCTTGGCCCTTTTGCCGCGCTTGACCGGTTGGAACGGTTCTTGCTGATGGATAGGCTGGACAGATTGGAAGGCTGAAACCCATGCCTATTCGGGACACATTCAGGCGGCCCCTGGCGCCGTTTGTCGGCCTCGCCCTGCTGGCGGTTCTGACCGGCTGCGAAGCCCTCGCCTTGACCCCAGCCATCGCGGTTTATGCCGGCGTGGAGGGCATTGCCTTGAACCAGACCGGCAAGCTGGCATCGGACCACGCGGCCTCGGCCATCACCGGCCAGGACTGCAGCTTCCTGCGCTACAAGGACACCGGCAATTATTGCCGGAGCGCGGCAGAAATTGCCGCCCAGGAGGCGATCGAGCGGCGCGACCTTAGCGCCTATTGCTACCGCCGGCGTGGCGGCGTCGCCTGCTACGACACGCCCGATCCGACCGCCAGCGACGAGATCCGCGTCAACTAATCGATCTGGACGAAGGCGCCGGTTTGCGGTGAAACTTTTGGCGACGAGAGGCGTTAGCCCGAGTCGAAACGGGCCCTGTCGGAGGCGCCAATGAGCATCGTGCAGGAGCAATGTCGCAGCCGGTCCTGCTGAGCGACTACCGGCCTCGCGCCGGCAAGGTCTTTTTCGACCGCGCCGATCTCATGCGCATTCTTTCCGTCTATAGCCGCCAGGTGTCGCGCGGGCTGTGGCGCGATTACGCGATCGACCACCGCAGCAACATGGCGGTGTTCTCGATCTACCGCCGCTCCCAGGAGCTGCCGCTGTTCGCCATCACCAAGGTCCAGTTGCGCGGCGACCGGGATCCCAAATACGTCCTGCAGTCCCGCGGCGGGCAGCTGGCCTCCAGCAGGTCGCTCAAGGACATCCTCGAAGTGCTGACCAGGCAGTTCATCTCCGTTAACTAAAGCCAAGAAATCGCCGTAATCGGCCTGTACCGTTCCGCATCTGTCCCAGATGTTGCGGGTAAATGACGTCTATCCACAACATTTTGAGAAATCCCGCTTGCCACTCAAGGTCTTGTGGTGGGAAGATCATGACATATCAACATCTCGGGGCAATCTGCGGATTTCGGAGGCGTATATGGAATGGACCGAACAACGGATTGAGATGCTGCGGCGGCTTTGGGGGCAAGGCCAGACGGCGAGTCAGATTGCGGTAGCGCTCGGTGGCGTTACGCGGAATGCGGTAATCGGCAAAGCCCACCGCCTTGGCCTCACCGGCCGCCCGTCGCCGATCAAGCGCGATGCCAGCGGCACCGCGACGCCGAAGCGCCGCCCGGTCCCGCGCCGCGCCATGCAGTCTCAGCCCAAGCCGATGATGCCGCCGCTGCAGCGCGGTTTGTCGGGGCAGTCGCAGGACGGCAGCATTGCACCGAACCCACCGCCCGCCCCGCGCGAGCAGCCGCGCAACTATCCGCCGGCACGCGCCCATGGCGGCACCAAGAGCTGCTCCTGGCCGATGGGCGACCCGAAGCAGGCCGGTTTCCACTTCTGCGGCGCGCCGTCGGAACCCGGCCGCCCCTATTGCGCCAACCACTGCCACCAGGCGTATCAGCGGAAGTCGGAAGCGGCGTAACAGCCGTCGCGTTTTCGGGGGAAGAGCGGCCGGACCCGAGGGGGTGCCCGGCCGCATTTTTTAGACCATGAAGAAACCCAAGCGCAGCAAGATCGAAGTGCGCGCCGCCGAACTCTCGGACGTCGACGCGCTCACGCGCCTGTTTGCCGACCGCAACGCCTACTCGCAGACCCTGCAGCTGCCGCTCCAGAGCCTCGAGGTCTGGCGCAACCGCCTCACCACCAACGACGACACGCATCATGCGCTGGTGGCGACCGTCGCCGGCGAGGTGGTCGGCAACCTCGGCCTGACGCGTTTCACGCGGCCGCGCCGCGCGCATGTCGGCGAGATCGGCATGGG
>Ga0070674_100001369_pt1 | contig 12876 bp, 9 predicted proteins | sample KBSM33metaG_FD_65344 | JGI IMG/M metagenome (GOLD analysis project Ga0070674, IMG submission 65344) | Miscanthus rhizosphere microbial communities from Kellogg Biological Station, Michigan, USA - KBS M3-3 metaG | ecosystem: Host-associated > Plants > Roots > Rhizosphere > Soil ... | reverse complement strand
CAGCCGGCCCGGATAATGCTCGGCAATTTCGCCCAGCGCCCCGACCGCGCGCTCGTCGCGCTCGATCGCGACCACGGTCGCGCCTTCGGCGAGCAGCGCGCGCGTGAGCCCGCCCGGTCCGGGGCCGACTTCGATCACGGTGACGTCGGCGAGCGGACCCGCGGCGCGTGCGATCCGCCCGGTGAGGTTCAGGTCGAGCAGGAAATTCTGGCCGAGCGATTTGCGGGCCGAGAGCTCGTAGCGCCGGATGACGTCGCGCAGCGGCGGCAGCGCGTCGGTCGCGTTCATTTTGCCGGCGCCATCGCGTCCGCCGCAACCAGCCGTGCCGCGAGCTTGAGCGCCGCGACCAGGCTTGCCGGATTGGCGCGCCCGCTGCCGGCGATGTCGAAGGCCGTGCCGTGATCGGGCGAGGTGCGCACGAAAGGCAGTCCGAGCGTCACGTTGACGGCGTGATCGAACGCCAGCGTCTTGATCGGGATCAGCGCCTGATCGTGATACATCGCCAGCGCCGCATCGTAAGTGCGCCGCGCCGCGGCGTGAAACATGGTGTCGGCAGGCAGCGGCCCGCGCGCGTCGATACCTTCGCGGCGCAACCGCTCGACCGCGGGCGCGACCACCGCGGCGTCCTCCGCGCCAAGCGAGCCGTCCTCGCCGGCGTGCGGATTGAGTCCGGCGAGCGCGAGGCGCGGCCGTGCGATGCCGAAACGCTCGCGCAAACCGCGCGCCACGATGCGGCCGGTCTCCACAATGAGATCAGCCGTGAGGCGCTGCGGCACCTCGCGCACCGGCAGGTGAATCGTCACCGGCACGACGGCCAGCTCCGGCGACCACAGCATCATCACCGGATGCGCAGCGCGTCCGGTCGCCTCCTGCGCGAGCTTGGCGAGAAATTCGGTATGGCCCGGCTCGGCGAAGCCGGTGCGGTACAGCACCGCCTTGGCGACCGGATTGGTCACGACCGCATGCGCACGGCCGGCAAACAGGTCGGCGACCGCGCGGCGGATCGATGCGATCGCCGCCGGGCCGCTCGATTGATCCGGCTGTCCCGGCTCGGCGGTGACGCGCTCGGCGAGCGCCACGACCGGCAACGCGGTGGCAAACGTTTTCGCGGCGGCATCCGGCTCGACCACGCAAAGCGGAACGTCCAGCCCGAGTTGCTGCGCACGCCGCGCCAGAAAGTCAGGATCGGCCAGCAGGTAGAACGGCGGCAGCGCGAGCTCATCGCGCCTCTGCCAGACGGCGAGCGTGATGTCCGGACCGATCCCTGCCGGCTCGCCGAGCGTCAGCGCGAGCGGCAGGCTCATGGCTTACCGGATCTCGATGAGGGCCTGGCTGCGCAGTTCCTTGAGGAACTTCTTGGACAGCGCCTGATATCTCTCCTGGTACACGGCGTCGCGCGCCTCGCGCTTGGCCGCGGACTCCCCGCCCTTCGCCTCTTTCTTGTCGCAGACCGCGAACAGCTCGACGCCCTGTATCGACACGTCCGGCGGCGTCAGCCGTCCGATCGGCGTATTGTTGAGCGCGTCGCGCTGCTGCTGGCCAAGATCGGACGCCAGGCGCTTGATCGTGTCGCGCACCGCCACGTCCGGCATGCCCATCGCAAGGCGCAATCCCTCATTGCAGCCCTGAAAGCGCGCGCGCAGGTTATCAGCGTCGCGCTTGCGCGCCTCCATGGCGGACGCGCCCGCGCCGCGCGGCACCAGCAGCAGGATCGGGCGCAGGCTGTACTCGTAGTCGGTCGGCTCCTGCTTCTGATTCGGAGCTCCCTGCAGCTTCACGGCGACCTCGCCCTCGCCGATTTGCAGGGCCGCGCGGAACTTGCCGCGGATGATCTGAGTCCAGACGAAGTCGGCATGGAGACGCGCCTTCAACGAATCGACGCTGACCCCGCTTGCGGTGACCACCTTGGCGAACTGGTCGGCACTCATGCCGGCGCGGCGCGCGATGTTGGCGAAGGCGCCTTCGATCTCGCGTTTGGGAACCTCGGAGATATAGCGCTTGGCGATTTGGACTTTGAGCCTGTCCTCGATCAGCTCCTCGATCACTTCCTGGCGCGTCGGCGTCTTCTGCGTGGAGACCTGTGTCAGCTTGGTGCGCTGGGCGACGTCGAGCGCCGTGATGGCGTCGCCGTTCACCAACGCGACGATCTGGGCCCGCGCCGGCTGTGCCATGACGAGGAGCGCGCCGATCGCCCCGAAGATCAATGCTGCCGCCGTCTTCATCCGCTTGCCGTTACCATGTTTGTTCGCGCTCAAGGACAACATCGCTTTCCTCGTCGCGCCCCGCTGGCTAAATCGTTAGAACAGTCCGCTGCCCGGCGTGTTGGAGTTCGTGTTGACGCCCTGACTGAAGCTGGTGCCGCCGATCGTCCGCAGATTGATGACCAACAGGACCTTGTGGTCCGTGGTCGTCGTCCCGCTGTAGTTATAGTCGGTCAGGTAGTTCATCGAAATAGCAAAACAGTCGTCGATGTAGCCGAGCCCGAAGCGGTGCTGGTTGACCTGCTTGGCCTCGATGTCATAGCGCGCCGAGGCGAGCACGCTCCAGTTCTGCGTGAACTTGAATTTGACCTCGCCGGTCACCGCCTGGCGCCGGTCGATGAAGCCGATCTCCGGCTGCTGGTCGTAGTTGCCGTAGAGCGCGGTCAGCTGCCAGCGATCGAAATTGGCGCGGCCCTCGACTTCGACGCGGCGCACCTGGAACGAGTTCTCGTCGAGCAGCAAGCGCGAGATGAAGGCGTAGATGTTATCCGGTTGGTAGGCGACGCGCGCCACGTAGTCCGAGCGGCTGGTTTCAAGTCCGCTGTTCAGGCCGGTATTGACCGCGTCCGGCACCGCGAACGAATTCTGCCCGAACAGCTGATAGGACTGTCCGAACAAGACGTTGACGAAGCCGCCGCGATTGAACTGCGCGGTGTACTGCACGCCGGCATTGAGCCGCGTGCCGCCCTCGATGCGGTCCCAGCCGGAGAACTTGTTCACGCTGAACAGGTTGCTGTCATCGAAGATCAGGCTTTGGGCGTCTTCGTTCGGCATCTTGCCGATTTGTGACTCGTTCGGCCGCACGATCAGCTGCGCGATCGGCTCGATCGTTTGCGTGCCCCACGGCTGCACGTTGATGAAGGGGTAGCGGTACTCGAGGCCGACCGCCGGCATGAAGCGGCCGACCGTGCTCTCGCCGGTCGGCAGGAAATTGCCGACGCCGGTCTCCGGGCTGACCGACAGCGCGGCGAGATCGACCCGCGCGGTCGCGAACGGTGTCCACTTCTGCCCCCACGGATCGATCAGCGTGCGGCGCCACGTCGCTTCGGCGGAGGCGCGCGAGTAGTTGCCCGGCATGCCGCGCAGGATGCAGTCGGTGCGATTCTTCACCGCCGGATCGGCGGTCACCCGGTCGCACTGTCCGGTGTTCAAGGCGGTCTGGGTGATCGGATCGAAGTCGGCATTGTCGCGCGACAGGCTGGTGATGTTGGCCTTGTAGGAAAGCTCGCCGCCGAAGAGCGGCTGGGCCAGCTTGTTCTTGTAGTCGATCACCCCATGCACGAGCGGCAGCTGCCCTTGAACGTCGCTTGCCGAGAGGCCGTAGAAATACATCGTGCGCGCGTCGAAGTAGCTGCGCTCGCCGCGGCCGGTCAGATAGAGCTGGCTGACCGTCTCGAGCCCGCCGGACTTCAGCGGGTCCATCAGGGTGAAATAAGTGCGCAGCCCGTAGTCCTGGATGACGTACTTGTCCGTCACCACGGTGCCGTCCCAGCCCCAGACCCATTGGTTGTTGAGGCTGAACTGTCCGGTGGTATCGATGTCGCCGCGGAACTGCCGGTTGCCCGGATCGCCGCCGCCCGACGTGCGGCTTTCGAACGCGCCGGGATTGGCCTGGATGATGCCGGCCGCGCGGATCGCGTAGGAGCCGTTGATCAGCCGGTGGCGCCACTCGCCCTGCAGCAGCAGGCCCTGCTTGGTGGTGAGCAGCGGCGTCAGCGTGAAGTCGTAGTTCGGCGCCAGCGCCCAGAAATACGGCACCGTCAGACCGCCGCCGTACTGGCTGGTGAACGAGAACTTCGGATAGAGCACGCCGCTCTTGCGTTTGACCGTCGGGTCGGGGGTGGAGAAATACGGCCAGTAGAATAGCGGCACGCCGAGGAATTCGAGGCGCGCGTCCTCGAAATAGATCATCTTGGCGCCGTCGTCATGGAGGATGCGCGTCGCGCGCACCTGCCAGCGCGGCGGCTTGCGCGGATCGTCCTTGCAGGGCTCGCAGGCAGTGTAGACGCCGCTCTCGAACGTGGTGTAGCGCCCGCCCTCGCTGCGTTGTGCGCGCGGCGCGGCAAAGCGCGTCTTGTCGGCGGCCTCGACCTGCAGCGAATCGACGAAGCCGTCGCGGAAATCTTCCGTCAGATCGATGATCTCGCCGTGCACGATCTTGCCGTCGGCTTCGGTGAAGCGCGCGTTGCCCTCGGCGCGCATGCGCTTGGTGGTCTGCTCGTAGACGACCCGGTCGGCCTCCAGCGTCGAGCGCTTGTAATAGATCTGGACGTTGCCGAGCGCGATGATGCGGTGATTGACATTGTCGTAGTTCAGCTCGTCCGCGCGCACGACCATCTTGGCGTTCGGATCGTTGTCTCCGACGGTCGACGTGGCGGTGGGGACCTTCGGCACCTGCGGGACGCCGACGAACGGTGCGCTGTTCGGGTCGAACTGGGCGGAGGCGGGATGTGAAAGTCCCAAGCAAAACCCCACAGCCACGGCGCAGGCGCTCGCGAGCGCCCATCGCCGGCCGTGCTCACACGTCTTCCCTGGCCGAGCGGTGATCGCTCCGGCCATTACCCGTCCTCCTGATAAAGAAGCACGACGAAACCTGTCATTCCCCCCGCAAGCGCAGGTAACCACGCGGCCAGAGCTGGATTTAACAGCTCGGCCTTACTCAAGTCTTCAGTCACCTTGGACAGAACATAGAGCAGAAACCCTGCCGCCACGCCACTCAAAACCATCTTGGCGACGCCGCCAAAGCGGAAGAATCTTAAACTGACCGAACAGGCAAGTAGAACCATCGCTGCCAGAAGAAACGGCCGGGCGATGAGCAGGTGGTACTGCAGTTTATAGCCTGCGGCAGCCAACCCGGAGCGCTCGGCGATTTCTATATACGCTGGAAGTTCCCAGAACGGGACCGTCTCCGGGGTTGAAAAACTTTCGCGCACCTGCGCGGCCGTGAGGTTGGTCTTGACCAGATAGCTGTCGTAGTCGCGCGACGACTCGCCGCTGACGTGGACGCTGGCCTGGTCGAGCCGCCAGTGCCCCGGCTCCAGCACGGCCCGCTTCGCCTCGATGCGTTCCAGCGGTTTGCCGGCGGGGTCGAAGGTGAACACGCTTACCTTGTCGAGCCGCACACCCTGTTCCTGGCTTGATGCCGCGTAAACAATCGATTGGCCGTCGACGCTGCGCTGGCGCACCCAGAAGCCGGTCAGCGCCTCCGGCAAGCCGGACTGCTTGTCGCCGAAGATCTCCGCCTCGAGCCGCTTCGACATTTCGCGCATCGACGCCGACAGCGGATTGTAGAGCGCGGTCGCCACCAGCCCGATCATGAACGCCACGATCACGGCCGGTGCGACGAACTGCCAGGCCGACATGCCGGCGGCGCGGGCGACCACGAGTTCGTTGCGGCGCGAAAGCCCGAGGTAGCACGCCATCGCGCCGACCAGCACCGAGAAGGGCAGCAGCCGTTCGGTCAGTTGCGGCACGCGGAAGAACGAGGCCTTCGCGACCATCCAGGAGGACAGGTTCGGCACGTCCGAGGCGCGCCGCATGAACTCGATGTAGTCGACCAGGACGATCAGCACGAAGATGCCGGCGAACACCGACGCGACGGCGCCGAGGAAGCGTGTACCGAAATAGCGGATGAGGGTGCGCGAAACCATGGCTCAGGTGCTCGGCGCCAGACGCCGCGAGAAGCGTTCGAACAGATTGGTGAGCGGCTGCATGAGGAACGCCGGCGGCTCGAGCACCACGCCGCGCGCGATCGCATAGAAGCCGGCCGCCAAGGCGAGCACGATGGAGGCGTACTGCACCACGACCGCGATGCCGTTCTGCGTCGCGACCACGTTGCAGACAAACCCGGTCAGACGCAGCGCGCCGACCGCGAGGATCGTCATGATCAGCGACATTTCGCGGCTCTGGCGGCTGGTACGCGGCGCGCCGAGGATTGCGAAGCAGAGCACGGTGAATGCGACAGGGTAGAGCGGAGCGGCGAGGCGGTCATGCAGCTCGGCGCGGAAATGCGTCGGCAGTTGCTTGTAGGTGGGATCGTCGGGCTCCGGGAATGCGACGTCCCACAGATTGCGCTCGCGCACGCCGAACGCCTGCAACTGCGGCCCGCCGGCGAAGCGCGAGAGATCGAACGCATATCGCTCGAACTTCACGATGGTCGGGTCGATGCGCCCGACTTCGAGCCGGTGCACGACGCCGTTCATCAGCATCAGGAACGTGCCGGTGCTCGATTCGACGATCTCGCCGTATTCGGCCAGCGAGGTCACGCGCTCCTTCTCGTCGCGCCGGTCGTCGATGAAGATGCCGAGCAACTGCCCGTCGTTACGGCGCTCGCGGATGTGGAACGTAAGGCCGCGCTCGATCGTGATGAAGCGGCCAGGCTGCACGATGTTGATGACGAAGTCCGCCTTGACCTTGGTGGCCCAGATGCGCAGTTCGCGCAGGCCCTTCGGCGCCAGGTAGGCGCTGATCCCGAGGACGAGCACCGAGACCGCGATGGTCGTGGTCAGGAACGGGCGGAAGATGCGCCACGGCGACATGCCGGACGCGTTCATCACGACGATTTCCGAATCGGTATTGAGCCGGTTGAGCGTGTGACCGACCGCAATGACCAGCGAGATCGGCGCGATGACCAGCACCAGCATCGGAATCAGCAAGCCGGTGATGCCGACGAACACCAGCACGGTCTGGCGCTGGTTGGTCATCAGGTCGATCTCGCGCAGCGCGTGCGTCAGCCAGATGAGCGCGGTCAGGCTGATACAAATCAGCAGGAACGCGCCGAACGTGGTGCGGAAAATGTATCGGTCGAACGAACCCATATTGCCCGCCGGTCCCCCGGTTCCCCCGCGACGCAGCGTCCCCCGACGCACCGCAACAAAGTCTTTAAGCGGGCTCGATGGCAAGACCGGGGCAGGCATCTCGCAACGGTGTTGAGGATGGGGTATGGAATCGCCCAAAATCAGTGGTTTAGCGGCCGGACGCGCATTTTCTTCAGCAGTGTGACATGAAAGGACCAATCTCCATGGCGGATTCCCGAAAACTCGGCTTTGGCCCAATCGCGGCCCCGGCCGGGGGCGTTCTCGTGGTATTCGCCGACGACGGGGTGAAACTCGGACCGAAGACGAAGCGGCTGCTCGGCTCCGCTGCCGATCTGGTGGCGCGCGCGGCCAAGAGCGAGCGGTTCACCGGGAAAAGCGGCAGCACGCTCGACATCGTGGCGCCGGACGGTCTCAAGGCGACGCGGCTGATCGTGATTGGAACCGGCAAGGCGGACGACCGCAAGCCGTCCGACCTCGTCAAGCTCGGCGGCGTCGTGCAGGGGCGCGTTCCGTCTTCCGCGACCGAAGTCACCGTGGTGCTGGAACTCGGCAACGGCGCCGTGAAAGCTGAAGGTGCCGCCGACATGGCGCTCGGCGCCAGCATGCGCGCCTACACGTTCGACCGCTACAAGACCAAGCGCAAGGACGGCGACGAGGGCCCGAGCAAGGGGCGAATGACGCTGGCCGTCGCCGATGTCGCGGCTGCGCGCAAGGCGTGGGGCGTGAAGCAGGCGGTGCTGGAAGGCGTCGTGCTGGCGCGCGACCTGGTCAACGAGCCGCCCAACGTCCTCTATCCGGTCGAGTTCGCGCGCCGCGCCGCGCAGTTGCGCAAGCTCGGCGTCGGCGTCGAAATTCTCGACGTGAAGGCCATGCGCAAGCTCGGCATGGGCGCGTTGCTCGGGGTGGGGCAGGGCTCGACGCAGGAGAGCCGCATCGCGATCATGCGCTGGAACGGCGGCAAGAAAGGAACGCCGCCGCTCGCCTTCATCGGCAAGGGCGTGTGCTTCGACACCGGCGGCATCTCGATCAAGCCGGCCGCCAACATGGAAGACATGAAGGGCGACATGGCGGGCGCAGCCTGCGTGGTCGGGCTGATGCACGCGCTCGCCGGCCGCAAGGCCAAGGTCAACGCCATCGGCGCGATCGGCCTGGTCGAGAACATGCCGGACGGCAACGCACAGCGCCCGGGAGACATCGTCACCTCGATGTCGGGACAGACGATCGAGATCATCAACACCGACGCCGAAGGCCGGCTCGTGCTCGCCGACGTGGTTCACTACGTCAACACGCGTTTCAGGCCGAAATTCATGATCGACCTCGCAACCTTGACCGGCGCGATCATCGTGGCGCTCGGCCAGGACTATGCCGGCATGTTCGCCAACGACGACAAGCTCTCCGAGCAGCTCACCAAAGCCGGACTTGAGACCGGCGAGCGCGTGTGGCGCATGCCGCTCGGGCCCGAATACGACAAGCTGATCGATTCGAAGTTCGCCGACATGAAGAACACCGGCGGCCGCTCCGGCGGCTCGATCACCGCCGCGCAGTTCATCGGCCGCTTCGTCGGCAAGACGCCGTGGGCGCATCTCGACATCGCCGGCACCGGCTTCGCGTCCGGCTCTTCCGACATCAACCGAAGCTGGGGCTCGGGCTGGGGCGTGCGGCTGCTCGACCGGCTGGTGGCGGAGGAATATGAGAGTTGACGTGAGGCGCGATGACTGAGGTTCTTTTCTATCACCTGCAGCGCCAGCCGATCGAACGCGTGCTGCCGCAACTGCTGGAGAAGTCGCTGGAGCGCGGCTGGCGCGTTGTGGTGCAGGCGGCGTCCGACGAGCGGGTCGACGCGCTCGATGCGCATCTGTGGACCTGGCGCGACGATTCCTTCCTCGCGCACGGCACCGACCGCGAGGCCGAGGCGGCGTTGCAGCCTGTGCTGCTCACCGCGCAGGACCACAATCCGAACGGCGCGAGCGTGCGCTTCCTGATCGACGGCGCGCCGGTGCCGGCGGATGCGGCGAGCTATCAGCGCATCGTGCTGCTGTTCGACGGCGAGGACGACGACGCGGTCGCGGCGGCGCGCACCCGCTGGACCGAGGCCAAGGCGCAGGGCTTCGAGGCGACCTACTGGCAGGCCGACGAGAACGGCCGCTGGCAGAAGAAGGCCTAAACGAGGGCGAGGATGCGCGCCGGCCCGCCGGTTGCGTCCTTCACCTTGGGAAGGCCCGCGACCAAGGTCGCGCCTGTTGCCGGCACCTTGTCGAGATTGGCGATGTTCTCGATACCCCAGCGGCCGGTCGGCAGCCAGGTGTAGTGCGTCTTGAAATCCTTCGAATTGCCCGGGTCGAGCGAAAGCGTATCGACCGCGAGCCCGACGACGCTGCGCTCCTTGACCAGCCATTCGGTCGCTTCAGGATGGATGCCGGGGAAATGCATCACGCCGGCGGCGTCCTTGCCGACGAACTTGGCCGCGTTGGTGACGTGCTGCTGCCAGCCGGAGTTCATCGCGACGCAGCAGCGGTCCGGCAGGCGCCCGTTCTTGCCCTCCCACTCGGCGAGGTCCTGCTTGGTCAGCGCGTAGTCGGCGTTCTGCGCGGCCTTGGCCGAGACGTCGACGACCGCAAGCGGAGCGACCAGTTGCTCCGCCGTGATCTTCTCCGCGGTCGCCCCGTTCTCCGAGAAATGGATCGGCGCATCCATGTGCGTGCCGGCGTGCTCGACGATCTTCCACCAGTTGAGATTGAAGCCGTCCTTCTTGAAATCAAACTTCTTCTCCATCTCGATGCCCGGCACGCCGAAGAACGTCGGAAATTCCGGCGACATGACATGCGTGAGATCGACGACGGACTGGAAGCTGCGCTGCGCCAGCGCCGGCGTCACAGCGGTCGCGGCAAACCCGGCCGCGCTCGCGGCGGCGGCGCCGCGGAAGAACCCGCGCCGCGAGAGGGCGCGATGGACGGCTTCGTTGCATCCGGGAACACACATGATGGTCCTCCTTTGGATTTCGGCTCACAGGATCGTCCCGTTCGACCGTGCTGCGCAATGGGTGCGTTGTCGCGCTTGCTTCTCGCGGCACGGCCTTTAAGAACGCCGCATGTTGGTGCTCGATGATATCTCGATCCGCGTCGCCGGGCGCCTGCTGCTCGATGGCGCATCGGTGCGCGTGCCGGACGGGGCGCGGGTCGGGCTGGTCGGCCGCAACGGGATCGGCAAGACCACGCTGTTCCGCGCGATCACGCACGAGCTGCCGCTCGAACACGGCGCGATCGAGATGCCGGCCCGCGCCCGCATCGGGCGCCTTGCGCAGGAGGCGCCGGGCGGGCCGGAAAAGCTGATCGACGTGGTGCTCGCGGCCTCCAGCGAGCGCTCCGAACTGCTGGCCGAGGCCGAGACCGCGCACGATCCGCACCGCATCGCCGAGATCCAGACGCGGCTCGCAGACATTGGCGCGCATGCGGCGCCGGCGCGCGCGGCCGAGATCCTTGCCGGCCTCGGCTTCGACCAGGCCGCGCAGCAGCGCCCGTGCTCGGATTTTTCCGGCGGCTGGCGCATGCGCGTCGCGCTCGCCGCGGTGCTGTTCGCCGAGCCGGACCTGCTGCTGCTCGACGAGCCGACCAACTATCTCGACCTCGAAGGCACGCTGTGGCTGACCGACCACCTCGCGCGCTATCCGCGCACCGTGATCGTCATCAGCCACGACCGCGACCTGCTCGACGACGCGGTCGACTGGATCATGCATCTGGAGGGCGGCAAGCTTGCGCTTTACCGCGGCGGCTATACGTCGTTCGCGCGCCAGCGGGCCGAACGCCTCGCGCTCGACGCCAAGGCGGCCAAGAAGCAGGAGCTGGAGCGCAAGAAGCTGCAGGCCTTCATCGACCGCTTCAAGGCCAAGGCCACCAAGGCGCGCCAGGCGCAATCGCGCGCCAAGCGCCTCGCCAAAATGGAGCCAATCGCGGCGGTGACGAGCGGCGAGGTTCGCCCGATCGAATTTCCCGCGCCGGCAAAGTCGCTCTCGCCGCCGATCGTGGCGCTGGAGAAGGTCGCGGTCGGCTACGAGCCGGGCAATCCGGTGCTGCGCCGCCTCTCGCTGCGCATCGATCCCGACGACCGCATCGCGCTGCTCGGCCCGAACGGCAACGGCAAGTCGACGCTCGCGAAGCTGCTCGCCGGCCGCCTCGCGCCGGACAGCGGCATCGTCACGCGCGCCGAGCGCATGGACGTCGCTTACTTTGCGCAGCACCAGCTCGACGAATTGGTGCCGGAGCAGAGCGTCTACCAGCATGTCCGGCGGCTGATGCCGGATGCGCCCGAGGCGAAAGTTCGTGCGCGCGCAGGCAACATCGGATTCTCCGGCGAGCGCGCCGACACGCCGGTGGAAAATCTCTCGGGCGGCGAGAAGGCGCGCCTGCTGCTCGGGCTCGCCACCTTCGCCGGACCGCATCTTGTCATCCTCGACGAGCCGACCAACCATCTCGACATCGACAGCCGCGCCGCGCTGGTCGAGGCGATCAACGAATTCCCCGGCGCCGCGATCCTGATCTCGCATGACCGCTACCTGATCGAGGCCTGCGCGGACCGGCTCTGGCTGGTCGGCGACGGCACGGTTGCGCCCTACGAGGGCGACCTCGACGACTACCGCCGTCTCGTGCTCGGGCGCGAAGCCAGGCGCGAGGAGCGCGATGATGCCAACAAGGTCTCGCGCACCGACCAGCGCCGTGCGGCGGCGGAGAAGCGCGAGGAACTAAAGCCGCTCAAGCGCCGCATCGACGCGGCCGAGAAGACGGTGGCGCGGCTCACCGCCGACATCGCGGCGATCGACCGTGATCTGGCCGATGGATTGTTCGCGCGCGATCCCGCCAGAGCGACCACGCTCTCCAAGGCGCGCGCCGAGGCCGCCGAAGCGCTCGCCAAGGCCGAGGAAGACTGGCTGACGGCGAGCGCGGCCTACGAAGACGCGATGGCCTAGCCCCTCGGCGGTGCCACGCCCGCTTCCTCGACCGCGCGATAGAGCGCGCGCGCATCCTCGCGGAAAGCGCGGCGCGAGGCGTCGCGGCTATAAAACATGTGGCCGCCGCCGTAGACCGAGAGTTTCAGCCGCTCGGGCGACGCGAAGGCCGGCAACTGGTCCAGGATCATCTGGTTCTCGAAATAGGGCGTGACCAGATCGCTCGCGCCGTGCGCCACCAGGATGCGCATGCGCGGATCGTTCGCCAGCACCGAACGCAACTCGCCGACGATCTCGTGCTTGCCGCGCGACCCGTCCCAATCCCAGCGCGAGCTGACGCGGCCGTTGAGCAATTGATACGGCTCCTCGACCCGCCAGTTCAGCACCCGCGCGTAAAGATCCGTCATCGCGGTCGACATCGGCGCCCGCATGCCGGTCAGCCCCGGGTCGTCGTAATGCGAGGACGCGGCGTTCGGATCGGAGTCGATGCCGGTGATCGTTGCATCATACATGCTGGCGATCCTGCCGCTGTCGCGCGTGCGCTCGCGGATGAAGGTACGCGTGTCGACGCGGCCGGCGAGCCGGCGCACCAGCGCGGGATCGAGCCCGGTCAGCTGCGCGACGCGCCCGCTCATGCGTTCGATCGCCTGCGTGTCGCGCTCGCCACGCACGAGGTCCTGCAGGTAGTCGCCCGCGGCGTAGCGCTCTACCTCACGCAGCGCTTCGCGATCGAACGGCGCGGTTGCTTCGCGCGCCGCCGCCGCCATCGAGGGCAGCCGCGCAACCCAGCCGAGCGGCGACTGCCGTCCGTTGCCGCGCCAGCCGAAATCGATCACCGGCGAAACCATCACGAGGCCTG
>Ga0070674_100001365_pt1 | contig 12895 bp, 10 predicted proteins | sample KBSM33metaG_FD_65344 | JGI IMG/M metagenome (GOLD analysis project Ga0070674, IMG submission 65344) | Miscanthus rhizosphere microbial communities from Kellogg Biological Station, Michigan, USA - KBS M3-3 metaG | ecosystem: Host-associated > Plants > Roots > Rhizosphere > Soil ... | reverse complement strand
AGGCAACGGCACGCGTGCCCGCAATGCTCAACTTCTCGACCGGCCCGGCTTCTGCTCTGGGCGCCTGCCGCGCGGCGCAGATCTCGCTCGTTCTGACGTCGCGCCGCTTTGTCGAGAAAGCCAAGCTCGAGCCCCTCGTGGCCGCACTCGCATCGCAGGTGACGATCGTGTATCTCGAGGACGTTCGGGGTCAGATCGGCATGGTTGCGCGCCTCGCCGCGCTGTGTCGGTCGCTCCTGAGCAAGCCCCGGCGTCGATCCGAGCGAGCGAACGAGCCGGCTGTCGTACTCTTCACGTCGGGATCCGAAGGCACGCCCAAAGGCGTCGTGCTGAGCCACAAGAACCTGCTTGCGAATCGTCACCAGCTTGCCGTCGTCGTGGACGTGAGCCCGAAGGATGTCGTGCTGAACGCGCTGCCCGTGTTCCACAGCTTTGGTCTGACGGGTGGTCTGTTGCTCCCGCTCCTGGCGGGTGTGCGCACGTTCCTCTATCCGTCGCCGCTTCACTACCGCACCGTTCCGGAGCTGGCCTACGGCATTGATGCGACGATCCTGTTTGGCACGGACACGTTCCTTGCCGGCTACGCGCGCGTCGCCGACCCGTACGACTTTTACACGGTCCGCTATGTCTTTGCCGGCGCCGAACGCGTGAAGCCGGAGACGCGGCGCGCGTGGTTCGAGAAGTTCGGTATCCGCATTCTCGAAGGCTACGGAACGACGGAGACGGCGCCCGCGCTCGCAGTAAACACAGCGATGCACTTCAGGCCCGGCACGGTGGGACGTCTTCTGCCTGGAATCGAACATCGGCTCGAGCGCGTCGAGGGTATCGCCGCGGGCGGACGACTGTTCGTGCGCGGTCCGAACGTCATGCTCGGATATCTACGCGTTGAGAATCCGGGCGTGCTGCAGCCGCCGCCCGATGGCTGGTATGACACTGGCGACATCGTCGATTTGGATGCTGACGGTTTCGTGAGCATCAAGGGACGAGCGAAGCGATTCGCGAAAGTTGCCGGCGAGATGGTGCCGCTCGGCGTCGTTGAAGATTTGGTTGCCAAAGTCTGGCCGCAGTCGACGCATGCCGTTGTCGCGCTTCCGGACATGAAGCGCGGCGAGCAGCTGGTGCTCGTCACCGATCATGGCGATCCGACCCGTGCGGCGCTCGTTGCTGCGGCGCGCGAGGCGGGCCTGCCGGAGATCTATGTGCCACGTTCGATCGCGAAAGTGAAGTCGGTGCCGCTACTCGGCACGGGCAAAGTGGACTACGTCAACGTCGGGCAGCTGGCGTCCGAGCTGGCGCGTGCATCGTAGAGCAGCTGGCGTGGCGTCCGCAGCCGAAATGCACCCGAATGATGCCGGCTCCGATACACTCTTGACGTGCCCACTCTTCTAGAAGCCATCGAGATCAAGCGGAAGACCTTCTTCGAGTTCGAGAACGCGCCCTACGTCTGCATCGACTTCGAAGTCTCGCGCCCGACGGCGCGCGGCGGCCAGACGCTGGTCCGCTTGAAGATGCGGAACCTGCTGACGCGTTCAGTGTTCGACAAGACCTTCAAGGCCGGCGAGAAGTTCTCCGAGCCGGATCTCGTGCAGGTCTCGGCAACGTTCCTCTACTCCGATGGCGACGGTTTCCACTTCATGGATCAGGAGAGCTTCGAGACGCTCACGCTGAGTGCCGACACGACGGGCGACGATCGCGAGCTGCTCGTCGACAACCTGCTCGTCCAGATCCTCAAGTACAACGGCAACCCAATCGCCATCCAGTTCCCGCCCCACGTGGAGCTGACGGTGGCACACACCGAGCCGGGCGTGCGCGGGGACACCGCGTCGGGCGGTGTGACCAAGGCGGCGACGCTCGAGACGGGCCTGCAGATTCGTGTGCCGCTCTTCATCAAGGAAGGCGAGAAGGTGAAGGTCCATACGGAGACGCGCGAGTTCTCCGGCCGCGCCTGACACGGCTGTCGTTGCGACGTGCCCCCGTCCACGATATGTTCCTGAGACGTGAAATCCAGCCGCTATCGCATCGTGCGCAAGCTTGGCGAAGGAGGCATGGGCGTCGTCTTCGCCGCGCACGACGAACGCCTCGACCGTCCGGTTGCCATCAAACGTCTGCGCCCAGACTGTGGAGACGGGCAGGAGCGCGAGCGCCTGTGGCGTGAAGCGCGGACGGCCGCGAGCGTCAGCCATCCCAACATCTGTCAGCTCTACGAGATCGATTCGGAAGGCGACGAGCTCTTCCTGACGATGGAGTTGCTCGATGGGGAGGCGTTGAGCAGCCGGCTCACCCGCGGACCGCTGCGGCCGAACGAGGCAGGGCAGGTCGCGCTCTCGGTACTGTCCGCGCTGGGCGCGCTTCATCACAAGAGCATCGTCCATCGCGATCTGAAACCCTCGAACATCTTCCTCGCCCAGCATGGCGTCAAGCTGCTCGACTTCGGGCTGGCGCGTCCATTCGTCGGTGCGCTCGACGTCACGGGCGGCGACCTGACGATGCCCGGTATGGTGATGGGGACTCCAAGGTACATGGCGCCCGAGCAGATCGAGGGTGGCGCCGTGGATGCCCGCAGCGATCTGTTCGTGCTCGGGTCGGTGCTCTACGAGATGCTCGCGGGCAGGCCTGCCTTCAACGGCGGCTCGGTGTTTGCCGTCGCTCGCGCGATCACCAGCGAGGAACCTGCGGCGCTCGGCGGCTCTTCCGGGATCGTCGCGCTCGATCGCGTTATTCATCGAGCGCTGCGGAAGAAGCCTGAGGATCGCTACCAGAGTGCCGCGGCATTCGGGCAGGATCTGCGTGCGGCGCTGCTGGCGATCGACTCGGCGAGCATCGCGCCGGTTCGGCCCATCACGCGGCTCGTCGTGATGCCGTTTCGGGTCTTGCGTCCGGATCCGGCCATCGATTTCCTCGCGTTCAGCCTCGCTGACGCTGTCAGTTCCGCACTCTCGGGGCTGCCGTCGGTGGTGATTCGATCGACGGCGGCTGCATCGAGGTTTGCGAACAATGCGCCAGACCTCGCCGCTCTTGCCGCTGCGCTCGATGTCGATGTTGTCTTGCTCGGATCGATGTTGAGCAGCGGCGGACAGGTGCGCGTCAGCGCGCAGCTCGTTCAGGTGCCATCGGGCACGTTGATGCGCGCGATCACATCGCAATCACCGGCCGACGAGATCTTCCAGCTGCAGGACGCGCTCGCGAAGCAGATCGTGGACTCGCTCGCGCTGTCGTTGACCAGCCGGGAGCAGGATCGCATCAACAAGGACACGCCTGCCGATGGCGAGGCCTACGAGTTGTACTTGCGCGCGAATCAGATGCAGCTCGATCTCTCGAAGTGGTCGGAGGCCCTGGAGCTGTATCGTCGGTCGGTCGATCGCGATCCGCAGTTCGCGCCCGCGTGGGCGCGGCTCGGACGCTGCTACAGATTGATCGGGAAGTTCGGTGACCCGGCCAGCGCGGAGGCGAACGTGGCGCTGGGAAAGCAGGCGATCGAGCGTGCGCTCGCAATCAACGGCGACCTGTCGGTCGCGCATCAGTTCTACGCCTACGTCGAGGTCGAGGCTGGTCACGCACGCGAGGCCATGGTGCGGCTGCTCAATCGTGTACGCCACGCTCCCTCTGAGCCCGAGCTCTTCGCGGGGCTGGTCCACGCCTGCCGTTATTGCGGCTTGCTCGATGCCTCGGCGGCCGCGTACGAACGGGCGATGCGGCTCGATCCCGCCGTGGTGACGAGCGTAGCGCAGACGTTCCTGCTGCTCGGTCAGTGGGAACGTGCCCTGGCCGTGGATCGGAGCGAGCCATCGATTGCCAGGCCATCCGCGCTGTATCAGATGGGCCGCATCGACGAGGCGCTCGAGATGATTCGCCCCTTCGCGACGCGCGACCTCCATCCGCAGTTGCGAACTGCGCTCAACATCATGGTCGCGGCGTTCGAGTCGAGGTGGGAAGACGTCATCAGCCACATCAGAACGCTGGTGGTCTCGAATTTCACCGATCCCGAAGGCTTCTTTCACTGGGCGGGAGCGCTGGCCATGGCTGGCGACCGCGACGGTGCGCTCGACATGCTCGAACGAACCGTCGAGGCCGGGTTCTATCCCGTGTCGGCGTTCATCAGCTACCCCAACCTCGACGCGCTCCGTACGGCCTCTGACTTTCGTCACATCGTCCGGCGAGCCGAAGAGCGGCATCGCGAGGCGCTCGACGCGTTTCGCGCCGCAGATGGCCCGCAGCTGCTTGGTCTGCCGAGTGTGTAGAGGCGCGTCTTCCGCTACGTTGCGAGAAGACCCGCCGCTACATCGTCGTGAAATAATCCGCGGGTGCCCGTCGGGACACCCTTTCATGCGCGCACGTTTCCGCTGTGCGAGTCGCTCAACTACCGCGACTGGTCGGGGTACTACACCGTCAGCGCGTACGAGGCTCACCACGAACACGAGTACAACGCGATACGAAATGCGGCGGCGCTGATCGACGTCTCTCCGCTGTTCAAGTACATCGTCGGCGGACCCGACGCGAGCACGCTGGTCAATCGCGTCATTACACGCGATGTGAGCCGGATGTCGGTTGGCCAGGTCTACTACACACCCTGGTGCGACGAGCACGGTCACGTCATCGACGACGGTACGGTGTCGCGCCTCGCGGAGCAGCGTTTCCGCTGGACCGCTGCCGAGCCCAACCTGAGATGGTTCACGCAGAATGCGCAGGGGCTCAACGTCACCATTAACGACGTGTCAGAGAGTCTCGCGGCGCTGGCACTGCAGGGACCGCTGTCAGCGCAGGTGCTGCGGCGCTGCTCGGATATTGATATCGATCGATTGAAGTACTTCCGCGTTGCGAGTGGTCGTATCGGCGGCATCGCCGTCGATGTGTCTCGGACCGGATACACCGGGGATCTCGGCTACGAGATCTGGATACCAGCGGCGCAAGCGCTTGCCGTCTGGGATGCGATTGTCGATGCGGGGCAGGCATTCGACGTGCTGCCGGCTGGGATGCTCGCGCTTGACGTCGCGCGCGTCGAGGCCGGGCTGCTGCTCATCGACGTGGACTTTGTCGGCAGCAAGAAGGCAATGATCGCCGATCAGAGGTATACGCCGTTCGAGCTCGGTCTTGGCCGACTCGTGGATCTCGAGAAGGATGCGTTCGTTGGTCGATCGGCGCTGCACGAGGCGTCACGCGCGCCCCGTCGGCAGATCGTTGGCCTGGAGATCGATTGGTCGGATGTCGAAGCGATCTACGAACGGATCGGGCTGCCTCCCGTTGCGCCGGCGGCTGCGTCGCGGACGCCGGTGCCGGTCCTGTATGGCGGCCGTCAGGTCGGGCGGGCTACGACGACGACGTGGTCGCCGACGTTGAAGCGCCTCATTGCAATCGCCTGCATCAACAACCCACGTCACGCTGAGGGTACGCGCCTGGAGTTCGAGATCACGGTGGAGGGCGCGCGTCACTTCGTCGGTGCGACGGTTGTCCGCACGCCGTTCTTCAACCCCGCTCGCAAGACGGCTACGCCGCCTTCGCAGTGACATCACCGCGCGAGCGTCTCTACGCCGTCGCATGCGCCGGCATGTTCGTGTTCGGGATGATTCTCGGGCTGCCTGGCACTGTGCTCGGTCTGCCGGAAACCGTTCAGCAGTTCGGGCTCACGCTGGCGGATCGCGGTCTGCTCATCTCCACGCTCTTCACCGGGCTGCTGTTCGGCAGCCTGCTTTCCGGTCTCGTGGTCGATGCGTTGGGCCAGCGCGTGTCTCTGGTTGTTTCGGCGGCCCTTGTTGCCGTGTGTCTGCCGTTGTTTGCGACTGCGTCAAACGCTGTGCTCGCGGCCTCCGCGTTGTTTGCGCTGGGCCTGGCGTCGGCGAGCATCAACACCGCGTCGAATGCGCTGTCCTCCGAGCTCTTCGCTGACGAGCGCGGCCGGCGCATGAACGGCATCGCCATCATGGTCGGCCTTGGCGGAATCGCGATGCCGACGGCGACCGTGCTCGCATCGCATCTTGTCTCGTGGCGAGCGGTCGTTATTGGTGGCGGCGCGCTCTCGGCGCTCGTCGCGCTGTCCGGAGTCGTGCCGATTGCGCTGCCACCGCGCAAGAGTGTGAAGGGGTCTGACCCCGTCACAGTTCTGCGTCAGTTCGGCCGACAGCCCGCGTTCGTCATCTTCCTGATGCTCATCATGCTCGGCGGCGGGAACGAAGCGTCGATGGCGGGATGGACATCGAGCTTCGTGATTGCGTCCGGGATGAGCTCATCGGTCGCCACGTGGGTGCTGTCGTCGCACTGGCTGGGGCTGATTCTGTCGCGGGCGTTGTTTTCGAGTCGCGTCGACCGCGCGAAGGAAGTCGCCGTCGAACGAAGCGCAGTCTTGAGCGCGCTCGCGCTGCTTGTTCTGGTCGTGTCCCCTTCATCAGTTGTAGTCATGTGCGGTCCGTTCGTCGTAGGTATGTGCATGGCGCTGGTGATGCCCACGTCGTTGGCACTTGCCGGTGAGCGCATCCAGGGCAACCCTGGTGCGCTCTTTGGTGGGCTGCTGACGCTCGCGCAAATCGGCGGCATGGTGCTGCCGGCATCGGTCGGGCTCGTGGCGCAGTACACGAGCGTTCGGCTCGGCCTTGTGCTGGTTGTGGCAAGTTACGGCGCCATCGCCGTGCTCGTGCGGCGCCTGTCGCACGACGACTTCCGGCCGTCGCCGGAAGCCGGGTAGAATCCGGGACCACCTTCGAGGAGGACCATGATTCCAGAACGCTACGCTCCGATGACCTACGCGCTGTTCCGCATCGTGTTTGGCTTCCTGTTTTTCCTTTTCGGCCTGCAGAAGATGTTTGGAATCCTCGGTGGACAAGTGATGCCGCTCGGGAGCATGCTCGGCGCGGCAGGAGTCATTGAAACCGTCTGCGGTTTCCTGATCATGATCGGTTTCTTCACGAAATACGCCGCCTTCCTCGCCAGCGGCGAGATGGCCGCCGCATATTTCATCGCACACGTTCCACAGAGTCCCCTCCCGCTCGTCAACATGGGCGAACGCGCGACGATGTTCTGTTTTGCGTTTCTCTATATCGCCACGAGGGGCGCCGGCATCTGGAGCGTCGATAGTGTGATGCGAAGAAAGTAGACGGCTCTCGGCTCTTGGCTTTAGGCTTTGGGCCTTCCGAGAGCCCAGAGTCCAAAGCCCAGAGCCAGCACCCTCATGTCTTCTCGACTGAGTTCTAGCAATCGCGACTCCCTCGTAACCGAACTTCGGTCACTTCTCGGCGACCGTTGCACGATCAACGCGACGGAACTCGAGAACCACAGCCACAGCGAGTCCTGGCATCCCTCCGGCCTCCCCGACGTCGTCGTCTATCCACTCTCGACCGACGACGTGAGTGCCGTCGTTCGCGTCGCCGCGCGTGTGGGTGCTCCCATCGTGCCGTTTGGTGCGGGCTCGTCGCTCGAGGGTCATGTCAACGCAGTCGAGGGAGGCGTCTCGATCGACCTCTCCCGCATGAATCGCGTGCTCAGCGTGAACGTGGAGGACCTCGACGTCACCGTTGAAGCCGGTGTCACGCACCGATCGCTCAACAAGGCGCTCGCCAATACCGGCGTCTACTTCTGGATCGATCCCGGCGCCGACGCGACCATCGGCGGGATGGCCGCGACCGGCGCGTCTGGCACCACGACGGTTCGCTACGGCACCATGAGAGAGACAGTGCGCGGACTGACCGTGGTGTTGGCTGATGGTCGCGTGATTCGAACCGGAGGCCGGGCGCGCAAATCGTCGGCGGGCTATGACCTCACGCGGTTGTTCATCGGCTCCGAAGGCACGCTCGGCGTGATCACCGAAATCACGCTGCGAGTCTACGGATTCCCCGAAGCGGTGTCGGCGGCGATCTGCGCGTTCGACTCCATGGAAGGCGCGGTGCAGACCGTGATCACGACGATCCAGCTCGGGATCCCGGTGGCGAGAATCGAGCTGCTCGACGAGGTCATGGTGGACGCCGTCAACCACTACTCGAACCTCTCGCACGCCGTGAAGCCGACGCTCCTCTTCGAGTTTCACGGCACCAGTCAGGCTGGTGTCAGCGAGCACGCGACGTCGGTGCAGGAGATCGCCGCCGAGCATGGCGGCGCCGGGTTCGAGTGGGCGACGACCACCGAGGATCGAACGAGGTTGTGGCGTGCGCGGCACAACACGCTGCCGGCGTCGCGCGCGATGCGTCCCGGCGGGCACTCGTGGGTCACTGATGTCTGCGTGCCGATCTCGAAGCTGGCGGAATGCATCACCGAGACGAAGCGCGATCTGCAGGAGTCGAAGGCGTACGCGCCACTCGTCGGCCATGTCGGCGATGGTAACTTCCATCTGAACTTCGTCTTCAACCGCGACGATCCCGCCGAGTTCACTGAGGTGAAAGCGCTCAATACTCGTCTCGTGCATCGGGCGATTGCGATGGGGGGCACGTGCACTGGCGAACACGGGATCGGGATGGGCAAGATGGCCGAGCTCGAAACGGAGCACGGCGAGGCTGTCGAAGTGATGAAGGCGATCAAGCGCGCACTGGATCCCGAGAATCGGATGAATCCGGGCAAGATCCTCAGGGTCTAGCCCAGTCAATCGATCGCGACACACAGAGGCAGTGAGGCACAGAGAATAGAAACCTCAGTGTCTCTGTGCCTCGGTGTGTCGTAGTCGGCGACTGACGACTTCGCCGAGTGCTCGAATCGCGTCGCGCAGTTGATCGTCCCGCAGGTACGGCGCTGGTCCCATTCGCAGGATGTCTCCTCTCGCGTCGACGTGAACGCCTCGCTCGCGCAGGCGGCGCGCGACGTCTTTCGCCGATGCAACTCGAATCGCCAGGAAGCCGCCGCGCCGCTCGTCCGGCATCGGCTCGATGCGCGCGAGGGAAGGAGAGACGTCAAGCCTTTCGAGCGCACTCTTCAGCAGACCGACCTGATGCTGGCTGATCGATCGCAGCCTGTCGGGGGTCAGCCCCTGCTGCTCGTGAAACGCGAACACAGCCGCCGCCCGATAGTGTGACGTGACGTCGTAGGTCGCACCGCCGAACGCCGCGGCGCCCGTGGCATAGACGACTTGTGTCTGACTCGAATCCTCGAGCGCATCGAACTCGGCGAACCAACCAGTGAGCACCGGCCGGAGCCGGCTCTCAGGCGGCACTCGGAGAAAGCAATTACCTTCACCGAGTTGGCAGTACTTGTATCCGCCTCCCGTCACGAACACGTCATCCAGGCCGGATCGACGGAGACCGAAAGGCACGACGTTCAACTGGTGATACGCGTCGAGGAGAAGAGGCACACCCTGATGCCGGCACGCAGATGCGAGGACATCGAGGCCGGGAACAATCTCGGCCGTCTCGAACAGCACGGTCGACACCATCGCGCACAGCGTCTTCGAATCGAGCGATGCGATGACTCGGTCGGCCAACGTCTCGACTGGTCGCGCTGGTACGTTGATGACGGCGACCCCCTCTTCCGCGAGGCGATCGACCTGTCGCCGGATACTGTGGAACTCGCCATCGGTGGTGACGATGCGCGGACGCTCGAGGAGTGGGAGCGCTGACAGCCATCGCGTGACGAGCTCGTGCGTGTTCTGCCCGAGCGCAATGTTCTCCGCGCGGTCGCCCAGCAGCCGCGCGAAGCCGGTGCGCACGGCCGCAGCCTGCTCGGCCGCCCGCGCCCACTTGTCATCGACGAACTCAGCGGCGTCGAGCCATGCGCGTTGCTGCGCGTCGAAGCCGACGTCTGGCCACGCCTGATGAGAGTGGCCCGTGAGCAGCATCCGCTCACCGACTCGAAATCGCGAGTAGTGGCGCGCGAGGGGGTTCTCTCTCAGTCCTCAGTCTCCGGTCCCAAGTCTACTGTCGTGATTTCCGAACCCCGAACCCCGAGTCCCGGATCCCGGATCCCGGATCCCGAGTCCCGGCCCCGGGGCCCCGTGTTACTCTGCCCTCCGCACTCAGGAGGCTTCATGAACGCCGTCATTCATCGCCGGCTGCTGTTATCCGCGCTGTTGGTCTTGCTGGCCATCCCCGCGGCCGCGCAGGTCCGCATTATTCAAACGAACTCGCAAGGGGACAACATCCACCTGATCGACCCGGCGACCAATCAGATCGTCGGTGAAGTCAAAGGCGTACCGATCAACCATGGCGCAGCCGGAGCGCCCGACGGCAGTCGCCTCTACTTCAGCAGCGAGGCCGAGCAGACGCTGCACGTCGTCGACGGCAAGACGTTCCAGCTCACGAAGAAGATTCCCTTGAGTGGCCGTCCCAACAACATCTCGATCAGCCGCGACGGCCGCAAGGTCTATGTCGGGATCGTCTCGTCACCGGGCGCTGTGGACGTCATCGACACGGCGACGCTCGAAAAGGTGAAGAGCATCCCGACCAAGGGCGGCATTCACAACGTCTACGTGACGCCGGACGGCAACTACGTGGTCGTGGGATCGATTGCCGGCAAGCTGATGACCGTGATCGACCAGAAGACCGAGGAGCCAGTCTGGACGCTGTTCCAGGAAGGCGTTCGGCCGATGGCGTTTGAAACGAACGCCGACGGATCGACGAAGCGGATCTTCGTGCAGCTCTCCGACGTCCATGGGTTCGCCGTCGTCGACTTTGCGCAGCGCAAAGAGGTGGCTCGGATCGAGCTGCCGAATGACGTGCCGCCGGAGCAAGTGGACAAAGGGCCGTTCAATGGATCGCCGTCGCATGGCCTCGGCGTCGCACCGGATGGCAAGACGCTGTGGGTGACGAGCCGGCCAAACGCCCGCGCGTACACCTACTCGCTGCCCGATTTGAAACTCCTGCCTGGGTACGTCGATCTTGGTGGCCGGCCCGACTGGGTCACGTTCACGCCAGACAGCAAGAGCCTGTATATCGCAACCGAAAACACCGACACGGTCATCTCAATCGATGTGGCCGCGAGAAAAGAAATCACGCGCATCAAGGTCGGCAAGTCTCCGAAGCGCAACATCACGTGGGTGGCGCGTGGGACCAGCTAGGTTCCCGGCTCTGGGCTCTCGAGTCTGGGCATTCGGCGTTGGTGCGGCGGCGTTGACGATTGCGATCCTCTCGGTTCCATCAGCCACGCGAGCGGCAGGGCCGGAGGAGGACTTACCGGACGGTGAAGGAAAGAAGATCCTCGTCGCGTCGTGCACGGCGTGTCACGACCTCAGTGAGGTGACGAAGTTCCGCGGCTACTACGATCGCAAACAGTGGCGGGACATCGTCGTCACGATGATGGAGTACGGCGCGCCGGTGGACGAGAAGCAGGTCGACATCCTCGCCGATTACCTGGTTGAGCATCTCGGCAAGAAGTAGCTACAACCGGGAGCGAATCTCCCACAGATCGGGAAACAGATTTCTTCCGATCGTCGATTGCAGATAGGCGGCTCCGCGTGAGCCGCCTGTCCCCGGCTTGCTGCCAATCGTCCGCTCGACCATCCTGACGTGACGGTATCGCCACTCAGCGATTCCTTCATCCAGGTCGACCAGGCGCTCGCAAATCTCCGCGCTCTTCACGTCATTCCGGTACACGTCGAGCAGGATCTGCTGAATCTCCGCCGTCGGCTCGATGAGCCTCGAGTAGTCGCGAGTCAGGTGGCCTGTCGGCACCGGATACTTTTCGCGCGCCAGGTAGTGAAGGAACGCATCCCAGATCGTCGGCGCCAGGAATCGGCGCTCGAGCGCGATGCGGCCCTGGCTTCCCTCGGAAAAACGCGAGAGCGCTCCTTCGCTTTTCGCACCCAGCAGAAACTCGACCTGCCGGAACTGATTGGACTGAAATCCGCTCGCGGCTTCCAGCCGCGCACGAAACGACAGGAACTCGAGCGGCGTCATCGTCTCGAGGATGTCGAGCTGCGCCACCATCACCTTGAGGATGGTGAGGATTCGCTTGAGCGTGTGCTGCGCGCGGTGCGGCTGATCTCCCTTGAAGAGCGCCGCAACATGATCCAGTTCGTGCAGCAGTTCCTTGAACCACAACTCGTAGACCTGATGAATCACGATGAAGAGCATCTCGTCGTGTTCGGGTCCTTGCGAGCGCGGAGCCTGCAGTGCAAGAAGCTTGTCGAGCTGAAGGTAGCTCTGATACGTGACCGCCGCCTCAGGTTGTTCCTGCATCGTCAGACTCTCCTGGCACATCGAGTCCCACTGCGCGCATCAGGGCGATGGCGTTGCTTCGCGTGACCGGACCGGCCTTCATGCGGTAGTCGAAGTGGATCTCGCCGCCCTCGAACCAGTCTTCGAAGTGCACGTTGACGGCTCGAGGCGCGAGGGCCCGCGCGATCGACGTGAGCGCAAGATCGTGAGTGGTGACCAGCCCGATGGCGCCGCGATCCAGCAGACTGCGCAGGACGCCTGATGCGCCAATCAGCCGGTCGTGCGAGTTCGTGCCGTGAAAGAGCTCGTCCAGCAGGAAGAGCAACGGTGTCGATCCGTTTGAGACGTCCGCGAGCTTGCGGACACGCGTGATCTCCGCGTAAAAACGCGAGCGTCCTTCCTGGAGCGAGTCCTGGATGCGCAGCGTCGCGCCCACCTGCAGCGGCGACAGTCGAAGCGACACGGCTCGGACGGGGGCGCCAGCCTGTGCGAGTACCGCGTTGATGCCAACGGTACGAAGCAGCGTGCTTTTCCCCGACATGTTGGAGCCGCTGATGACGAACAGGCGATGGCTCTCGTCCATGCGCACGTCATTACGCACGCATCGAGCCTCTGGCAGGAGAGGATGACCGAGCTCGTGCCCATCGAATAGTGCTGTCGCGTCACTCGTCGCGATCTCCGGGAACGGATCGCGCGGATGCTCGAACTTGTAAGCGGACAGCGATGACAGTGCCTCGAACTCTGCCACCGCCTCGAGCCACCCTCGGATGTGACGCCCGTGTCGCGCGCGCCATGCTTCGATCGCCCACGCCAGGTGCGTCCCCCAGAGGAAGGGG
>Ga0070674_100001363_pt1 | contig 12896 bp, 14 predicted proteins | sample KBSM33metaG_FD_65344 | JGI IMG/M metagenome (GOLD analysis project Ga0070674, IMG submission 65344) | Miscanthus rhizosphere microbial communities from Kellogg Biological Station, Michigan, USA - KBS M3-3 metaG | ecosystem: Host-associated > Plants > Roots > Rhizosphere > Soil ... | reverse complement strand
GAGGCGCATACTCGTCAATTATCGTCCAGCCTTCGCTTGTGAGCTACGACGGGCAAGCCAGATCAGCGGCTCAGGAGTCGAAAGCCCGCCGTGAACCACTCCGCAACGCCCACCTCGACTGGATACGGGTCGATCCGGCGCTCGCCGGCAATGAACACTTCGACCGCTCCCCTGCGACCTTCGAGACGCACGCCGCCTTCGACTTTGTAGCCGGTTTGATTGCCGCGATCCTGACTGCCGTCGACGCCGAGATAGCGAACATCCGCTGCTGCCAGCAGACCAACACCCGGGCGCACCTTCACGTCGCTGCGCAGAGCGGCATCGAGCTCCCACGAGTAGTCGACCGTGGTCTTCATGAATACGCCGCGAACGTCGGCACGGGCATCAAACGTGGCCTCGCGATACTTGAACGCCTTGCGGACGCGTCCGCCGAGGGTGTTCCAGTCGATGGCCTCCTCTTTCGGTCGATCCGCGAGATGTCGTGACTGGTGATACAGCTGCCCTGCAACCTCGAACCACCGCGTGCGTGCTGAGACGTTGCCTGCGAGGACGTAGTTGCCCTGGTTGGGATCGAAGGAACGAATCTCCTCGCCGAGCACAACCTGATAGTTCGCCTCGAACGTAAACCGTCCGTAGCCGTAGTCCACGACATCGAGCTCTCCGCCGAAGTCGGCATCCCACGTGTAGCGCGGGTCGTCGTCCGACAGATACTCTGCGGCCATGTGGAAGGCCGTGCGTGACATGAACTCCACCTTGCGCTCGGGCTCCGGGGAGGGAGTCGCGTCCTGCGCCCGCGCCGAAACCGCCGACACCAGTACCAGCAGCGCCATCACGGCGCAGTGAGATTTGCGAACGACCTGAATCACTCAGATGACCTTTCGGGTGGGGAGAGGGCGCGTGTGAGCTCCGCCACGCGCGCTTCGAGCTGCTCGATTCGCCGCTTCATCTCCGGAAGGCGGCGGAAGAGGACTGAGGCTTTGCGCCAGTCTCGGTTATCGATGGCGGGGTACCCGGCAACGAACGCGCCGGGGTCGAGCGAGTTGGTGACACCGGATTGCCCGACGGCGATGGCTCCTCGTCCGATCGTCAGGTGACCGCCGACACCTACCTGACCGCCGAACACCACGTCGTCTTCGACGTCCGTGCTCCCGGCGATGCCGACCTGGGCCGCCATCAGCACGTTGCGGCCGACAGTCACGCCATGGCCGATCTGCACCAGGTTGTCGATCTTGGTGCCGGCCTTGATGCGAGTCTCGCCGACAGCGGGCCGATCCACCGTCGTGTTCGCGCCAAGCTCCACATCGTCTTCGATGATGACGACAGCGACCTGCGGAATCTTTTCGTGCGTGCCATCACCTCGGCGCACGAAGCCGTAGCCATCACCGCCGACGACCACGCCGTTCTGCAGGATCACGCGGTCGCCGAGCGTGCAGCGCTCGCGCACGGCCACGTTCGAGTGAATGATGCAGTCGCTTCCGACCGCCGCACCGGCGCCGATTGTCACATTCGGATAGATCACCGTGCGATCGCCAATGCGCGCGCCTTCACCTATGGCGACAAAGGGTCCAACATAGACATCGGCCCCGATGCGGGCATCGGCGGCAATGGCCGCAAGCGTGTGAACGCCGGGCGCGGGACGTGACACTGGCACAAAGAGCGCCACGGCGCGTGCGAACGCGAGGTACGGGTCTCGTGCGCGCAGCATCGCGCACGGCGCGGCCGGCGCTTCTTCCTTGAGGATGACCGCTGTTGCCTGCGTCGATGCGAGCAACTTCTCGTATTTCGGATTGGCGAGAAACGTGACGTCTCCCGGCCTGGCGTCCTGAATGCCAGCGACGCGTGTGACGTCGCGCTCGCCGTCTCCCTCGAGCCGACATTCCAGCCGATCTGCCAGGTCCCGCAACTTCACGGGAACAATGCTACTAGGGAATCGCGGTCCACAGGCTCTGGGCGCTGGATCTGGGCTCTCCGCTTCGGGCCGGACCAGTTCAATCGTTTGGGCTCGTCGAGTCGTGAGTCGTGTGCTTCAGCGTGACTCGCTCGAAGAAGGCGGGCAACTTGCTCAGATGCAATGTCTCCGCGATCTGGCTGATTCGCTCCTGCCGCTGCGTGCCATCGAGACTGAGCGCGGCACGCACATCGACGAGCGCGTCGGAGGCCTGGCTCGTCCAGGTCACGCGAGAACGTCCCTGCATCGCGCCGCGCATCGACAGCCAGTGCCCACCCACACGGAACATGAAGTAGAAGAGCAGGACGTTTGGCCCAGGGATGACCGTCAGCGGCCACGAGACGATCATGCCGATGGTATCGAGGACCAGCCAGAAGCGATGCCGCTCGTAGTCGCGCTGCAGCTCCCCTCGGATGTGCGCGAGCACGGCGTCGAAGTCCATGTCCCGCGGATGCACGGCCACGACGGTGGTCTGCTTCCTGAGGTTCCACAGCAGCCGCTGCTCTACGATGCGCTCCGCCATCCATGAGAGCAGCCTGTCCTGAATCCGGCCCATCCACGACTCGGACTCGTCCACGCTCTCTGTCCCGCGATGCTGCCGTTCCTCGGCTGCGCGCAACACCGCCCCAAACCGACGCTGCAGTCTGGCGAAGATCCCGGTCGACGCAGGTTCCTCGTCGGGCTCCGTTTCCTCGAACTGTTGCTCGTAGTAGAGCTCGTATCGGTCGGAGCCTACCGGGATGACGAACACGTCCATGAAATTAACCGCCGCCCTGTGCTGCTCGCGTGAGAATGGCCGTTTCCGGGTCGGCGCGCCGATCGACGACGATCCCGAACCACGGATTCATCATCTCCTCCCACGTCTGTGTTCCACCAAAGACGTCGGCGACAGGGTCGGGGTTCCCGCACCTTCCTGGCGAGCTGTCAAACGTGGCATCGAGCGGAGGCACGATGGACCTCGAACGGCGCATTACATACTCCAGTCGATTTACGGCTGTCGACGTCGCTGATCCGCGTCGCGCACTCGCACAGGCACGGCGGGTTTCCCGGCCGCTTCCCACGCACCTGCGATCATCGCAGCGACGGCGGCGGTCGATTCGTCGAGACGCCGTTCCATCACGGCGCGGCTGCCTTTGAAGAACGAATCGTAGTACTCCTTGCCATACACGTCCTTTGAACCAATCGCCGCACGGTCCGCGTCGAGGATGACAGGGACGAGCTGTGTGCCCTGGAGCAAGGCGTCGAAGGTGAAATCGAGCGGGTTGCGAATCGGGGCGATGGGCTTCGGCGACAGCTTCAGCTGCTTGACGTAGCGCTCGAACAGCAACGCTTCGAAGCGCGTGTGAATCCCCCGCTGCCCGGTCTTCTGGCCGTCGGAATCGACCACGGCGTGAAGCGGCACGTGTGCGTCGCTGATGTAGTGGCCCAGCCACGACGAGTAGAACAGGATGTCGAACCGCGCGAAATCTCCGCGGCGCGGATACGCCGCGAATGCGTCCTTCAACTTCCCGTACATCTCCTCGGTACGCCACGGCAGCCTGCCGTACTTGTCGATGGTCTCCTGCCCGAACTTCTTAACCGCTTCTTCGCGATTGCGTGGCAGACCGGCAAAGGGATACGGTCCAAACCCTTCCCAGTCGAAGTCGAGATAGTGATTCGAATCCTCGAGCGACGCGAAGCTGTCGCGCCAGAGATCCGGATCGATGGAGTGCTCGACGAGGATCGTCCGATTGGCTTCGAACAGTGGCCGGATTTCGCTCGGAAGCAGCGCGATGGCGCGATCGACGATGAACTTGTGGGCGTCGTAGCCCCAGGCATGAAGACGCACTGGTGTCGCGAGGACGCAGACCACCCCAAACACGAACAGGACCCGGCGCATGTAGTGATTATGACTTCAGGCGGTCGTCGTCAGCGTCAGATCGCCGAGATCGATTCCTTCGAGCGTGGCGGTTCACGTCTCGCCTGGTGCATTCGGATCGACCGTGTCAATCGGCGCGCGAAGCTTGAAGACGATCTCGGGCTCGATCGTGGGCGCCACCTCCGGCCCAGCGAGCGACGACGGCAACTCCCAAGTCCAACTCCAGGCACCCGAGATCAGGCCGTCGCCGGAACGCCCGCGGCTTTCGGCTTCGGGGCCACAGACGATGCGCGCAGCTTCAGGGCAATGCCGGCCGCAATGAGGGCCAGCAAGGCGCTGCCGTAGAAGCCCGTGGTCCAGCTCCCTGACTGTTCGTAGAGCACCGCACCGAACCAGCCTCCGATGAGCGAGGCCACGCCCTTCCCGGTGTAGATCACCGCGTAGTTCGAAGTGGCGTTGCGCGTACCGAAGTAGTCCGCGGACGTGGATGGGAAGAGCGAGTAGATCTGCCCCCACGTGAAGTACACGGCCACGAGTGTCGCCGCGAACCAGGCGCCCGAGAGTTGACCAAGCGTGACAACCGACGTCAGGCAGACAGCCTGGAGCACGAAAGTCAGGATCATCGTGTTCTCGCGACCCAGTCGATCAGAGGCCCAGCCCCAGAAGATCCGCGCGCCGCCATTGGCCAGCGGACTCAAGGTCGCCGCGAGCGTCAGCACGCCAGCTGAAAATCCCCACGTCCGGGCGATTGGCCCTGCGTTGGCGGTGACGAGCAACCCGCCGGTTCCCATCAGCACGAAGGCGAGATACATCAGATAAAACTGCGGGGTGCGGAGCATTTCGAGCGTCGTGAACTGGCGCTTCCCGATTTGCAATCCGGCGGCCGTCGCGGGTGGGGGCGTCGCCGCTGGCTGCACAGGGGGGTGCCGCAGGAATTGCGCGACGGCCAGGATGACGAGTCCCTGGAATATGCCCGTCGCGACGAACGTCGCTTGATATCCGCGCGACGCAATGAGGGACTGGATGACCGGAATGAAGAGCGCGGTGCCGCCGCCGAACCCGGCGGCCATGATGCCGGACGCCAACCCGCGTCGCTCCTTGAACCATTTGAGCGCAGAACCAATCGAGCAGCTGTAGACGAACGCGGCGCCCATACCCGCAGTGCAGTACGCGACGTAGAGCATCGGGAGCGACGTCACGTATCCCATTCCCGCCCATCCGACGCCGCAGAGCACGCCGGCTGCGGTGATGAACCACCGCGGTCCAAGTCGATCGACGAGCCAGCCGTCGAGGGGCTGCACCCAGGTCTGGAACAGGATGAACATCGAGAAGGCCCACTGGATGTCCGAAAGCGCCCAGCCAGTCTGCTTCTCCATCGGGCCAACGAACAGCGTCCAGGCGTACTGCAGGTTGGCAATCATGATCATCGCGATGAGCGACGCGACGAGCTGGAACCAGCGATTATTGATGCTCACTGTGCAACCTCCACCATGGCGTAGGGCTCCCTGGCAGTGTCGTAAAGGGCGTAAGTCTGACACGGGCAACGCGCTACGGTCTACGGGGCTTCGCGTGCGCTGAGCAGGCGGTTCGAGACAAACCCCTGGATCTCGGCGCGACGTCGATCGCGGCCTTCAACTTCATCGAGTCGCGTCCACGATTCGTCGTGCTCGTAGCGATAGCTCGCGACAAATCCGGGTGGCCCGGCGCCGCCATATTCGTCCGGCCCCAGCATCGAGAAGAACCGGTGACCGTCCGCGCGCTCGTACAGGTGATAGACGCGCCCGGGGACGCGCTGGAACCGGCACTCGGCGTGAATCAGGTCCACGTCGCGTGAGGCCTGCTCGATGATCTCGCGGGCGCGCTCCTGCAGCGCCTTCATCTGCTCGACGATGACCTCGAGCTGCGCGTTCGTGCGTAGGGCGACTTTCGACGATGCCGACTCGATGACCTTTGCCATGTCGACGAGAGACACCGGCGCGCCGAGGCGGCTGACCGGATACGGCGAGGCATGGTCGGCCCCGCGAAAGTTGTCGCCGCTGTACTTCTGATCGCTGTCGCTCACACGGCTCCCTTTGATTCGCTGGTCTTGAAATTGTAGCTGGCCTTCCCGGACTCCAACTCCCAACTCCCAAAGCCCCAACGCCCAAGGCTCCTCGAAAGTTGGCAGTTGGAGGTTGGGAGTTGTCAATCGGAAGAAGACGGATGCGCCGGAACAACCGTCGATGCCGCGAACACGCCGCCGCGCGACATGAAGCGCGCGTCGGTGACCGTGACACGCGTGCCGCCTTCGACCGGGTCCAGCATGAAGATGGGAAATCTGGACCAGATGAGAAGCGCGCGAATGCCGGGGGCGTTCCGCGCGATTGCGACCTCAGGCCGCTGGTCGTTCTTCGCGATGCGTTCCGGGCTCAACGCGAGCCTCGACGGCCACGAGAAGGAGCCGTGTTCGTAGTGGTCGCCGGCATCGACGATGACTTCGCGCGTCAACGGCGTCACCGGATACGGCCCCACCATCAGCGCGCGAGGCGGAGAACCGTGCGCCTCGATCCACTGCTCCGCCACGATGCCGCGGGCCACGCGCGCAGACGTCAACATCGCGACGATGTAGACCGTGGCGATCGCGGCGGCATACATCGCGGGCCTCGTCGAGCGCTGACGCCGCGACAGCCACACACCAATCCCGAGCACCAGCCACAGCCAGATATCCACAATGAACACAGAATCGCCGTAGAACCACCGCCAGTCGAACGGTGTCAGCAAACGGACACCGTAGTTGTTCAAATAGTCGAGAAAGACGTGCGAGTAGAGGCCGACATAGGAGAGCGCGAGCAACCACCCGACGTGAAACGACTGCGCGGCATCGCTCGCCGGTTTACGCCAGCGATTCCACATCCAGAACACTCCGGTCATGAGCACCGGCAGGGCGATCTGGGCGACGACGCCGTGCGTCCACCCGCGCCGGAACGATACCGGGGATGTGTCCGTCAGGAACGAGAGGACGTCGAGATCCGGAATGTTGGCGGAGATCATCAACGCCGCCGCACCGAAGCGTGTCCGCGTCTTGAGTCCGGCCTCGCCGATTGCCGCTCCCACGAGCGTGTGACAGATGTTGTCCACCGGCTATGGCTCCCCCTCGCCAAACACCTGCGCTTCGAAGATGAGCAGACGCGCACCGTGCTGCCAGGCATCCGCCGGCAGCCCCGCCTTCAGACAAGCCTGAGTCACGAACGTCTCGCGATCCCAGTCGTGCTCCGCGGGCACCTGCGGGAGCAGCAGACCCTTGCGCGATCCCTGTTCGATGATGAGACCGTGGCGTCCGAGCTCGATCTCGTCGATCGCGTGAATCTCCCTCTCAGGCGTCAGAACCGAGACTTCGAGGACGATGTCCTTCAGTTCGTGAGGCGCGACGGGCGCAAACCGAGGGTCTGAGTCGGCCACTTCCTGAGCGAGATGGCTGACAAGGTCGGGCAACGGCCAGTCGGACGTCACGCGACCGAGACATCCACGCAGTTCGCCGTTGCAGAAGATCGTCACGAAGGCGCCATGCCGCGGACTCCCCTCCTGTGAGCCGGCATCGGGCGCAGGCGTGCCCCGCACCCGTGCCGCGAGTGCGCCGCGCGCAATTGCCAGTAGTTCCAGCTGCGTCTCGCGTGTCAGCATCGAGTCTTCACCAGATGGCCGCTGCCATGTAACCGACCACCGCTGACTTGTCGCCGGACACGTCGCCCGAGTCCGCATACCTGAGGACACTCGCGTTCGACGCCCCGAGCTGCGCCGCCGCATCGAGCACCGCCACCATCGGACCGCCACCGCAGGCGTGACGCGGCTCGTGTTCGAGCGCACGCATCAAGCCGTGGGCATCCATGGCGCCAACTCGATCGAGCACCACGCCATCGAGGCGTTCGGCGACGCGCGCGTCCTCGTAGTGCGAGAGATCGCTGCTGGCGATTATCAGCACTTCTCTGCCTGATTCACGTATGGCGCGCGCGAGGGCCTTACCCAGCGCGAACGAGGTCTCCTGCGTCTGTCGTCCCATGACCATCGGCACCATCGGCACGCCCGGCAAGAGGTGCGCGAGAAACGGCAGCTGCATCTCGAGTGAGTGTTCGCGTCCGTGCGCTGCGGGCATCTCGACAACGGTGTCCGTGGCTGCCGTGATGCGGCTCGCGAGTTCCTCGTCGATCTGAATCGGCCCGAGCGGCGTCTCCCACGCACCATCCGGCCAGATCGAGACGCCCTCGAAAGGGACGAAGTGAGAGGGACCAACGAGCACGATCGCCGCAGGGCGCGCGCGACGTGCGGCGTTGTAGGCGTACGCCGCAACTGGACCCGAGTACATCAAGCCCGCGTGTGGTGCAACGAGCGCACGTGGCGGTGCGTGATGCGCAACCTCCGCCCTCGCAAGATGTGCATCGAGCTCCGCGACGAGACGTGCGGGATCGTCCGGATACCACGTGCCCGCCACCGCTGCGCGCCTGACATGCGCCATCGAGTCATGGTACCCCGCCGTGGTACCATTCAACACGTGTCCACACCGCTGACGATTGCCGACGTCGAGCGCATCGCGACGCTCGCGCATCTCGAGCTGACGCCCGACGAAAAGCAGATCTTCACGAAGCAGCTCGCCGACATCCTGAGCTACGCCGAACAGCTCCAGGCCATCGATACGACAGGCGTCATCGCGACGGCGCACGTCAACGCGCACGAGGCCGAGCGAGACGACCAACTGCGTCCCTGCCTGCCGGTCGACGACGCCCTGCGCAATGCGCCTGACGGCGCTCCGGACGCAGGCCTCTTCCGCGTTCCTCGAGTCATCGGATGAGCGCGCACCTCAAGGGGGCCCGCGCGATTGCCAGTGACATCGCGGCTGGCCGGGTCTCGGCTGTTGAAGTCTGCCGCGATGCGCTCAATCACATCGAACGCATCAACCCGTCGCTGAACGCGTTCAACCTCATCTCCGGCGATCGCGCGCTCGAGCGCGCAGCGACCGTCGATCGGCTGCGTGCGTCGGGCGTTCCGCTTGGTCCATTGGCCGGCGTGCCGATCGCGGTGAAAGACAACATGTGCGTCCGCGGCATGCGGACCACTGCCTCTTCGAAGATTCTCGACACCTTCGTTGCTCCCTACGACGCGACAACGATCACCAAACTGGAAGAGGCCGGCGCGGTGATCGTCGGCAAGACGAACTGCGACGAGTTCGCGATGGGATCGTCCAACGAGAACTCGGCCTATGGACCGGTCCGCAATCCATGGGCGCACGATCGCACGCCAGGTGGATCGAGCGGTGGGTCTGCGGCCGCAGTCGCGGCCTCTTCCGTGCCGCTCGCGCTCGGCTCGGACACCGGTGGCTCGATCAGGCAGCCGGCGTCGTTCTGCGGTGTGACCGGCCTCAAGCCGACATACGGGCGCGTCTCGCGCTATGGCCTGCTCGCGTTCGCGTCGTCGCTCGATCAGATCGGGCCCATCACTCGGAACGTCGGCGACGCGGCGCTGGCCCTCTTTGTTCTCTCGGGCGCGGATCCGATGGACTCGACGGCGGCACGCGAGGCCGTGCCCGACTTCACGGCCGCGCTCGACGGCAACGCTCGCGGCGTACGCATCGGTGTCCCGAGAGCGTTCGTCTCCGAGGGTGTCGATGCGAGCGTGCTCAGCGCGTTCGACGCGTCGCTCGACGTGCTGCGCAGTACGGGAGCCACGCTCGTCGACATCGACCTGCCGCACGCGAAATTCGCCATCCCGGTCTATTACCTGGTCTGCACAGCCGAAGCGAGCTCCAATCTCGCTCGCTATGACGGTGTGAAGTACGGCTATCGATCGCCGGAAGCCAGCCGTGGCCTCAAGGCGATGTACGAGAAGAGCCGCGACGAGGGATTTGGACCGGAGGTGAAGCGGCGGATCATGCTCGGCACGTACGTGCTGAGCGCGGGGTACTACGACGCGTTCTATCTGAAAGCGCAGCAGGTGCGTACGCTCCTGAGGCAGGATTACGAGCGCGCCTTCGAGTCGGTCGACCTCGTGGCGATGCCGACCAGCCCCACACCACCGTTCAAGCTCGGTGAAAAGACAGACGATCCGCTTCAGATGTATCTCGCCGACATCTTCACGGTCAGCGTGAACCTGGTCGGCTTGCCCGGTATCAGCGTGCCGTGCGGTTTCGTCGATGCACCTCGTGCCGGTGGCACAGATCGCCTGCCGATCGGACTTCAGCTGGTTGGAAAGATGTTCGATGAAGCGACAGTGCTGCGCGTCGCGGACGCGTTCGAACACAGCACCGAGTGGAGCCACCAGACCCCCGGGATTTAGAACGACTTTTGCCTTTTGCCTTTTGACCTTTGACCTTAGTATCCCCCCATGGAACCACTCAATCGACGAGACCTGCTCCGAACGGTCGCAGCGATCGGCGTCGCTGCCGGCGCCGGTCGAGCACTCGAGGCACAGACCGTGAGTGACACGACGCGTTTCTTCCCGGGCTTCAAGACTTTCAAGGTGAAGACCAGCGGCGCCGAGATCAACGGCGTCATCGGCGGATCCGGGCCACCGCTCCTGCTGTTGCACGGTGCACCCCAGTCGCACGTCTCGTGGCGCCTGGTCGCGCCGAAGCTTGCCGCGACACGGACCGTCGTCGTTCCCGACCTTCGTGGTTACGGCGACAGCAGCAAGCCGCCCGATGGTGAGAACCACGTCAACTACTCGAAACGCGCGATGGCACTCGACCAGGTCGAGGTGATGAAGAACTTCGGCTTCGAGAAGTTCCCCGTCGTCGGTCACGATCGCGGCGGTCGAGTCACGCATCGCATGGCGCTCGATCACCCGGACAAGGTGACACATGCCGGCGTGCTCGACATCGTGCCGACGCACTACCTCTACACCCACTTCAGGATCGAGTTCGTGCAGCGCTACTTCCACTGGTTCAACTATCTCCGTCCCGCGCCGGGACCGGAGAACGATCTCAAGGCGCAGAACGACGCGGCGAAGGCGCGCGCCACGAACGACATTCAGCTCGAGTATCTGCGGACCTCGAGCGACCCGGCGAACATCCACGCCATGTGCGAGGACTATCGCGCCGGCGCGACGATCGACATGACACACGACGAAGCGGACATGACGAAGAAGATCGCCTGTCCGCTCCTCGTGCTCTGGGGCCAGAAAGGCGCGATGTTCGACCTCTACGACGTGCTCGGCATCTGGCGCGAGCGCGGGAACAAGGCCTTCGGCAAGCCGCTGCCCGCGGGCCACAACCTGCAGGAAGACGTCCCGGACATGGTGCTGGCTGAGATTCAGGGGCTGCTGAAAAGCACGTAATTCAAGATGCAAGATGCAAAATGCAAAAGACTCCGGCCTTCAGTCTTTGCATTTTGCCCTTTGCCTTTTGCATTACGATCGAAGGCAGAGAGATGCGCGCCTTCGTAACGGCTGCCTGTGTGCTGATGGTGCTGGCAGCAGCCTTGTCAGCACAGCAACCGCGCACGGCGGCGCCGCCGAAGCTGCCGCCGCTCTCGTACACCTGCGCCCATCATCCAGACGTCCTCGAAGACAAACCCGGCACGTGCCCTCTCTGCAAGCTGGCGCTCGTGCCAGTGCGCCTGGACTCCTCGTGGATGTGCCCAGTCCACACGACCGTGATCGAAACCGAACGCGGTACTTGCCGGCTATGCCGTCGTCAGCTGGTGCCGGTCACGGTGGCGTTGACGTGGAGTTGCCGCGGCGACAGCGCCGAACATCTCGACCCCGGGCTGTGCAGCGACGGCTCGCCTCGCATCGGGCAACGCGCGCTGCGCCCGCACGGCAACCACAATCCGAGGCACGGCGGCCAGTTCTTCATGGCGCCCGACAGCTGGCATCACATCGAGGGCGCATATCCGACGGCACGATCGTTCCGCCTGTATGTCTACGACGACTACGGGCGGCCGCTGCCCGCCGACCAGTTGAAGGACGTCGAGGCGCGTGTCGTCACGAAGGAAACATTCGATCCCGCCACGCGCAAGACGACGGAGCTCTCCGCATTCCCGCTCCGCATCGCGCGCAATCGCGGATACCTCGAGGCACGCGTCGACACTGCATCGCTTCCGGCAGAGATGACCGCGAAGGTCCGCTTCGGACGCGATACCGATGAACATCGTTTCGACTTCACGTTCGATAAGCTGACGCAGGAACCCGCCGCGCCAACGTCAGTGCCTCAAGCAACACGAGCGGCCACGACGCCAGCTCCTGTTGTCACCGCAACTCCCGCGTCTGCAACAAGTCAATCGGTCGCTGGCGTCGATATGCCGGTCACCATGGCCGGCATCGTGAGTGAGCTGCAACGCAAGGACAGCGAAGTGCGTGAGCTCATCGCGCGTGGCGACTTCGCCGCGGTCTGGGTGCCGGCGTTTGCAGCAAAGGATCTCGCCATCTCGCTGGAACCGCATCTCGCGCATCTCCAGGCCGGCAAGCGTGACGTCGGCGAACCTGCGCTGGCGCGCGTCGTCCGCGGCGCATGGCTCCTCGACGCTGCCGGCGACGTCGGCAACCGTCAACAGATCGAAGCGGCGTATGCAACGTTCACCGCGGGAGTCGTGGGCGTCGTCGCGGCGTTTCAATGACCATGGCTCGGGCATCCCACGCCCTCACCGTGTGCGCACTCGTCGTCCTCGCCCTGACGCTCGCGTCTGAACCCGGCCGCGCGCACAAACCGATCACGTCGCCATTCACCTACAACGACGATGTGTTTCCGATCCTGAAGGATCGGTGTGCACGCTGCCACGTACCTGACGGCGTCGCGCCGATGTCGCTGATGACCTACGACGACACGGTGCCATGGGGCGAGTCGATTCGCGTCGAGTTGCTCGCAGGACACATGCCGCCATGGGGCGTCGACGCGGCACCGACACGCTTTCGGAACGCGCAGTCGATCACCGCGCGTGAGATGAACGTACTGCTCACGTGGGCGACGGGCGGCACGCCATTCGGAAGTCCCGACAAGACGCCACAGCCGGTGTCCTACGAGCGCCGCTGGCCACTGGGCACACCTGATCTCGAGCTCGCGCTGCCCAACGAGTTCACGCTCGCCGCAGGCAGCCAGGAAGAGACGATGGAGTTCATCGTCCCAAC
>Ga0070674_100001360_pt1 | contig 12900 bp, 8 predicted proteins | sample KBSM33metaG_FD_65344 | JGI IMG/M metagenome (GOLD analysis project Ga0070674, IMG submission 65344) | Miscanthus rhizosphere microbial communities from Kellogg Biological Station, Michigan, USA - KBS M3-3 metaG | ecosystem: Host-associated > Plants > Roots > Rhizosphere > Soil ... | reverse complement strand
GGCGCCGACGATCCGTCCACCGAGGACGCGCCCTTCGCGAGCAACACCACCAAGGCCGGCCCGGCGCCGTTCGCCGCATCACCCAGCGCCGGCTTCGCCGCGATGGGGCAGTGGGTGCTGACGATGAGGACGACCGGCGACGAGGGCTTCTTCTTCCGCAAGCCCAGCGGCGGCGACTGGCAACTGAGCCTGCACCCGAGCCTCGACTACTTCATCATCAACAGCGTCTCGCTGGGCGCTGCCTTCGGCTACTTCCATTCACCGGCGGAAACCGGCACCACGGTCGTGAGCCTGGGCGGACGCGCCGGCTTCAATCTGAACATCAACGACAACCTCGGTTTCTGGCCGACGGTCGGCGTCGGATTCACGTTCGACAGCCGCGACCACGGCAACGATACGACCACCTTCTTCGGACTCTTCGCGCCGTTCCTCTACCACCTGGTTCCGCATCTGTTCGTCGGCCTCGGCCCGTCGTTCTCGATGCAGCTCGATGGCGGCGGCAAGGTCTACGGCGTCGACTTCGTTCTCGGCGGCTGGCTGTAAAGCTGTAGGTGCGTGCCCACACCGACGGTGTTCGTACGCCGTTAATTTGATCGCCCCTCCGTATCGGGATACGGTCGTCGGATGAAAAAGCGGCACTTTTTGTCCCCGATGGTGACGAAGGCCGTTGCGGGCCTCGTCTTTGGTTGCGCGCTGCTGGTTCTGCCGGCGCGCGCTGATGCACAGACGGCTCCGCCACCGGCGCCGGCTCCGACCGGCGGTGGCGGATTGGGTCAGGGTTTCGGCGACACGGGCCAGATCGTGATCAGCGGCGAGGCGCAAGCTTTCTTCAGCAAGACGAACAAGGAAGGCTGGACGGCCGCGATCTCGCCTGCGCTGGATTACTTCGTCGTGCCGAGCGTCTCGATCGGCGGCTCGGTCACCGCGCTGATCGGCAATAACAGCCGCGTGGGTTTCGGCGCGAGCGGACGCGCCGGGTACAACCTGAACGTCACCGAGAACCTGGGCGTCTGGCCGATCGTCGCGATCTCCTACGCCCACGTGAGCTCGGGCTCGGGCACGACCGAGACCTCCGACTCGTCCACGTTCCTGCACATCTTCGCGCCGGTGCTGTACCACATCGTCCCGCGTGTCTTCGCCGGTCTGGGACCGTTCTACGACCTCCACATCTCCGGCGTCGGCAACCACTCGTACGGCGTGCGCAGCACCGTCGGCGGCTGGTTCTAGTCGCGCGAGCGGCTCGGACTGCCAATGACGAGCGTCGTCCTCATCGCAGCGTTGCTGACGTCTGACGCGGGCGCTGCGGACGATATCGAGGCGGCCGCCCATGCCGGATGCGTGACTCAAGAAAACGTCCTGAAACACTCCCTTGGCCGACCGCCGGGACCGGAACGCGAAACGCTCGTCAATCACAATCGCATGATGCTGGAGACGTGCCTGGCGAACAGGCGCAAGCACCTCGAGAGAGAACGACGCGAGCGACAGGCCGACGAGGAGAACCGCGTTCAGGCAGAACAGCGTGAACAGGCAGAGGCGCGCGAACGCGAACGAAAAGAGAACGATCCCGTATACCAGCGTGAGGCGATATCCGAGCTGCTCTGCGGCGCCATCTGGCGGAAGCGTTGCGCGCTGGCGGCGATCGCGGCTGAAAAGAAGCTGGCGAAGCGAGCCGGCGTCGTGAACCTCCGGGTGCTGCAGGACAACAAGGAAATCCTCAAAGAGGCGGAGGACGAGATCCGCGAAAATCAGCGAGAGTTGAAGGCCAGGCACCTGAAGGCGCTGGCCTGCAAGCCAGCGGAGTGCGAGGAGTAGCGCCGGTTCGCGCCCTAGCCTGCGCGTAGCCGCGCGGCCAGGCCCGAGCAGCGCGCCGCGACGTCCGCGTTGCGCACCGCCAGGCTCAGCGCCTTGCGCGTGCCGACCAGCACGACCAATCGCTTGCCGCGCGTGACGGCCGTGTAGAGAAGATTTCGCTGCAGCATCACGTAGTGCTGCGTGTGGATCGGGATCACGACCGCCGCATACTCGGAGCCCTGCGACTTGTGCACGGTCGCCGCGTAGGCGAGCGCCACCGTGTCTAGCTCGTCGTATCCGTATTCGACCGGGCGATCGTCGAAGCGGATCGTCAGAGCCTCGTTCTCGGTGTCGATGCGCTCGATGACGCCGCAGTCCCCGTTCCACACTTCCTTGTCGTAGTCGTTACGCACCTGCATCACCTTGTCGCCGATGCGCAGGTTGCGGGCGCCGCGTTCGACGCCCTGCGCGCCGGTGGTCAGCGCCTCCTGCAACAGCGCGTTCAGGTTGCCCGCGCCCAGCTCACCCCGGTGCATCGGCGACAGCACCTGGATCTCGTGCGGCTGGAGCCCGTACTTCCGCGGCAGCCGCGTGCTCACCAGGTCGCGGATCAGCGCCGCCGCCTTCGCGGGATCGTCCTCCTCCAAGAAAAAGAAATCGCGGAAGAAGTCGCGCTCCGCGCCTGTGCCGCCCAGCTCGGGCATGTCGCCGTCGTGGATGCGGTGCGCGTTGACGACGATCAGGCTCTGGGCCGCCTGCCGGAAGATCTCCGTCAATCGCACGACCGGGACAGCGCCGCTGGCGATCACGTCGGCGAGCACCGTCCCCGGTCCGACGGACGGCAGCTGATCGACGTCGCCCACCAGCACCAGCCGCGCCGACGACGGCAAAGCCGCGACCAGATCGGCGCCCAGACGCACGTCGACCATCGACGCCTCGTCGACGATGAGGACGTCCGCCTCCAGCGGGCGCGCGGCGTTGCGCGCGAAGCTCGCCTCGGCGGGCCGCCACTCCAGCAGGCGGTGCAGCGTCGACGCCGGCACGCCGGTCGCGTCCGCCAGCCGCTTGGCGGCGCGCCCGGTCGGCGCCGCGAGCGCGACCGCGACGCCCTTGCGCCGCAGGATCGAGACGATGCCGCGCACGATGGTCGTCTTGCCGACGCCGGGACCGCCGGTGATCACCGCGACCTTGGCCGCGAGCGCGGTCTTCACCGCCTCGGCCTGCTGGCGGGCCAGCGCGATCCCCGCCTCGTGTTCGTACCAGGCGAGCGCGCGCGGCTCGTCGATCTCCAGCCGCGGCGCGGGCGCGGCCAGCAGCTTGCGCATCCCGGCCGCCAGCGCGGTCTCGGCGCGGTACAGCCCCGCCTCGTACACGGCGGGCGCGCGCGGGTCGTCGACCACCGACGCGTCCAGCGCGATGTCGCCCGTCTTCGCGAGCCGATCGATTGCGGCCTCCGCGCTGTCCTCGGGCAGATCCAGCAGCGCCGCCGCCTTCTGCGCCAGCCGCGGCCGCGGCACGTACACGTGGCCGTTCCCGTCCTCGTCGTCCAGCACGTGGCGCACGCCCGCCTCGGCGCGCGACGGAGCGTCGCGCGCAACCCCCAGCGCGGCCGCCAGCTTGTCCGCCGACAGGAACCCGATGCCCCAGACGTCGAACGCGAGCCGGTACGGGTCCTCGCGCACGCGCGCGATGGCCGCCGCGCCGTACTTCTTGTAGATGCGCGCCGCGAACGCGGGCGACACGCCGTAGCCCTGCAGGAACACCATCACCTTGCGCACCTCGCGCTGCGCGCTCCACGCCGTGCGGATCGCCCGCGCGCGCGACGGCCCGATGCCCGGCACCTCGCTGATGCGGCCCGGGTCGCGGTCCAGGATCTCCAGCGTCTCGATGCCGAAGCGATCGACGATGCGCGACGCAAACTCGGGACCGATGCCCTTGATCAACCCGGAACCGAGATAACGGCGGAGGCCCTCGATCGTCTGCGGGGCGACCTCTGTGTAGCGGGTGACGCGAAACTGATCGCCGAAGCGCTGCGTGGTCTCGAAGCGCCCCGACACGCGCAGGACCGCGCCCGCGGGCACGCCCACCAGGCTGCCGACGACCGTGACGACGTCGCCGCCCCGTTCCAGCTTCAAGCGCGCGACGGTGAACGTCCCGTCGCCGCCTGAATAGACGACGCGTTCGACGGTCCCTTCCAGCGTCGTCTCCGCGTCGTCGGGCGCGCCGGCGCCACGCTTGCGCGGCATCCCCGCCCGGTCGAAAAGATCCACGGCGTGAGTCTACACGGCGGCGGGGGTATCATTCGCGCGAAGGAAAGAGGTGTCGCGTGATGCGCGTTGTTTCGTCGCCTGGCCTCGCTTTCGTTTTTCTCGCGGTGATGAGCGCGTCATGCGTCACGCCGCCCGCCAGCCGCGTTGACGGCGGACCGACGCCCGCCGGAACCGGCGGCGGCGGACCCGCGGGCAGCAGTGGCGGCGGCACCTCAGGCAGCGGTGGGAGTGCCGGCGGCGGCGGCGGCACGGCGGGCAGCGCGACCGGTGGCGCGACAGGTCGGGGCGGCAGCGGCGGCACGCCGGTGGTCGTGACCGATCCCGCGACGCGGACGCAGGCCGTCGCGGCACTGCGCGCCGAGATAGCGTCGGACCGTCCCGCGGACGCCGCCGGATTCCAGACGCGCTGGAAGACCAAGTACCTGACCAGCCTCCCCTACGATCCGCTGGCCGCGCAGGGGTTCGATCGCATCACCGCGTCACGCCTCGGCGTCAGCGACGGCGAGCGGCAAGCCCTGGCGCGCAACGGGTTCGTCATCTCGGCGCGCCAGTCGTTCCCGACGTTCTTCTACGGATACAAGTCGATCTACGCCGACCACTTGCCGCTCTTCGTCTCGGTCGACTCGGTGATCCACGCGGTGCACCGGTCATACGACTCGTCGCTGCAGACCATCGAGCTCAGCGTCCTGATTCCGACGCTGAAGACCATGCTGGCGGCCATGCAAAGCGATCTCGCCACCGGGACCGGCGCCGCGCTGCCCGCGGAGGTGCGCGCGGACGTCGACCTCTTCGTGACCGTCGCGCGCAGGCTGCTGGGCGAGGCCACCGTGTCGCCGGTGGCGGGCGCGGACGTCACGGCGATCGCCGACCTCGTCACCGCCGCGATGCGGGCGAGCGGCATCGCGCCGGTTCAGCTGTTCGGCGAGACCCGTTACGTCGACTTCTCGCAGTTCACGCCGCGCGGGCACTACGCCAGCGACACCCGCTTGCAGACCTACTTCCGGGCGATGATCTGGCTCGGCCGGACCGACCTGCGCTTCCTGCAGTACGACACGTCCGCGTCGCCGGATGCGCCGCCCCACTTCTTCCGGCGCCAGTTCCTCGCCGCCCTGCTGCTCGCCGAGCTGAGCGAAGCGGCGACGCAGATCGAACGCTGGCGGCAGATCGACGACGTCCTTCGCGCCTACGTCGGCGAGTCCGACAACATGACCGTCGCCGACTTTCCGGGGCTGCGTCAGGTCGCGGGCGCCGCGACGATGGCCGCGCTCGCGGACCTGAGCGACGACGAGATCGCGCAGGCGCTGCTCAGCGGCGGCTTCGGGATCCAGCGCATCGCCAGTCAGATCCTGTTCGTTCCGCCGAACGGCGGGGGCGTGCCGCTCGATCGCGTGTTCCTGTTCTTCGGCCAGCGCTTCGTCATCGACAGCGAGGTCTTTTCCAACGTTGTGTTCGATCGCGTGCGCGGCGAGCCCAAACGGATGATGCCGAACCCGCTCGACGCCGGCTTCGCCGCGCTGGGCAACAACGCCGCGGCGCCGCTGCTGGCGACGGAGCTGGCGAAGTACCCGAACTACCCGGGCGCGCTGCACGACGCGCGCCGGCTGGTCGACCTGCACGGCGACGATTTCTGGGGCGCCAGCCTCTACGCCACCTGGCTGGGCGCGCTGCGCGGGATGTCGATCGCCGGCGGCGATCCGACCAGCGCGGTGGGCTTGCCCGCCGTGATGAAGACCGAGCCGTGGGCGCGCCGGGTTCTGAACACGCAGCTCGCGTCGTGGGCCGAGCTGCGCCACGACACGCTGCTTTACGCCAAGCAGTCGTACACCGCGATTCCGGTCTGCGACTTCCCGGACGCGTACGTGGATCCGTACCCCGAGGCATGGGCCGGCATCGTGCGGCTGGCGCGGCTGGGTCAGGCAGTCGCGGCGGCGCTGCCGCCCAACGCCGTCAGCGGCCTGGCCAGCTACTTCGCGCAGGTGGAGACCGTCGCGTCGACGCTGGGTGGGATGGCCGAAGCGGAACGCAACGGTCAGCCGCTCACCACCGCGCAGCTGGCGTTCATCAACCAGGCGGTCGAGGAGGTCGACATGTCCGCCGGCTGCGCGAGCATCAAGGTCCCGACCGGCTGGTACCCGCAGCTCTTCCTCACCAAGTCCGACGCGCAGAAGGTGGACCCGACGATCGCGGACGTGCACACCGACCCGGCGAACGCGGCGGTGTTGCACGTCGCGACCGGCCTGCCGCGCCTGATGTACGTGACCGTCGACGGCTGCAACGGCCCGCGCGCCTACGCCGGCGTCGTGTCGTCCTACTTCGAGAAGACGACGACGGGTCTCCAGCGGCTGACGGATCAGGAGTGGTCCACGCAGATCATGTCGACGCCGCCCGCGGACGTGAGCTGGGTGGCCAACCTGGTCGTGCGGTGAGCGCAATGCCCGACAATTGTCCCGGAGGGAGGTGTCAGTAGATGAGGACTTGGGCTGTCGCGATCTGCATCTTGATTGCGACGCTGCTTCTCGTCCGCAGCTGGTTGTCGCACGCTCCGACCATCGAGAAGACGCGGCATACGGATGATCGGCGAGACGATCCGGACTATCCGTACGGGAACTGCAAGAAGCCGCGAAAGACTGAGAAGGACGTCTTCACTGGTCTTGGGACTTTGGAGTACTGCGAAGGCAATCATGGCTTAGCCTTCACTTGGGAGCCTAGGGGTGAGAAAGGGGAGCGGTTTGTCCTTGAGGTACCGAGCACCGAACGATGGCCGAAAGATTTTCCCGATTGGGCGCATGGCCGACGGGACGAGATTCTCGGCAACATCAAGCGGATCACGTCGGCGCGGGGCTGGAACTTCGAATTCCGCGATTACTAACGGCGGTTAGTTACGCTACGCGGCGCCCGCGTCGCGCGCCGCGATCAGCGCGGCGTTGGCGCCGCACATGCCGTGAACGCCGGCGCCCGGGTGCGCGTAGCTGGAACATAGGTACAGGCCCTCGACCGGCATGCGGTAGCGGAAGTAAGGGAACAGCGGCCGGAACAGCAGCTGCCGGTGCCAGGCGTTCGAACCGCCGCCCAGATCGCCGCCCGCCAGGTTCGCGTTCATCGCCTCGAGATCGGGCGGCGACAGGATGTGCCGGCCCAGGATCGTCGCGCGAAAACCCGGCGCCAGTTCCTCGATGCGCGCCTCGACCCGATCGGCGAACGCTTCGCGCGCCGTCGCCCAGCCGCCGTCGACCTGCGCGGGCACGTGCGAATAACAGTAGAGGGTGTGTTTCCCCGCGGGCGCCCGCGTCGGGTCCGCGAGGGTCTGCTGCCCGACGACCAGATAGGGACGCTCGGGCAACTTGCCGGAGCGCACCTCGCGTGTGAAGCGGGCGAGATCGTCCACGCTCTCGCCCGCGTGAACGACCGCGCTCTCGCGCGCCGCCTCGACCTGCCAGGGCACGGGGCCCGACAGCGCCCAGTCGACCTTGAACGTCCCCCACCCCTGCGGGAACCGCCGCATGAACGCGCGTACCCAGCCGGGCACCTCGCGTTCATCGACCATCGAGAGCAGCAGCTTGGCGGGCGACGTGTTCGCCAGGATGGCGCGCCTGGCCGCGATCTCCGTGCCGTCGTCCAGCTGCACCGCCACCGCGCGCCCGCCGCGCACGATCACGCGCGTGACCCGCGCGCCCAGCCGCACCTCGCCGCCGCGCTCCGCCAGCCGGGCCACGATCGCGTCGGTCAGGCTCTGCGCCCCGCCCCTCGGGACACCGTAGCCGCCCGTCGTCGCTGTCACCGCCAGCATGTACGCCAGCCCGGCGCCGAACCGATCGTCCGGGCCGACGTCGACGTGCAAGCCCAGGCCCGGGATCACCCGCCGCGCCGCCTCGGTCTCGAACAGGCGCGACGCGAGGCCGCGCGCGCTGCGCGCGAACATGCCGGCGATCTTCAGCAGGTTGCCGACGCCGAGGCGCAGCAGCGGACCCAGGCTGGGAAACGGGCCGAGCAGCAGCGGAATCAGGCGGCTCTCGATGCCGGCGTGGAAGCGCGCGATCGCGCGGAACGCGTCCGCGTCGCGCGCGCTGCCGAACGGCGCCGTATCGATCGCCTCGCCGCGCGCGATGCACGCGCTGCTGCCGTCGAGCGCCGGGTGGCAGCTCTCGTAGCGGGTGTGCCGCCATTCCACGCCGGCGCCCACCAGATCCAGCTCGCGGAACGCGGGGCTGCTGGTTCCAAACGGAAAGAACCCGCCGCCGACGTCGTGAACGAACCCAGGCAGCGTGAGCGCCTCGCTGCCCAGGCCGCCGCCCGCCCGCCGCGGGTTCGCCTCCAGCACCAGCACGCGGAAGCCGCGCCGGGCCAGCAGGGCCGCGGCGACGAGGCCGTTCGGCCCCGCCCCGATCACGATCATGTCCGGATCGGTCACGTCGTCACGGCATCGCCGCGAGCTTCTTCTGCACGGAGGCCACGGCCGGCCCCTTGGGCGACATCTCCAGGTACGTCTGGTAGGCGCGGCGGGCCTCGTCGGCGCGGCCCAGCTGGGCCAGCGCGTCGCCCAGGTTCGCGTAGGCGACCGCGCGTTTCGGATCCAGCTCGATCGTCTTGCGGTACCAGGTCACCGCGTCCTCCAGGCGCCCCAGCTTGAAGTAGGTGAAGCCGAGGTTGTTCGCCGCCATCACGTGCGTGGGGCGGGACGCCAGCACGTGCTCGAACACCTTCGCGGCTTCGTCGTACCGCTTCTCGCGGTAAAGGCTCATGCCGCGCTGGATCTCGGCGCGGGGCGATTCGGCGGGGTCCACGGCGGCGGCGATCGGGGCGACCGCGGCGCCGCCGTCGGGCGGCCCGCCCCGCAGCGCGACGGTGGCCGCCGCCAGGTCGCTCTTCAGCTTCTCGTTTCGCGCGCGCTTCTGTTCCAGCTGCTTCCGCACGCGTTCCAGCGCGGCGTTCAGCTTGATGGCGTCCGCGTCCAGCTGGCGCGATTCCTCGCTGAGAAATTCGTCCTCGGCCTTCAGCACGAACACGAACTCGCCGCCCTCGCTGCCCGCCAGGTGCCCGAACGCGGGCGTCTGGCGCGACAGCGACGAAACGCTGGGCGCGACGTACGCGGCCAGCTCGGTCGCGGTGATGGCGCCGTCCCCGTCGAGATCGCCCTTGCCCTCCAGCCCCTGCAGCAGCGTCCACGTGAAGATCGAATGCCCGCCCGGGCCGTTGTCGGCGACCTGCTCGTCCCCGCCGCCGGCTGTCAGGACCTCGCGCGCCGAGCGCCGGGTGATCTCCATCAGGTACTGACGCCGATCGCCGCTGGCCGCGCCGCCGCCGCCGCGGGTCAGCGCCAGGCCGCCGTAACAGGCGTCCATCACGAAGAACACGTGCTTGGCCGCGATCGCGTCGCTCGCGTCCTGGAAGTTCGTCATCGAGATGGCCTGGCTCTGGTAGTTCTGCGCGGCGGCGTCGACCGGGACGATGTAGCCCTGGGCCTTCCCGTTCGGCAGCTTGCGGGTGACGCCGTGGCCGGCGAAGAAGACGAACACGCGGTCGTCGTGCGACACCTTCTTGGTGTCGGCCAGCGTGTCGCCCAGCGCGGCCAGGATGTTCTGCCGGGTCGCCTCGCCGTCCAGCAGCGTCGTCACGTGATCGGCGGCGAAGCCGTACTTCTTCACCAGCGTGTCACGCACGGCGCGCGCGTCGTTCACGGCGTACGCGAGCCGCGGCCAGCTCTTGTAGGCGTTGATGCCGACGATGACCGCCCAGCTGTCGCGGTACAGCTTGGGCGCCGCCGCGTCCGCCGCCGCGACCGGGCCGGGATCGCGGGCGACGCCGCGCGCGGCGACGAAGTCGTGCCCGTCCCAGGAAAGGAACCGGTAGCCGCGCTTCTGAAGCTCGTCGAGCACCAGCGGCAACGCCTGCGTCGTCCGCTCGTGAATGTCGTGGAACAGGACGATGCCGTGCTTCTGCCGTTCCACCTGGGCGACGACGCGGCTGGCGATCGATTGCGGGATGGGATCGGCCCAGTCCTGCGAATCGATGTTCCACAGGATCGTCTTCATTCCCAGCGCCGTGGCCGCGGCGAGGATCGTGCCGTTGCGCGCGCCGTAAGGCGGCCGGAACAGGACCGGCTTCTGCTTGACGGCCGCTTCCAGCGCATCGTTGGTGTCGACCAGCTGGTGATTGAGCGCGTCGGCGTCCAGCTTGGGCAGGAACGCGTGCGAGAACGAGTGATTCGCGAGCGCGTGCCCGGCGGCGAGGATGTCGCGCGTCTCCGCCTCGGCCTTGCCGATGTTGCGCCCGACCTGGAAGAACACCGCCGGCGCGCCGTACCGCTGGAGAATCTTCAGAATGGCGGGCGTGTACCGCGCCGAGGGACCGTCGTCGAACGTCAGCAGCACGGACTTTTCGGGGAAGCGCTGCCCGGTGATCTGATCCTTGTCGTCGCGCCAGCCGCCGCCCGCGCCGCGCGCGCCGGCCGCGAGCGCGTCGATCTCGGCAGCGTGGCCGTCGATGAGGGCGTCGCTGGAGATCTGGGCGCGGACGAAGGCGACGTAGTCCTCCCAGGCCTCGCGTTTGTCGACGAAGCCGCGGGTTGGCAAGCGGCCGAAGATCTTCCGCAGCTCGGCGTCGTAGCGCGCCTGGATCGCATCGAGCGCGGCGCGATCCTTTTCCACGCGCGGCGACGACGGGATCTCCGCCAGCACGTCCCGGAACGCCAGCTTGTCCGCGTCGCGCAGCGCCGGATTGGATTCCAGCATGTCGAGAAACGCGGACCGCAACCCTTCGTCCGCGGTCACCACGGCGCGAATGCTCGACAGCCGCTCCTCGTTCTCCTGGGAGAGCAAGCGGGCGACGAGCACGGCCCTGTCCTCGCCGGCCGCGTCATCGGCGAGCAGCGCGATGATGCCCCGGAAGTTCGCGACCACGCGCTGGGCCGCCGCGGCGACGTCTATGTGCAGCCCCGCAGGCGGCGTCGGCGCGCGTTTGCAACCGGCGGCGAGGAGGAGCGCGAGCGCCGCAGCGCGGAAGCCATACCTCGACACGGCCGATCATTATGTTTGCAGGCGCGACGATTGTCGACGGCCGGCGCGAGCGCCGAAGGAAACGTGCGAAGATGCTGAAACGGCTGGGATGACGACGTTGTTACGATCCGCCGGGTATGTCGTCGGGGCGATCGCGCTGCTGTCGGCGGCGTGCGTGCACCGCCAGCTCGCGCTCGACGACGCCGGTCAGGGTGGGGACGTCGGCGGCTTCGATACGCCCGCCGACGCCGGCGCGCCCGCCGACGCCGACGCGCCCGCCGACGCCAGCGGCGACCGCATCACCGAAGCGGACTGGCAGATGATGATCGCGCCCCGCTCCGGCGCGCACGCCATCGACGACCGCAACGCCGGCACCGCCTGCCAGCCGGTCGCGATCGGCCAGGAATATCTCGTACAGCCGACGGTCGGCTGCTCGCTCACCGACGATCACGACAGCGGCGGCAGTCCCATCTACGCGTGCACGGTCGAGCCGTTCTGCACGCGCCACGATGAGTGCCAGGAACACCCGCGCGGGACGTGCCAGGGCTCGCGCCGCGCCGTCTGCGCCTATCCCGGCGCGGAACGCACGCCCTGCATGGCGGACAGCGACTGCACGGCCGTGCCCGGAGGCAGCTGCCCGCTGCAGGGCAGCCAGATCACCGCCTGCTACCCGACGGGCCGCTGCGTTCCGCCGGGACGGACCTGCTTCTACCCCGATCAGCAATGCACCAGCGACGCCGATTGCACCGCCGCCGCGGGTGGAACGTGCGCGAAGTCGGCGCTGCTCACGCGCTGCGAGTACCAGATGTGCATGATCGACGCGGACTGCGCGACGGGCACGCGCTGCCTGTGCGGGACGACCAACGCCTGCATCGTGGCGAATTGCAACGCGGACGGCGACTGCGCCGCCGGCCAGCAATGTCGCCTCCTCTCGAACTGCATCATGAGCGCGTACCTGTGCACGACCGATCTCGATACCTGCCGCGACGGGCCGGGCTGCGGCAGCGGGAAGTACTGCACGTTCAAGGACGGCCGCCGGCAGTGTGCGCCCGCGCTGTGCCCCATCGTGCCGTGATCGCGGGCGGCTAGTCGCTCCGCGCCGCAGGCGCGGTATGCGACTACTGTTTTTCTGGTAGCCGCGATCCCGCGCTGCGCGCGGGGGCGGCTAGCTCCGCTTGCGCGCCGAGATCAGGAAGTAACCGAAGTCGCGGCGCATGAGGCCGACGATCGGCGCCAGCAGGCTGCCCAGCACGTGGCCCCGGCGCACGCGGCCGACGGGCGCCTTCCGCTGGACCAGGTAACGCACCAGCACGCGCGCGGTGACAAACGGGATATGCAGCACCGAAGGCGCGAGCCGCCAGGAGATCTCCTCGACCTCGATGTCGGCGAAGCCCTCGTCCGCGAGGACGCGGCGGAGCTCGTCGACGCGCGCGAAACCGGGCACCGCCCAGTTGCGCGCGATCGCGTCGATCGCCCAGCGCGCCAGACCGCGTGGCCGCGCGCGCTTGAGGAAACCGTCCGCGATCACCAGGCGTCCGTCGGGAGCCAGCAGCCGCGCCGCCTCACGGACGAACGTGCGCTTGTCGGCGCCGGGCGCGTGGCAGCTCGACTCGATCGCCATCGCGCCGTCGAACGCGCCGTCGGGGAAGCGCGTGGCCGTGTAGTCCATCACGTGAAAGGCAGCGCGTCCGCCCACGCCGTCGCGGCGGGCGGCCGCACGCGCCAGCTCCACCTGTTCGGGCAGCAACGTGACGCCGTCCAGGCGCAGCGCCGGACGCGCGCGCAGCACGAACGCCGCCGGCGCGCCCGCGCCGCAACCGAGATCCGCCAGACGCGACAGGCGATGG
>Ga0070674_100001354_pt1 | contig 12911 bp, 12 predicted proteins | sample KBSM33metaG_FD_65344 | JGI IMG/M metagenome (GOLD analysis project Ga0070674, IMG submission 65344) | Miscanthus rhizosphere microbial communities from Kellogg Biological Station, Michigan, USA - KBS M3-3 metaG | ecosystem: Host-associated > Plants > Roots > Rhizosphere > Soil ... | reverse complement strand
GGAGTCCAACTTCAGTAACGGTCCGATGGATCCGCCCGCCGAGGATCCACCAGGCGGCGAATCGCCTGGGCAGCCGGCCCCCCCGGCCGAGCCCACGGGCGCTGTGCGATTCAATTCGTGCCGCTGGCAGCAGCCGGCCGAAGACGGCAATGCCGCATTCTGCACGCATCGCGAGGTGAAGCCCTACGCCGGCACGACCGGTTTCGATCCCGAGGCGTGGTGTGTGGACTGCCAGTATTACAAGCTTCGGCGAGCGCCGAAGAAGCGGAACCCCGACGAATACCGCTATTAGTCCGAGAACTCGCGCGCCAGGTGCACCCAGTCGCCGTTGGGCGCGAGTTCCTGGTACGCCTTCCAGTGCAGGCGCGCTTCCGGTGACATGCCGCTCTTCTCGAGTGACACGGCCAGGTAGAAGTGCGCGTCCGCGTACGTCGGATTGACGCGGAGCGACTCGCGATAACACTCCTGCGCCTCAGCGTAGCGACCGAGGTCGTGAAAGATGTTTCCGAGGTTGAAATACGACTCGAAGACACCTGGGTCGAGCGCAATCGCGCGCTCGTAGAGCGCCTGTGCTTCCGCCATCTGGTTGCGCGCGTAGTGAATGTTGGCCAGATTGATCAGCGCGGGCACGAGATACGGATCGATCTCGAGCGTCCGGCGATAGGCATCGAGCGCCTCATCGTAGTGCGCCGGATCGCCGTCGTCCAATGTTGACGCGAACGCGAACTCCTGCTCGGCGGCAAGTGCATCGTCTGGCGTAGAGGCTCCCATGAGCGTCGCGAGCGGCGGCGCTTCAGGCCGCTTGAGCTGAAGAATCTTTGCGGGTCGCGCGTCGAGCCTGAAGTCGAACGCCAGCTGCCCGTGTCGTGACGCCAGCAGATTGCGGATAACGGTCCGGAAGCTGACGCCCTCTCCCAACTCGGCATCGGCCTGCCGAATGGTCGAGAGATCCCCGAATGCGTAGAAGACTTCACCCTGCGCGCGATGCGGCAGGATGAGTCCCCACTTCTGCATATAGCGAAGATGGTCATCGCGCAGATGCGGGTGTCGCTCGAGAACTTGACGACGCGAAACAGCGCTGGGACCAGGAGAGGCCACGGCGCCACTCACTATAATCCACTCATGGTGCTTGCGGGGGATGTTGGTGGAACGAAGACGTTGCTGGGACTCTTTGAACCGAGCGTCCGGCGGCCCATTTCGAAGGCGACGCGCAGCTACGAGACGACCGCCTATTCCTCCTTCCTGGAGATCCTCGACGCCTTCCTGCACGACGTCCCACCGTCCGCCCCGTTGCGCGCAGCCGCGTTTGGCGTCGCAGGGCCGGTGGTGCATGACCGTGCAAAGCTGACCAACATCGGATGGACCATCAGTGCGGCCAACATCCGTTCTCATCTCGGTACGCCGCACGTCGTACTGTTGAACGATCTCGCGGCGATGGCGCGTTCGATCGAGGTGTTAACGCCAGACGAACTGCTTGTGCTCCAGGAAGGAACACAAAACGACGAAGCCAGCGCTGCCGTGATTGCCGCCGGGACAGGTATGGGTCAGGCCTTCCTGCATCGACGTAACGGTCGACTGGTCCCTGCTCCGTCAGAAGGAGGGCACGCGGACTTCGCCGCCCGAACCGATCGAGAGCTCGAGCTCGTGCGCATGGTGCGCGATCGGGAGGGACGGGCCGAAGTGGAGCAGGTGCTCAGCGGTCCTGGCCTGGTCAACCTCCATCGATTTACGCACCGCGGCGGGGAGTGCGAGATCGTGACGGACCTCGATTCGCCCGACGCTCCCGCTGCCGTTTCCAGAGCGGGTCTGGGCGGCCGCTGTCAGGGTTGTGCGGAGGCACTCCGTATGTTCGTCAGCGCGTACGGTGCCGAGGCCGGCAACCTGGCGCTCCGCGGCCTGGCACTTGGCGGCGTGTACATCGGAGGAGGGATCGCGCCGAAGATCCTGCCTGCAATTCAGAGTGGCGGATTCATGCAGGCGTTCCTCGACAAGGCACCGATGACCGACATGCTGATCAAGGTGCCTGTGAAGGTGATCCTCAACGCCGAGTCAGGACTTATCGGCGCAGCGACACGCGCGAACGAGCTTGCGCAATGACGCGGCGCCGTGCGTGGACTGTCTGTCAGACAGAGCTGACGACGACGAAGCTGCCGAGCGCAAGAGTCTCTGAATCGAACGTCTCGAACACCGTCGACAATCGACAGATTGCCATCAGATCCTGCACCTTCTTGGTCAGGTTCAGCAGCTTGATGTGACCGCCGTGTCGCGTCACCGTCGAGTGCGACGACACCAGTTCGCCAAGGCCGGTGCTGTCGATGTACGACACCTCGCCCAGGTTCAGCACAATCTGCACTCGTCCCTGCAGCATCAGGCTGTTGATCTTGTCCTTGAGCCGCCCATGGCTTTCGCCTGCGACGAGCTTTCCCGCCATGTCGAGGACTACGACGGGACCGACGGTCCGTTCTTCAATCCTCACGACGTCCTCCTTCTGAATCACGACACCAGTCGAGCGCGTGTCTCGGGCACCGGTTGTTTCGGTGCGAGCGCATAGCCAAGCGACGAGTCCGGGAACAGGACGCGCAGAGCCTCGGCGATGTCGATCGGGTGCGTCCCACCATTGAACGCGTGCCGGATCACGTCGAAGCCGTGCAGGATCAAGCGTCCGTTCTCGTCCATGTCGGTGTCAACAAGGAACACCGTGCGTCCGTCCTTCTTCGCGCGAGCTACCGTCAACTGGAGATTGGCCCTGGTCTCGCGGGTCTTCACGCTTGCGGTTTGGGATATGTCGGTCACACCGGGAATCGCCTCGAGATTCCTGATGTGTCCTCGAACGACCTGTACACCTCGATAGCCGTCCATCGGCTCGCGCGTCAGCGCATGGACCCTCGACCAGCACTCCTCATCGACCACCGCAAGGAAGCGCTCTCGAGTGGCGTAGCACAGCTCCTTGACGAACGCGAACCAGGGAGTCGTCGTGCCAGGCGCCGGCTCAATCGCGAGACGCGAGTACAGATTCAACAGGCTCATCTTGGCCAGGCTCCGCGACTCATCGGCCGGGTCGACGGCGTCATAGCGACCTTCGACCAGCTGCTCGGAGTCCGATGCGCGGCCGAGGCGGAACGCAGGTGACGCCTCGAGCTTCCCCTTCAGCTGAGCGAACGGCTCCCCGAGACTACGCCACGCGTTGAATGCCGGCAGCCATTCCGACGATCGGCGGGGGATACGAAGCTCCGGCGGCGCGATCGTCCCGTTGCCGTCAACGGTGCAAAACACTCTGCTGTCGTGGTAGCGGCTGGGCGTGAGTCGAAGCTGCAGGACGGCACCGGCTGGGCGCTCCATGAAACGCAGCGGTGCTGGAGCGGCGGCGAACGCAACTTGCGCGGTGACGGCTCGGACTTCGTTCGTCACCCTTACGAAGCTGTTCGGATCCACTATCGGGCGGCCGTCTACGTCGACCACACGCAACTCGAACGCAAACACCTCAGCCATTTTCTTTCAGCCCGAAGGGCCCTCCAGCCGGAACGCCGGATTCGTCGCCTCGCTTAGTGGCGACACAGCACGACGTCTCCTGTACAGAACGTCCGTACTGTATGAAACGGAACCAGGGGGTTGATCTGAACAGACGAACCGCTAGGCGCTGGTCGAGGGTCGATCGGTATACACAGTCCACTGGTTGTCGAGGCGCTGTGAAAGGTCAACCGGATCACCAACGTGCACCGACCCGCGCGCGACTTGGTACGCCCACACCTGGAAGTAGGTCAATGTGGCCCCGCCGTAGATGGTCGAGAACGCGCCGTCTACCGCGTCCTGTCCGCACGAGACTTTGATTCGGCCTATTCGCGGCACATGGAAGCGGGCGTCGGTCGTGAACCAGGTGCCTCCGATGTACACCTCGGCGTAGGCGTGGAAGTCCATATGACCGTCGGGATCGGGCACACCGATGTCGGGGAGATGGCCAGTCACATAGCGGGCCGGGATGTTGAAGGAGCGATTCAGCGCGATCGCGAGATGGGCAAAATCACGGCAGACCCCATAACCGCGTTGGAGGACATCCCATGCCGACAAATCGGATCGGCCCGACATGTAGCGGTACTCGATGTTGTCGTGAAGCCAGCGACTGATGGCCTGGACGCGCGGCATGCCGTGTTCGATGTGCCCGAACTGCTGCCACGCGAAATCGGTCAGTTTGTCGGAGTCGCAGTACCGACTCGGCAGCGTATACCTCAGCACGGGGAGAGGAAGCTCACCTGGCACTTGCGGAAACGTCGCGACCAGACCGCTGTTATCTGGTCGGGACGGGACCGCGACAATCGCGTCATGCCGGAAGCAGTTGGTGCCAGGCGCGAGCGTGACACGACAGACATGGTTCCCGTGGCTGTCGACGAAGTCTTCGAAGGGAAGGCCGTTTCCGAGCGCCAGGGCCTCGAACAGCACGGCGTGGTTGCGGTCGGGATGCAGCTTGAGATTGAGAAGTAACGAGGCCGTGCCGGTAACTTCGTAGACGAGACTGCAACCAACTCGCACGGTGATGTCGAAGTGCGGCGGGATGTTCTGCGGCTGCATGCTCGATTGACGGTACCACGATACGAGGCTGGAAACCGTCGGGCACCTCGAGGGTACGAAAGTGTCGTTCCGCCTGACTACTTCCTCATCTCGTCAAGAGCCCTCACGCCGGACTTCATCGAGAGCCACCAGGTGGCGATGCAGATGGCCACCGCCGCGGTGAAGCTGGCCACGATCATCGCCTGTCGCTCGGGCGTCAGCCGGAAACGGAACTGACCGCTTTGTGACATCAGATACATCGACGATGGCCAGCCGACCAGAACGATGGTGACGATGATCAAAGCCACGGCGGCGATCATGAACATGACGCCGCCATACGAGCCTGCCGCCTGGGTCGCATCGGCATTGAAACGCGGATAGCGCGCCCCCAGGCCGGAGGCGAGACCGACGAGCGCGAACGTCAGGAAGAGAATCGAACCCGCCGCCACGAACTTCAGGAACGGGTCCACCCCGAGCAGTTGGTTCGCTGCGATCGTCAACGCCTCGGTGAAGAGGAACACCGGCAGAAGCGCCGTCCAGAACTTCGACCACAGGAAGTCGTGCATCGAGATCGGGGACGTGCGGATGATCCAGAACGCGGCGCCCTCGGCGGACACCGCCGGGAACACGAACCGTACCGCAACGGTCGCCATCACGAAGCCGGCCATCCCGAGATTGATGAACGCGTACACGTTCTTGACGAAGCCGCTCATGTACGGAATGCGATCGAGATCGAGCACGCGGAAGTTGTAGAGATACAACAGCACGAGCGCCAGCAGCGGCAGCAACTGCACCCACTGACTCACATCGCGCAGGAAGATCTTGATGTCCTTCACGAGCAGTTGCCGGCGGACGGGCGAGAGCGGCAGCGCAGCGGCGAAGAGATCGAGCGTCCGGAAGTGCGCGAAGCGCGTCTTGGGCGCCTCCTGGGATCGGCTGTAGCCGGCAAAGTGCCACCGCCCATGCGCCGCACCCAGCACGATCGTGAACGCGCCGGCCGTCGTCCAGAGTGCGCTCTGGTGAAGCCAGTCAAAGCCACCCTGCACGGCTGCGAATAGCGTCTCACCCGCCCAGAACGACGGCAGCATCGGCGTGATCGGTGACTGCAGCGTCGCGAAGAAGTCAGTGATGTCCGGGAGCGACTCGACCCGTAGCAGCCTCTCCGGCTGAATGAATCTGAGAAGCAGGACGACCGCTGCCGCGAACACGAGCCCCATCAACATCAGCAGGTCGCGCGCGCGCCGCGCTGGAAACACATTGACGACAAACAGCGTGCAGGCGGAGCCGAGCGCGACAGGGATGATCGAGAACGGAATGATCGTCGCGATCATCGTCGCGTAGAACGCGTACGGCGCGCAGCGGCCGACGCCCACGCCGAACAGCACCGGCGCCATGAAGATGACGACCATCCACGACGCCGAGCCGACGGTCCGCGCAAAGCGAGCGAGGAACAGGCGTCGCGCTGAGACGGGACTCGCCATCAGCAGCCGCAGATCGTCGGAGAGGAAGAACGTCGAGAGTGCTGTCACGACGCCGCTGAAGGCAAGAAACGCGAGGAAGCTCAGAAATAGCCACGACAAACCGAGCCGCAGCAGGTAGTCGCCGAACTCTTCGTACGCGGCCAGTTGCAACGTGACCCAGTAGGCACCGTAGAACAGCGCGCCGGACACCAGGACGCCAATCGTCCCGAACACGATCCCGCGAAGCGCGTCGCCCTTCTCACGCCGGCGCACGCGGTTGCGCGACGCCCATGCGTGCGGCAGCAACAAAAAGAGGAACGGCTGGGTCATCGATCAGATCTCGTCGATTTCCTGGAGCGCGCTGCCGCCGGTGAGCTTGAGGAACACCGACGTCAGATGCTCGTCGGTGCTGCCCCCCGCCATGTGCTTCACCTCATCCACCGTGCCATGCGCGATGATGCGTCCCTTCTGAATGATGCTGACGCGGTGACACATCTCCTGCGCGACTTCGAGCGTGTGCGTACTCATCAGGATCGCGACGCCGCGCTCGCTCATTTTTCGGAAGACGTCCTTGATCAGCCGCGCGCCGCGCGGATCGAGACCCACCATCGGCTCGTCGACAGCCACAGCCCGCGGACGATGGAGGAACGCGGAGCTCATGACGAGACGCTGTTTCATCCCGTGCGAGAAGCTCTCGATCAGCTGATGCTCCCACTGGCTCAACTCGAAGAGATCGAGCATCTCGCGCACGCGCTCAGGCACGTTGCCGTTGCCGAATCCGTACAGCCCCGCATGGAACGTCAGGAACTCGCCGGCGGTGAGCTTGTCGTAGATGAATGGCCGGTCGGGGATGAAGCCGAGCGATCGTTTCGCGGCCTCAGGCTCGCTCTCGAGATCGTGGTTGTCGACGAGGATGCGCCCGGACGTCGGCTTCAGCAGCCCGGCGATCATCCGCATCGTCGTCGTCTTACCGGCACCGTTTGGACCGAGGAATCCATGAATCTCACCCGGCTTGACGTCCAGCGTCACGCCGTCAACCGCCCTGAACCGCCCGTACTCCTTGACCAGATCCTGAACCGCAATCATTGGGTGCTCCGCGCGTCCGCGCTCTGCTTCACCGATCCACACCGGCAACCGCTGGCCGCCGGACGCGGGATGGCTATCGGAACCGGGTCCGCCGCAGCCGCGGCCTGCTCGGTCGCGCGTCCGACGATCACGCGCTCGGTGCCGGGCACGAGCTCAAGCTCCGTGATGGTCATCTTGAGGCGGCCGATGAGAGGCAGGATGGCCGCCTGTTGGTCGAGCCCTCCGCGCGCGAGCCGCAGGTGGGTCGTGTCAGCGGGAAACTGATTGAGCGTCGGATCGACCGGCAACCAGAGGCCGAAGCCCGGGCGCTCGGTGACATATACCTCGGGCCACGCGTGATAGTAGAAGGCGCCGTGCATGAACACCAGTCCGACGGCGATGCGCGCGGGAATGCCCACCGATCGCGCCATCGCGACAAATAGCGCCGTATGCTCGTTGCAGTCGCCAACCTTCGTCCGCAGCACTTCGCGCGCTGACGGCAAGCTGACTGTCGGCTTCTTGTCGAGGAGCCCGTTGACGTGTCGCGTCAGCCTCTCCGCCCGCTCGCGATCAGTGCCGGCGCCGCGAATCGCCTGTTCGGCCTCGGCACGAATCAACGGATCGTCGCTCTCGAGCAGCGGTTCGGCGCCGAGATACTCGCGCGTCCGCGGATCGTCCACCGTCGCCTCCAACAGCCGCGGATCGGTCAACTCGATCACGTTGCCGTCGATCTTCTGGCCCACACCGTCGATGTCCTTCACCGACAGCGGAGCTCCATCGAGCCTGAGCTTCAGACGACGTACATCGCGTGGCTCGTCGATCCGTTCGTTGGTCTGCGGGACAACGGCCGCCGCCTGGAGGAGGTCTGCCTGCATCCGGCTCGACACGGCGAGACCCTGCGCTCGTTCGGCGGGCTCGCGCACCGTGATGAGACCAAGCGGGCTCTCCTCGCGCACGACTTCGCCGGTGTCCGTCACCCACGACGTGGTCTGCAGCCCACGAAAGTCCATCTCCACGCGGAAGGCAGGCACCATGGTGTCGCTGGCTCTCACAATCGAACGCTCGCCAACTCGAATGACGACCTTGGCACTCTGAAGCGTCGCCGGATCGAGCACGGTCCACTCGTGCTGCGTGCCAGGCACGAGGTGCTTGTTTGCGAGAAGCCGCGAGAGGTTCTGCGACACCACGGGCGCCTCAGGAAGATCGCGCGCCTCGTTGCGCGTGACTCCCCCCGATGTGATCCCCAGACTCAATCGCCACGTGTTCGTCGACGATGGACCATCGACGGTTCCTTTGACCTCGATCGGACCCGTGCCGGGATCAAGCGAGAACTCGAAGCTGCGAAGAGTGAAACTGCCGTCGACGCGCGCGGTCGTGCGGATTCGCGCCGCCGTATCCTGCCCGAGGAGGAGCATCTGCAGGCGGCCGTCTTCCTGCAGCTCGAACCCGTCATCGGTCCTGGTTGTCTGGCTGACGGTGAAACCGATCTTCTCGCCGCGGTAGTAGACGCCACGCCACACGGCTGTGGATCCATAGCGCGCGAGGTCGGTGGCGAGGTTGGTGTGCGACGACTGGCCGTACGATTTCGCCACCAGTGTCGCCATCGTCGCCGCCCAGGCAACGAGAACGATCCACGCGAGTGGCCTCGTGATCGCCCGCGGCAGAGGTGTAAGGACGTGCATCGACACCGATATCCAGTCGGAGTATCGGTGGGGGGAACAGGGGTCTATAGGTAGCTGAGTGGCTGGGTCTTCTGGGTAGCTGGGGTGGGCTTACCCAGCAACCGAGCTACCCAGCTACCCAGCTACCCAACCACCCAACTACCCAGCTACCCAGCTACCCAGCTACCTTGAACAGCGTCAACGCGAACCTGGCGTCCTCGTCAATCCATTGCCCGCCATCGCGGAATCCGGCCTGGCGCCCTTCGCAGAGGATCTGCTCTGGCTCGTATTTGTACGAGCTTTCCGTCCAGATTGACTCGTTCTCCTGGAACTCAATCTCGAGGTCGGCTGCAGCAATCCGGACGAGCTGACGACGGGTGCTGACCAGGTGCATCTCCATGCGGCTGTGCTGTGGATTCCACAGTGCGCGATGCGCGAAACCGTCGAGATCGAAGGTGCCGCCGGCCTCATCGTTGATCCGGCGTAGCAGGTTGCGATTGAACGCCGCCGTCACCTGCAACGGATCGTCATACGCGAGTTGCAGAGCGCGCGGAGACTTGACGAGATCGGTGCCGAGCAGGAGCGCGTCGCCCTCGACGAGCGATCCGCGAATGCGGCGGAGCATGTCGCGCGCAGCCGGCGGATCGAAGTTGCCGAGGTTCGAGCCAAGGAAGAGCACGAGCCAGGCGCCCTGACTGCGATGCGTCGCGAGCCGGGCGAGACCCTCTTCGTAGGTGCCGTGGAACGTCGTGACCGGGTTGGCCGGGAGCGTCGCCAGGCGCGCATGCGCGCTCACGAGCGCCGCCGGAGAGATGTCGATCAGGTGCACGCGACGGAAACGCTCGCCACCGCGCTCGAGCAGAATCGCAAGCTTCTCCCCGTTGCCGCACCCGAGCTCGGAGATGTTCAGCGGCCGCGGAAGCGGCTCGAGGATCTGTCGCGCGTAGCGCGCGAGCAGGCCCGTTTCGGCCCGGGTGACGCGGTACCACGGCAACCGGCAGATTGCATCGAAGAGCGCCGATCCCAGCGCGTCGTAGAAGTAACGCGACGGGAGTTGTCGCGGCGTCCGCTGAAGATACTCCGCGACATCCGCGACGAAATCGGCGCGGACAGAAAGCGCCACCCCTTCCGATGGAAACGACATCACGCCTCCCCTGCGCAACGAAACGTGGCATAGACGTATGGATAGCGTGGGCGGAACCAGTTGCGGAATCCGCGACGCACCAGCGTCCGTGGCGTCAGCGGCGACGCACCTTTCATCACGAAGTGGTCACCGTCGAAGAATTCGGCTGAGTACTCCGGGTAGGTCGGCAGCGGCTCGAAACCAGCGAATGGCCCGAACGTCGTCGACGTCCACTCCCACCCGTTGCCAATCAGATCGTGGACACCAAACGCGCTCGCGCCTTCCGGGTGAATGCCCACCGGTTCCGGATCCCATCGCGCGAAGTCGAAGTTTCCCGGAACCTGCGTGCCGATGGTGTTGCCCCACGGATATCTGCGCTCGCGACCCTCGGGCGTTCCGAATGCGGCGCGATGATATTCCGCCTCGGTCGGAAGTCGCAGTCTTCGCCATCGCGCAAATGCGTTGGCCTCTGCCCACGTCACGTAGACGGGCCAGTCCATCGGCAGCGGCACACGCTCGAACATCCCGCGCCAGAACCAGCGATCGCCCTCACGTTCCCAAAAAGCGGGATGCGCAACGCTTGCAGACTCGATCCACGCCCAGTCCTCGGGCCGCCACCACTGTGGAGCCTGATAGCCCCCAGCGCGGACAAACTCCATGAAGTGTCCGTTCGTGACCTTGTAAGCGTCGATGCCGAACGCGCTCACGTGAACCTTCTGCACGGGAGCCTCGTTGTCCCAGGCGAACGCGCTCTCACGAAGGTCCGTGCCCAGTGTGGCGATGCCAGCGGAAATGTGAGCGTGAAACGCGGACACATCCGCCTCGGAACTGGTTGGTGTTTCCGTGCGGTAGCCGGCTGGTTTCCGCTTGCTGGAGTACGGCACCTGATGCCAGATGTAGCCGAGCGTCTCCTGATGCATCTCCTCGTGCTCGAGGATCGTCCAGAGCGCGCGCGCCTGATCGAGCAGCGGATCGCCTGGACGCTCGAGGTCAGCCGACGCAATCGCTTTCTCAATCAGGCGGTCTGCTTCGGCGACGAATTGATGCACCTCGCCGCGCGACGGCCACGCCGGGTTGCCACGAGCGACCGACGTCGCTTCGCTCTCCGGGTCGATACCCCGCGCGAAGATCGTCTCCAGATGCTCGTCGATCCCCCGCCAGCCAAGCGCCTTCTTGATCAGCGTGTTCACCGAGAATGCCGGCACGTGGCCTTCGTAGAACACGACTGGGTTGCGCAGCGAGATCGGACGCTCGTAGTACGTCGACTCGTCGAGAAGATCGAACAACTGACGCGTCCGGCGCCGGTTGGCTGCGTAGCGCGCCAGGACCTCCGCGCGATCCAGAACGGTGGGTGTTCCAAGCTGAGGCATCACGATTCACCCCGATCCATTCGAGCTTACCTTGACTTGCCGGAATAGCGGGCAGTACGCTGAATACGCAAGGATAGTTCCACTATTCGACGCTCTGTGGTCGAGTCTGGTTACAGTGACCATCACCCTCAACGGCGAACGATTCGAGCTCGACAGCCCACTGTCAGTGACTGCGCTTCTCACGAAGCTCGACATCGATCCGCGCCGCGTAGCCGTTGAACACAACCTGAACATCATCAAGCGTCAGACGTATCCGGACGTCCTCATCGGCGAAGGCGACACCGTGGAGATCGTGAACTTTGTTGGGGGTGGTTAGTTGACTGACATGCCGTTTGTCATTGCCGGTCGAACGTTCAAGTCGCGCTTGATCGTCGGCACCGGCAAGTACTCGTCGCATGCGGTGATGGCGCAGGCACACGCAGCCTCGGGCGCCGACATGGTCACCGTGGCCGTGCGTCGTGTGAACATCTCCGATCGCTCGAAAGAGTCGCTGCTCGACTATATCGACGACTCGATCTTCCTCCTCCCCAACACGGCCGGCTGCTACACTGCCGACGATGCGATCCGAACGGCGCGGCTAGGTCGCGAAGCGGGCTTGTCGAACTGGGTGAAGCTCGAGGTCATCGGCGACGAGCGCACGCTCTTTCCGGATAACGAAGCGCTCATCGAAGCGACGCGCGCCCTCGTCAAGGAAGGCTTCATCGTCCTGCCCTATACCAACGACGATCCGATCGCGTGCCGGAAGCTCGAAGACGCGGGCGCGGCGGCGGTGATGCCGCTCGGCGCACCGATCGGCTCTGGACTCGGCATCCAGAACGCGAACAACATCCGCATCATTCGCGAGTTCTCGAAGGTGCCGATGATCGTGGATGCCGGCGTCGGCACGGCGTCGGATGCTGCGCTGGCGATGGAGCTTGGCGCGGACGGCGTGTTGATGAACACGGCGATCGCTGGCGCCGAGAAGCCGGTGGCCATGGCCGAGGCGATGAAGCACGCGGTGATTGCCGGCCGGCTTGCCTATCTCTCCGGCCGCATCCCGCGCAAAATGTACGCGACCGCCAGCAGCCCGCTCGAAGGCGTCGTCGGAACGTAAGCTCTCAGGCGGCCTGAAGGCCCGCCTCTACGTGGTCTCGTAGCGGCGGGTCTTTACAAAGGCACTGGTAGCGGCGGGTCTTTCCTGGCCCGAGCGAAGTCGAGGGCAGACCCGCCGAGTCATTTCAACCCCAGCAACGTGGCGGGGTTCTGCTTCGACATCACATCCAGATCGCGATCGCCGAAGCCGCGCGCACGCAGCGCCTGGATGAACGCGCCGAATCCATCCGGCGGCAGCGGATTGCCCTGCTGACCGAGGTCGGACGAGAGAATCGACGACGCGACACCAACCTGGCGAATCGCGTCCGCGATACCATCCAGCCGCGCCGCCGCTCCCTGACCCTCCGGACTCCCGCCTACGAACTCGATGAACGCGCCGAGCGACGCGGCTGCCTTCATCTGCGCCACGTTCATCAGCACTGGGGACTGAATCGCGTGCGTAACGACCATCTGACGCACACCCTGCTGCTTTCCGTCTCGCAGCAACATCAGTCCTTCCGCCGGCGACGAGTGCCCGGTCGCCAGCACCAGGTTGTGTTTGGCGATGACGCCGATGACTGTCTTTACTTCGGGAAGCAGCTCTCCATTCTTCGAGACG
>Ga0070674_100001351_pt1 | contig 12920 bp, 7 predicted proteins | sample KBSM33metaG_FD_65344 | JGI IMG/M metagenome (GOLD analysis project Ga0070674, IMG submission 65344) | Miscanthus rhizosphere microbial communities from Kellogg Biological Station, Michigan, USA - KBS M3-3 metaG | ecosystem: Host-associated > Plants > Roots > Rhizosphere > Soil ... | reverse complement strand
TCGACCGTCTCGCCATCGAAGTGGATGGTCATCGCATCGGCGTAGGTGACAGTCGGCAGCGCGGCCGGCGGCGACGGCGGAATCGTCTGGTTGAAAGCGGCGAGATACTGGCCTTTTGCCATCCGCTCACGCAGTGCATCGTGACCGATGATGACCGCGCCACTCTGGGCCATCAGCTCGTTCGCGCCGAAGTGGTCGGCGTGCGCGTGGGTATTGATGACGAGTTTGATCGGCTTCGTGCTCACACGCGCGATGGCCGCCTTGATCTTGGCGCCCATCTGCGCAACGGAGGTGTCCACGAGCAGAACGCCGTCGTCACCGACGAGCAAAAGCGAATCGCCGCCCTGCCAGTTAAGCAGGTAGACGCCCTGGCCGAGGTCTGTCGTCTTGATCTCGAGCTTCGAGTAGTCGACCTGCTGTGCGAGGACTGAGAAACAGGACATTGTGATCAGTGCGGCTGCAATCAGGAGTCGTCTCACAGGATCCCCTACGTGTTGAAGTCACCCGACCTTAATCCCGTCGCTCCGTGTGGCGGTTGCAGGATCGTTGCGATCCCGCCGCCAGGTCGGGTGCGTGAAGTGAACGACGGCGTCGCCGTTGTACGAGGCGACCGCATTGTCGAAGACCAGTTGGCCAATCTGGCGCCAATTCCCGAACGTCCGGCGGACACGGAACGGCGTGCCGTGGGTCTTCCCTTCGTCGGTGACGTTGATGGTGAACGTCAGCGTCCGTTTCGGCACCGGATCGCCGCGGTCGAAGATCTGGGCCATGATCTCGTCGCGGTAGTCGAGATGGTCGCCGGGGATCACCGGATGTCCTGGAGCCACCAGCAACTGCATGAACGCCGGCGCCCGCGTCGGCTCGCTGGCCGGCTTTCCGAGTTCGGCGATCGGATACACCTGGCGAATCGTGGGCTCCTGATCCACGCGGCGAAACACTGAGGCCACCCTGATGAGCAGCAGCGAACCGGCAGCACCGCGGCGGAAGACAGTCACGTCCGGCGCGTTGCGCAGGAGCGCCGCGTTGATCGACTCGGTCTTCGCGCCGCCAATGTCCTCCTGCGTGATGAAGTTCGCGGTCCGAAGTGGCTCCGCGTGGTCCGGATCCGTCGTCGGAAAGAGCTTGCCGACGAGAGCGAGCGATCGGATCTGTCCGCGCTGGTTGCCGCTCGCACCGCTCGAGTACCGCGCAACGACGAGCGCCGTGCTGTCGCGAGCAAAGTAACCGGAGTACGGGGTGTCTTCCGTGATCTGCCAGCGGCCGGTCAGGCAGATCCCGTTCGGATGCAGGAAACGCCGGAATCCCTTCCGATTCGAACCCCAGCGCAAATCAGCGCGGGAGTCGACCGCCCGCTCGGACGCGCGTTCGAATCGACGATTCCAGTGACGCGAGAGCAGATTGCCGAAGACGGTGCGGACCGTCACGACCTCGTTCGGTAGTGGCGGCTCACCTTCCCGGCCCCACACCTGTTGATACGGGTTGGCGAACACCGCGGCGACGACGTCACGGAACCGCGAGCCGGCATAGACGCGATCTTCGTTGCTGAACTGCTCGGAGCCGCCACCGCCCGCATGTGTCATGTGCCCACTCCTTCAGAAGCCGGTCGCAATCCGAATCCCGGCGACGCCCCAATCACCTCGCACTGCTCGCGCGCGTGAGATCAGTAGCGTCGTCTGCAGAATCTCCGTAGAACTCTACGCCACTCGGCGCCAGCACCAGTGTTCTGGACACTACGCGCTCAAAGCGGCGATCAGTAACGGCAGCACGGTCGCAGTCTACGTTATTGCGTCGGATCCATCCGTGGGACACTAGCGGCACCTCGCCCGAAGCACGCTACACTGACCGGCGATGCCGCGCATGCTGTCCTTCGGGCCAGTCAGGGTACGCACACTTCCGATCCGCGGAGCGAGCGCGGTCGCCGCCATTCCCGGCGGTTTGCTGGTCGTGGACGACGACAAGGGCATCCTTCGCGTGGCCGGCGGACGAGCCGCCCTCTGGGCGGGGCGCGATGATCACGCGGCGCTCGGCGATCTCGAAGGCCTCGCCACCGACGAAACCCACCGTATCGTCTGGGCGGTGGCCGAGGAAAACGGCGCAGTCATTGCGCTCCGGTTGCGCGGGGGATTGCGACGGCCGACGCTCGTTGGCCATCTGCCGCGGCCGGGCACACGAAAGAACAAGGGGTTCGAGGGACTGGCCTTCATGCCGGCGCGGCTATCGCCGTCGCGGTGTGCGTCGCTCGTGGTAGTTAACGAGCACAAGCCGCGCCGCGTTCAGCTCTTTGCGTTGCCCGCGCTCACGCTGACTCATGACCTGAAACTACCAGGAAGGCTCAAGGATCTGCTCGACGATCTGTCCGACGTAACGGTCGATCCCGTGACGGGGGCGCTGTTGCTGCTCTCGGACCAGAGCCGGCGGATCGCCGTCGCGGAGATCGTCGATCAGAGTTTGGTTCTGCTCGGCAGCTACGACCTGCCCCTATCGCGCAGCCAAAAGCCCGAAGGCCTCGACTTCCGCTCGCCTTCGCAGTTGCTGGTGGTCATGGACGACTCAGGGAAGCTCCTTGAGATTGGCGTTCGTAGAGCCAGCGCCGATCCACGCCTCCGCAGCAAAAATGCTGTGAAAACCGACATCGAACGAAACGATCTCTAAAAGTCGATCTGCGCGCTCACTTTCGCGAAGCGGGCCGTCATCACCGATGTTGGCGTGAGCCAGCGCCCGTTGGGGATGAACGCCTGGTTGTAGCTCAGCACCGCGGCGGAGTTGAGCAGGTTGTAGACATCGAGGCCGACGTTCACCCTTGATCGGCCGAAACGCACGATCTTGCCAACTCGAATGTCCATCTCGTTGACACGATCACCAAGCAGTGTGTGTGGCTCGATGAGGTTGACCGTCACGTTCGGCGCATTGCCTGACAGGCTGCGGCCGAGCGAGGGCGCCACCACGGCGTTCGCCACGGTGTAGTTGGCGGCCAGCGCGCCGCCGCCGGCCGGCGTGCCGAACTGGCTGACCTGGATGCCGGGCTTGCTCGTGAACGTCACGCTGGTCTGGACGTCCACTCGTGGAATGACGTAGCTGCCGACCGTCTTGTACTGCGGGAGCTGTCCGGTGACGATGTGGCACCAGGGGTTGAGGGGGTTCGTCTCCGGCACCTTGTCGCGAATCTCACAATTGTCGGCCGTCGATCGACCCCAGCTCACACCTCCCTGGATGGTGAGACCGTTGCGCGGCCGCGCGCTCGCGGTGATGTCCACGCCCTGGAAGCGCTGATACTGCTCCCCGTATTTGTCCGAGTAGGTGATGAAGTTGTCGGTCACGCCGAAGAGTGCCGGCTTCACGTCGTAGAACCCGGACAGCGTGTAGTTGCCTCCACCAGGCAGCCGGGGATCCGAGGGCGCCGTCACGCTGAACTGGTCGAAGTCGGCCGCCGTGACGGCCAGGTTGTCGGTGACGGTGAACCCCTGAAACCAGCGCCAGAAGTAACCGACCTCGACCGACACACGCGGCAGCACTTCGTGCTGCACCGAGACGCCGATCTGCCAGTCCGACGGACGCACGCCCCAACCGGAGAGGATGTCGGGATCGATCGTGTTGCTGAAAATCGCGGTGCCGAAATTGCGGTTCCCATAGGCGCCGCATGCATCGCCGCCGGTTGGACGCAAGTCCTGCGCGTTGGGGTTGAGCAAATCGCAATCCGGGACGAAGTCGCCGTCGGCGTCGGTCCAGGTGCGTGCCACGTTCTGCGGGATGCGTGAGGTCGGGTTCGAGAGCCCGTAGTTCGAGGCCGTCGTCGCCGCATCCAGATACTTTCCGAGCGTGCCCTTGAGCGCGGTCTTGCCGTTCCCGAAGAGATCGTAGGTGGCTGCCAAGCGCGGCGTCAGATCGTGGTATGCGTCCACGACCGGCGTTTCCTCGAACGAGAGCGGCGTCGGCAGGAAGCGCTCGGGCCCCATGCTTTGCGGCGGAGCCCAGCTCCACGAATGGTCGTACCGCAGCGCGCCCGAGAGAGTGAGACGGTCGATCGTCCACTGCTCCTGCGCGAAGAAGGCGTCGTTCCGCATCCACAGCTTCTGCTCGAAGTTGTTGATGAACTGCGTCAACTGGTTGGGCACGCCGTTGTTGACGCGGTACTGCAGGTTGTTACCGCTGCGATTGGTTAAGTTCAACACACCCAGCATCGTGCCGGTGTAGCCGAACTTGAAGCTCCGCGATCCGGTCACGTATGCGCCCGCCGCACGCCACGTATAGGTGATGTTCTTATTGCGCGAGTCGCTGAAGACGTTCAACGTCTGCGATCGATAGTTGAGGCCCGCGATATTCCCGTTCACCGGGCAACCGGCGGTGCACTGCTCGACCATCCGGACGAAGTCGTTCGTGTTCGGGCTCTCCTTCGCGCGCCCGCCCCACCGCGAGAAGAAGTACCCGAACCCGCCCTCGAGGAGAAACTTGCTGCTCACCGGTGACGAGTAGGTGGCCTGCTGAAAACGCATGGGGCCCAGGTCTGCGTACGTATTCGCTTCGGGAGACGTGGTGGCATTGGCGGCGAGGCCGCCGTTCTCACACTTCTGACAGACCTTCTGCTCGTCCCAGAACACGTTCACCTTGTTCCGCGGGCTGATCTGCGCGGTGATGCGAGCGCTCGCGTTCTGCCACGTCTGATCCTTGAAGGCCTGCCGGCTCAAGTCCGGCTCGTAGGTCCACTTGGTTGGATTCCCCGCGTTGATGTTCTCGTACATGTTCACGATGTAGTTCGAGTTCCCCTGGAATCGCAGCGTGCCGAAGAACCAGAGCCGGTCACGAGCGATCGGGCCGCCGAGCGAGCTGTTGAAGTCGTAGCTCTTGATGAGAGGATTCGGGGCGGTGAGGCCCTGGGCCTGCAACTCGTCGGAGTAGTTGCTGCTCTGCATGTCGCCGTTTCCCCAGGTCGTGAAGATGCCGCCCGACACCGTGTTCCCGCCCGACTTCGGCACGATGTTCATCACCGGCCCGCCCGATTCCACCTCGCCCAGGCTGCCTGACGTCGTGAAGCTCACCTCCTGCGCGTTCCGCGTGTCCGTGAGGTAGTTCGTACCGCCGGCCTGGGGCACGGCGATGCTGATGCCATCCACCAGCAGCCGCGCCTCGCGGTTCGCCCGCCCGCCATCGAGGAGGGTCCCGTGCGAGCTGAACGTGCACGAGTTGCAGGGCCCCGTGCTCACGTCCTGCTGGCCGCCGAAGATGGCCGGAACGAGGACGAGGAGCGCGTTGTAGGAACCGGCCGTCGGTATCGCCGATATGGTTTCGCCGGTGAGCACGGTCTGCCGCTGCGCGCTCTGGATGTCAACGACCGGTGTTTCACCGGTCACGGTGATGGTTTCCTCAACGCCGCCCACCTTCAGCTCGGCGTTGACCGTGACGGTCAGGAACGCGTTCAGTTCCAGACCCGGGCGCCGGACCGTGGCAAAACCTGGCAGGGTGAAGGTCACCGTGTAGTCGCCGGGTCGCAGGTTCTCGATGCGGTACAGCCCCGCGCCGTCGGTGGTGGCGGAACGAACCTTCTCGATGAGGGCAGGGCTCGCCGCCTCGACGGTCACGCCGGGCAGGATGGCGCCGGAGGTATCCCTCACCGTCCCAGCGATCGTGGCCTGCGCATGGGCCACGGCTGGCATGAGCGCCAGCCAGGCCAGTAGTGCGATCGGTCCAAGAGTCGTCGCTCGTCCGAACCGTGTTCGCGCCGTTCCTTGGTGCTGATCGGGAATCATCACTGCCTCCTCGAACACTGGCATGGCGTGCTCGCAGTTGAATCCGAGCGTCATGCACGTGGAAATCATCGCGCTCCGACAGCGACGGCCCCGCGCGCTCTTCAGAGGCGAGGCGGACGTGCGCCGCTCAGGGCGTAATCGCGCGCAGCAGCCACTGCTGGTTCGCGCCGTCATGCGGCCTGTACTGAATGACCGGGGCGCCGTCATCGAGCGAGGCGCCAGCGACATCCAGTGCCTTGCCGCTGTGACGAGCGACGATGCGGACATAGCCGTCCTCCACCGGCTCGAGCGTCCACAGTTGGTTGTTGCCACTGTCTAACGGAAACTGAATGACGGGAGCGAGATCGTCCGTCAGCCCGCCGAAGACATCGAGTACCTTGCCGCTGTGACGGGCCACGAGCCGGTACGCGCCATTCCCCGCCAGCTCGAGTTTCCATTGCTGGTTAGCGTCGCCGTGGCAGCTCCATTGAATGACGCTCGCGGCATCGTCGGTCGATGCGCCGAAGACGTCCAGGCACTTCTGGCTGTTGCGCGACACGATCTCGTAGTACGGCCCGCGCACGTGATCGACGATGGCGCGCGTGAACGCTGCGACAAAGGGCGCGCCGCCGGCAAGCAGGTTTTCACGAGTCATGTAGTCCAGCTGAATCTCGCCGTACGCACCAACGTTCTCGATGTAGTGCGTTGTCGGATAGCCGGGAATCGCGACCGGTGCAATACGCGCCACCAGCGAGTTGGTGTTGGTGGTCGTCGACTCGGAGTAGATTCCGGCGGGCCAGGCACTGACCGATCCGCCGGCGCCATTCGTGCGCGTGCCGACCAGAGGGCCTCGCTGATTGTCCTGCAGCATCGTCGGGAAGATGTCGCCAGCCGAAATCGAGAAGTCGTCGATAAGGACGATCAGCGGCTTCGTGTAGGCGAGCAGGTTCCCCTGCGTGTCTCGAGCCGGCTGATTGTCAAAGAGCTGAAGACTGCACGCCGGAATCGGCCCCGTGCGACCGCGATTCTCACGGTACGCCGCTTCCATCTGGCGCAGGATCTCCTTGTACATATCGAGAATAAATGGCGGCGCCCCCGCCCGTTCGGCCGCTTCGAGGGCGGACTGAATGCTGTTGATATAGGAGATGGTCACCCGTATCTCTTCGCCGAAGAAGAAGAAGGGATATGGAATGAGGAAGGAAGCCGCTGTCAGCATGTAGCAGCCGCCACCCGTGTTGCGCATGACATCAACAACGAGGCCGTCGGTGTTTTGCTGGAAGTAGGCGATCTCGTTTCGCAGCTCTGTAACGGCGGTCGTCGTGTTGGCCGGCGCGAAGTTGGGGATCCGAAGGTAGCCGATGCGCACGCCATCCGACTCATACGTGCCGGAGAAGTGGAAGTCACTCGCGGCCCGTCCAAGTCGCTGCACAAAGCCGGCGGGCAGGCCGGCGGCAAACACGGGCGTGCGTTGTCCCAACCCAAGCACATAGCGGCGCGAGACCGTGTTTCCCGCTGGCGATACGGTATCGCCGCTGAGTAGCGGGTCGTTGTCGGGGAGACGGAAATTCGTGAGCTCGAGCCAAGGCTCGAAATATGACGGCAACCCGGCGTCTTCCGCGAGCGCGAATGACGGTGAGGATGGCGGGCTGGGCACCGGGCCGATCCAGCGCAGCGGCACTCCTGTCTTGACCCAGGGAATGAAAAACGCTTGCTGGGCACCGCCGAACCGTTCGATTACGACGATTGCTGCGTCCGGGAGATCGATCGCGCGCGGTATTCTTGACTGGGGCCGGAAAGTCAACAGATCAGCGACAGTTCGTCGCGCGCTCAATGGGCTGCCTCGCTTCAGGAACCTCGAGAACTCGTCCATCAAGTCGTCTACCGACCTGCCATCCACCGAGATCAACTGGTCCCCGATCTCAAATGGATATTGGAACGCCGGCAATCGCGTGCGATTGATGCTGTCGATGAGGACCTTGCCGTCGTAGATGTCGACGGTAAACCCAAGGTCGGCGAGGAAGCTGGATGGCATAGCGAACGACGAGTGCGTGTCGTTCAGGCTGGCGACATACTCGAGGGCGATCTCGAAGAACTCGAGATCGTCCGACGACCGCGCCACGCGATCGAGCCACGGCCCGATGTCGAAGAGATCGAAGCCGAACAACTCCTTCTTCCACTCGTACGGTGCATAACGCTTCGCATAGACGGCCGCGATGTTTTCAAAGTCGTGGATCTTCTGCTCCACGGTCAGCTGCGCCGATGCAGGGACTGCAACCAAGGTCGCGACGGCGACGCTGCTCACCGTCCGGAAAAGGGCTCTCAAGGTGACCCGTTTCATGTGAACCTCCGAATCAACGCTGACTGAGCCGCGAGTGCGCGCAGGATCCTACACCCTCCGTGTGTCAGCTGAACTTGTTTCGGACAACTCATCAGGACAAAGGCTGTTACGCCTCAGCTCGCCGTTCACGTCGTGTTCGCGAGAGCGAGAAATCCTCTCGCTTCGGCATCAGTTGGCCGGCGCGAATCCCTGGCCCCGACTCCTTCATCGTGGTGAGCGTCACCTTTCAACTGCTCTGAGTCTTCGTCATCCTCGACATCGGCACACGCCGGGTCGTGCACTGGAATCTCACCGAACACCCTACAGTGGAATGGACCATGCGGCAGTTTCGGCAAGGTCTTCTTCCGGATGGCGCTTCTCGGTTTCTCGTCAACCAATCGCGGTTTGAGTTTTTGCGGAGTACGGGAGCCATGATTGGCTTATAGTGCCGCGGGGTTCGGTTGGAGCGGACACGACGCGCCCGGCATACCGCAAGGAGATCACAATGACGAGACGAGTTGCGCTCAGCACGTTGAGGACGGTCGTCGGTACCATCGTGGGCATTGCCATCGGCGTCGTAGCGACGAGTGGCTTTTTTGCGACGCGCGGTATCGAGGCCGCTCAACAGGGCCAGGGTGCCCCTGCCACTCCCCCTTCGCCGTGCGGACCCAAGGCGACGCTGCCGGAGAATTTGTCGAGGAACGTCGCGCCGAGCTCGCGCTGCTTCGAGCTTCGCATGTACACGGCAGACCCGAGCCGCGACGGCGTCGGCCAATTCAAGGGCGGTATCAACGAATTACACCAGCGGTTCCGCGAGCAAGAGGTCGCGCTCTTCGTCAAGCATGGTGCGGAGATCCTCGGTGTCTGGCAACACCTCGACGATCCGAACACGCTGGTCTGGATGCTCGCATATCGCGATCGTGCACACCGGGAACAAGTCTGGGCGGCGTTCGGCAAAGATCCAGAGTGGGACGCTCTGAGGAAGAAGTATTTCGTGCCGTTGAAGACCAACACATTCCTGATGAGCGCGTCTGACTACTCGCCAATGAAATAGTCATGGCCGCGTCCCGTTACCTCGCGTCGCTTGTCGTCGTCTCGTGCGTCAGCGCTGGAAGCTGGATCGGATCCGCCCAGCAGGCGAGCACACAGGACAAGACTGCATGGCGGAATGGTGAATGGGCGAGATACGGCAACGATGCCGCCGAGACACGATACAGCCCGCTCGACCAGATCAATCAATCCAACGTGAGCCGGCTGGGGCTCGCGTGGACGTCGGTTGCAGGTGAAGGAGGAGGTAATCAGGAGGCGACTCCCCTTTTCTCGAACGGCGTCCTCTATGCGATCACGAACTGGAGCATCGTGTTCGCCATAGATGCGCGCACGGGGCGCGAACTCTGGCGCTACGACCCCAAGGTCGATCGGTCATTCAGCACTGCGGGGGCGAACCGCGGAATCTGCTGTGGTGTCGTCAACCGCGGGATTGCCCTCCACGATGGGAAGGTGCTCGCGCCCGTCATCGATGGGCGGATGGTGGCGCTCGACGGTAAATCCGGCGCGCTTCGCTGGTCCACTCGCGTTCTCCCCGAAGACTCGACCGGCTACTCGATCACGATGGCGCCGCGCGTCGCCGGTAACAAGGTCATTGTCGGCGTCGCCGGCGGCGAGTTCACGCCTCATCGTGGGTTCTTCTCCGCATTCGATATCGACAGCGGCCGCGAGTTGTGGCGCTTCTATACGGTGCCAGGTGATCCATCGAAACCATTTGAGAACAAAGCGCTCGAGGCGGCGGCGAAGACGTGGACCGGAGAATGGTGGAAGTTCGGTGGCGGTGGCTCACTCTGGGACGGCCTCTCCTACGACGCGGAAGCGAATCTGATCTATATCGGCACAGGCAATGGCGTTCCGTGGCCGCAGATACTCCGTGGACAGGATGGCTACGACAACCTGTACGTCTCTTCCATTCTTGCGGTGAATCCGGATAACGGCGAACTGAAGTGGCACTATCAGGCCGTGCCTGGCGACTCCTGGGACCTCGACACGGTGCAGCAGCTCATACTGGCCGACATCGAGATCGGTGGACGGCCCCGCAAGGTCCTGATGCAGGCGAGCAAAGGCGGGTTCCTCTACGTGCTCGATCGGATCACGGGCGAGTTCCTGTCCGCGACTCCTTTCGCGCCGCTCAACTGGGCGAGCGGACACGATGCCGCCGGGCGCCCGCGGATCAATCGTGAGGCGTACTACACCACCACGCAGCCCGCAGTCATCTCACCGGCCTCGGGAGGCGCCGCCAATTGGGCGCCAAAGGCCTACAGCCCGAACACGCGACTCGTATATATGCCGGTCAGCGGGTTCAGCAGTCGAACCTACGTGGCGATCCCGTTCGACCTGACTGCTGGCCGGTCGATTCAAAACAACGGCACTCCGCGCGGTGGCCGAATGCCGGTGCAGGTGACGTCAGCCCCGGTGACTCCACCGTACGTCGGTCCGCCACGGAGCCTCACAGGCGGGTACCTCGTCGCGTTCGATCCGGTCAGTCGAACCGAACGCTGGCGCGTGGATGGTGGCGGGGGCTCGGGTGGTGGCGTGCTGGCAACGGCCAGCAACCTCCTATTTCAAACCGTCAGCGACGGGCGCCTTCGCGCGCTGGCTGCAGAAGACGGCACGGTGGTGTGGGAAGTCCAGACGGGCCAGCGAGGCATGGGGCCACCTATCACTTACCAATTGGATGGACGGCAGCACATTTCATTCCTCGGGGGTATCGGCGGCGCCAGCAGTGTCCGTCCGATGGTGTACACGTTCGTGCTCGATGGTAAGGCGCCGATGCCAACGGCCACCTCGCAATGAGGCCCGAGTGTTTACTTCAATCTGCGGGATAGATCCGTATACACGAGGCTGACGAAGCGATCGGGTGTAATCGCACCTCCCATCCGTCCTTCATCGAAGTCCCTGGTCGGCTTCGAAGCGACGACTTCCGCTTCACTCTTCCCCGCTTTGATCGCAGTGGCTATTCGATCCCTCACGGCTGCGAACATCGTCAACTGCTGTTCGACTTCCTTGAACCCGACGATCGGACCCAGATGGCCGGGGATGATCTTTGTGTCGGGCTTGACGATGGTCATCAGCTGCCGCGCGGCCGCCATCATGCCGTCAACGGTTCCGCCTTCGTTGACCCCGATGTTCGGGTAGCGCAGCGACGCTGGGATGTCGCCCACGTGTGCCACATTCGCCTTGCGGAAATAGATGATCGAGTCTCCGTCGGTGTGCGCCGGCGCCGGGTGATAGATCTGAATCTCCTCTCCGTTGAAGTGCAAGGTCAGGCTGTCGGAGTAGGTCAGAACCGGAAGCGTCCCTGCCGAAGGAGCGCCTGGCGAATCCGCCATGCGCTTCCGCATGTTTTCGTGAGAGATGATGACGGCACCGAGCTTCGCCATCGACGCGTTCCCCGCCGTGTGATCGCCGTGCAGGTGCGTGTTCACGACATAGCGAATCGGCAGCTGGCTGAGAGCTTTGACCGCATCGACGATCTTCTGATGCATCGGCGCGTACATCGAGTCGACGAGAAAGACGCCATCGCTGCCGACTGACACGGCGATGTTGCCCTGTGCAGGTCCACCCATGAGCACGTACAGCCCGTCGGCGATCTTGATCGTCCGAAGTTCGAGCCTTTCAAAGTCGATGTTCTGTTGCGCAGCGGCGCTCCAGACGCCGTAGGTGCAGATTAGGGCCAGCGCGAGCGCCACCTGTCTTCCAACGCGAATCGGCATACGTGGCTGCCTCCGACGGAAAGGCTACACGAAGTTGACGTTGACCTTGATGGCGGAGGTGCGTATGGTCTGTGCCCATCGGGGAACAAAAACGGGGAGGCCACGATGACAGCAGGAACACGACTGATTGCAGCGATCTCTTTGGCAGTCTTGACGATCGTCGTGTCAGGAGGCTGGCTGGACCGTGTTCAGGGACAGCAGGCACCACCGGGTGCTGGATTCGCCGCCATCCCGGGACAGAAAGGCGGGCAGGACATCTTCGGACCCTACGACGCGGTTCGCAACTGGCCGAGGCCGATGTCGGACAGCCTGCCCAACCACGAGAAGTTCACGTGGTCGACGACGATGGACGTGTTTGCCGAGAGTCCTAACCGTGTGTTTCTCGTCCAGAAGGGCGAGCTGGCGCGCATCGACAAGCGACCTGAGACGAAATGGGTTCCGGAGTTCGGGCCTGGCCTTGTTTATCCGGTTTTCCGTTTGCCGCTGCGGCAGGCTGGTGCCGGTGCCGGCAGCAACCCGATCGACCCGCCGGCCGATGGCCGGCCTGGTGTCGACTGGCGATGGGAGCACTGCATTGTCGTCGTCGATGCGGAAGGAAAGATAGTCGAGGACTGGACGCAGTGGGACAAGCTCTTCACGCGCCCGCATGACGTCGAGATCAGTCCGTACGACCCCGAGAAGAACGTGTGGGTGGTGGACGCCGAGGGACATGCCGTCTACAAGTTCAGCAACGATGGCAAGAAGCTGCTCCTGACGCTCGGCACTCCGCGCCAGCGCGGCGAAGACGACACGCACTTCAATCGACCAACCTTCCTTGTCTTCATGGACGCGAACACGATGTATCTGGCTGACGGGTACGACGGCACGCGCGTCATCAAGTACGACATGAACGGAAAGAAATTGATGCAGTGGGGCCAGAAGGGCACCCCACCGAACGAGAAACGTCCCGGCTATTTCAACAGCGTGCACGGGATCGCGGTCGATCCCACGACGCGTCGAGTGTTCGTCAACGACCGCACGAACGGCCGCGTGCAGGTCTTCGACGAGAACGGCAAGTACCTCGACGAGTGGAATTTTGGTCCGCGCCCGCCGATGGACATTCACAGCTTCATCGTCACG